>FSUE01001138.1_pt1 | contig 10750 bp, 6 predicted proteins | sample 1637031 | NCBI WGS metagenome assembly FSUE01 (sample SAMEA3914819, study PRJEB12502) | metagenome | biome: forest; material: soil | place: Canada | collected 2010-06-26 | depth 0.3 m | reverse complement strand
GGGTGATGTGGAAACGCTGAAGCGTTCCGCGGTCTCCATTCCACAGCACCCATTCCACCCTCAACGTTCGCGTTGAGCGTTGGGCGTTAGCGTTAGCGTTCGCGTCCTTGTACCGCCCGGCAGGCGCAAAGGGTGGCCTGGGTGCGCCACAGAAGTTTCTGCGAGGCGGGCTGCGTTTTGGCAGCCCCCTCGGGAATTGTGCCGGTTACTTGGCGGGGGCGGCGCCGGGGCCGGTGTTGTTGAATTCGTACATGCGGTTGGCGGGCGCGGTGGTGGGGACGGAGCTGTAGGGGCGCGAGGTGGTCGCGGCCGGCGCCCACGGATCGTTGGCGCGAATGTGTGCGCCGAGCGTGGACTCGCGGATCAGCGCTTGACCGTTCGGGTAGACGCCGGTGCCGGCGAGCATGGTGTACGCCGCCAGATTCATGCCGCTCTCGTCCCAGGCGCGGCCGAGGTAGATCGAGCCGGCGGTGGTGGCGGCGTCGGCAGTGAATTGGGACTTGGTCACCAGGATGCCGAACGGGTTGCGCGCGTCGGTGCTAGGGACGATGGCGTAGCCCTTCGAGCCTTGCCGCGCGCTGACGAAGTGAATCTCGGTCGAGTCGAGCACCAGCACGCCGCGGCCGAAGATGAAGTCGGTGTCGCCTTGGATGAAGCTCTTGGTCACGTACACGCGGGCGATGATGTTGACGGCCCCTGATTTGGCGTAAAAAGTGTCTTGATTGCCGAGCAAACGCACGTTTTCGTAGATTTGCTTGTCGCCTTGGGTTGCCAGCGCGACGGCCTGCACGTTGGCGGCGATGCCGGTCTCGTCGGTATCGTTTTCGAACGTCAGGTTCTTGGCTTGAAAGCCGTTGGCGTAGGCGGCAAACGTCGGGCTGCCGCTGGTGCCGTAGGTGAGCGAGCCGATCGCGGGGTTGCACGGGTTGGCGGACGTGTTCGCGTCTTTGGCTTTGCCGTTGTAGTTGTTGAAGACGATGCGCGTCGCGCTGGCGTCGGGGTTCTTGCTGTACAGCGTGATCGGCGGGGCTCCGCTCGGCACGCACGCCACCTCGCGGTAGGTGCCGTCGGCGACTTCGATCGCGATACGAGTCGTGCCACCCGCCGCGACGGCTTTGTCGATCGCCGATTGAATGGTGGTGTCGGTGCCGCCGCTGGCCGCCACCGTGTACGTGGGCGTCAGCGCCGTGACGTCGCCGACGCCCGCGGTGGGATCCCAATTGTCGACGATCGGCGCTTCGACGGTGCTGCCTTTTTCGAAGTACTTCAGCACCGTGAAGTCGGCAGCCGTGGTCGCACTGAATTGCGGTCGCGTCGCTGTGCCTTCGAGTGGACCGGGTGGTGCGCCGGCAGTGGTGAACGTCGTGCCCGCGCTCGCGTTGGTCCCACCAGCACCAGCACCAGCGCCACCGCCGCTGACGCCGCCGGTCGTAGTAGCAACGCCAGCGCTGCCGCCGCCTGCGGTGCTGCTGCCCGCCGCGCCGCCGCCAGGGGCGCTGCCGCCCGGGCTCGTGGCCCCCGCCACGGAGTTGCTGCCGGCAGAGCTACCAGCCGAACCGTCGGGCGTGGCGTCTGGCGAGCCACCCTTGCCTCCGCAAGCCTGGGTGCAAAGGCACAGTGCGCCTAACGCACTGGCAGCCAACCCCAAGAACAGCGGGCGAAAATCCGAAAGACGAAACGCGGGCGTGTACATCGAGCACTAGCTCCAAACACCCGCTGAGTTGTTGAGACCATGTATCTCACGGCCACTCGGCCATCGCAACCCGCATCCGTTCAGCCGGCGATTTTCTTTATTCTGGGTAAACAGCGCCGTGAAAGGCCCCTGAGGACACTCCTCCATCTGCAGACGACAACTCAGCGAGGAGGTTGCCGGTGAACGACGCGGCGAAAGCGCCCTTGTCACAATTTTCCGGATCGGTCGCGGGCCTGCGCGAACGATTTGAAAGTGCCTTGGCGAAGCTGCGCGCGGGCGCCGATCCGCTCGGCACGTTGGAAGCCTTGCACGAAGGCACCGAGGGCGACGGACCTGCGCTGGCTGCGCTTTACGCCGAAGCGCTGAGCGACGGGCGGATCGAAGCGCTGTCGACGCCGGCGCGCCTGGAGGTGTTGCTGCAAGTCGCTTGGCTGTCAGGGCAACGCGACGACCGTCAGGCCACGACCTTGCTGGTCGTAAAGCAGGCTTTGGAGCTTTCCCCGGCCGACGAGCGCGCGTTGGCGCTGGCCGAGGCGCTGCTGCTCGAGGCCGAAGACTATGCCGAGCTTTCGCGGCGCTATGCACGTGCGGCCACGGTCGCACGCACCGAAGCGCGCGGGCGTAAATTGCTCGAGCACGCCATCCACCTGCTCGAAGCGATTCCGTCTGCCAGTCAGGCGCTGCTCGGGCTGAGCGAGAAATTGGCGCAGCTGCCGCGATTGCGCGATAGCGAAGAGGCGCTCTTGGCGGCGGCGCGCGGCGGTGGCTCGGCCGGCCAAAGCGCGCTGGTGAAGCTGGGTGAGCGCTGGCTCAGCGAAGGTCGCGCGCGCGAGGGGGCGCAGAAGTTGCCAGCCGATCTGGGCGAGTTTCGTAGCGAGGCCGTGCTCGACGTGCTGGAGCGCGTCTTCGACCAAGCCGAAGACGCCGGCCGCCTGCAGCAAGTGCTGCGGCGCCGCGTCGAGCTGGAAACGACGGCGCAGGGGCGCGGGCGAGCGCTCGAGAAGCTCGGCCGCTTTCATCACGAATTTCAGCGCGATCCGCTGCTGGCGAGCGGCGCCCATTTGGCGGCCGCGCATGCCTACGCAGAGGCGGGCGAGCCGGACGACGCCGAGCGCGTGTACGAGCGTTTGCTCGACGCCTTGCCTGATCACGCGGGCGCCGCCAAAGAGTTGATGCTGCTGCGCGCGCGCGCCGGCAACTTCAAGGGCGTTGCGGACGCGTTCGGGGTGGTGTTGCGCCAGACCGAGGACAATCACCAAGTCAGCGAGCTGTTGCTGTCGGTGGCCGGCGACGCCGAGCGCGCTTCGGCGGCGGAAGAATTCGCGGAGCTGGCCGACAACGTGCTGTGGCGACTGTCGGGCGCAGATCGCGAATTGTCGGAGCGGCTGTTGCGCACGAGCGCCCGCTTGTTCGCCGGCCAAACGCGCCACGACGAAGCCGCCGAGCTGTACCGGCGCTTGATCGCCGACCGCGCGACGAGCGAAGACTTGGATGCGTACCAGGCGCTGATCGACTCCAACCCAGGCAGCGAATGGCGGCGTAGTCAACAACGCTGGCTATTCGAATGGCAGGAGCACCATAGCTCCGACCGCCCGACGATCTTGCTGGCGTGGGCGCGCTTCGAGGAGCACGAGCTGGGCGACCCCGAAGCGGCCATGAACGTGCTGCAGAAGGCCGCGGAGCTAGCGCCCGATCGGCCGGAAATTTGGGAGAACTTGACGCGGCTGCGCTTCGCCGACGGCGACGGCGCGGGCGGGCTTTTGGCCGCCGGCGAGCTGCGACGGCTGGGGCGTGACGTCGACCCTTCGTTGCTGGGTTTGCTGCTCGAGCACGAGCCTGGGGCGCGCTGGGCCGTCGACCGCATGAAGCTGACGCTGAGCGCCGAGCAGCGCTGGCCCGAGTTGTTCGAGCTGTACGAGCGCGCGATCGCCGCGACGCCCGACGACCGTGAGCGCGCCGCGTGGCTCGACGAAGCGGCGATCGCCGCGCGCGACGTGGCGCAAGATCGGCCGCGGGCGATGCGCTATTGGGAGCAATACGTCGAGTTGGCGCCGGCGGACGCGCGCGTCGACCTGGCGCTCGAGCGACTTTACGAGCAATTCGCCGCGAAGCCGGCGCTGATTCGGCATTTGGAACGGCGACTGACGCGGCTCGACCCCGCCCAACGCGTCGAGCTCGAGCAGCGAATCACGACGCTGTCGCTCGAGGTCGGCGCGCTCGGCGACGCGCTGCAGGCGATCGAGCGGCTGCACTCGACCGCACCCGAGGCGGGCGATGCGCTGCTCGAACGGCTGTTCGCGCGCAGCGTGGAGCTGGCGGGGGCGGAGCCCGGCGCGCGCGAGCCGGGTCGCCGTGCCGCGCAAACGTTGCGCGCTCGCTTCGCGGAGCTGGGCCAGCCGAAAAACACCGCGCGTTTGCTGCGCGCCGAGCTTGGCCTGGAGCTCGCAGGCGACGAGCGGCGCGAGCTGCTGGCCGAGCTGTCGCGCGTGTGCGAGCGCGAGCTGTCCGACTTGGCAGGCGCGTTCGACGCCGAGCGTGAGTTGTTCCTGTTGACGCTGGCCGAGCGCGAGCGAAAACGCCTGGAGAAGCTGACCAAAAAGCTGGGCCGATGGGCGGAGCTGGGTCAGGCCTATGCCGACGCGGCGCTGCTGCTAACGGAGCGCGACGCGCAACGCGGGTTCTTGAGACGCGCCGCCGACGTCGCCAGCGCGCGCCTGCAAGACGCCGCCTTGGCGACCAAGTTGTACCGTCAGCTGTTCGACCTCGACGCCGAGCACGCGCGCCAGGTCTTCGAGCAGCTGGAAGCAGAGCATGGTCAGCTGCCGGAAGCGTTCGAAGCGCTGTGCCAGTTGCTCGACCAGTCGCGACGCTTCGAAGAGTTGTCGGCGGTGCTGGTGCGCGCAACCGAGACGCGGCCGACGCCGGCGCTGTTCTCGCGGCTTGGCCGGCTCCAAGCCGACGAGCTGGGCGACACCCGGGCGGCCATCACCTCGCACCTGGCCGCCAGCGACGCGCGCTCGGCCGGCGAGGTTTTCCTACGCAAACCGTCGGTTTTCGGCGGAGACAGCGCCGCTCTGCTCGAGCTGTCGCGGCGGCTGGTCGCGGTCGGGTTGCCGGAAGGCGCGTTGCGCGTGCTGCGCCACCAGCTGGCGTTCTTTGCTCAACAGTACCCGCCCGAGCGCAAGCTGGTGCAACTGGAGCTGATCAAGACGCTCGAAGACTCGGGCGCGACCGACGCCGCGCGTGACGAGCTGTCCGAGGCCGCCAAGCGCTATCCGACCGACGGCGATGTGCAGCGTGCTTGCGCCGCCGCAGCCGTTGCGCGCCAAGACTGGGATCGCGCCGAGCAATGCTACCGCAGCTTGCTGTTGCTGTTGCACGGCAGCGGCGCAGAGGGAACGTCGCTGCGCCGCGCCACGGTGTACGTGGAGCTCGCCGCGATCAAGCTCAGCCGTAACGACGACGCGGCCGCCCGCGAGCTGTTCGAGTCCGCGTTCGAGTCGGCGCTGGGCGACGCCGGCGAGTTAACGGCGCTGGCGCAGAGCTTGATCACCCACGAGCAGTGGGAGGCTGCCGAGCGCGCCACCACGCAGCTGTTGCAGCTGGCCGCCGACTTGAACGCGTCGGCGCGGGCGTTGTGGGGCGTAGCCGAGCTGCAGCGCCAAGACCGCAGGCTGTCAGCGACGCTGTTGGCGGCCGCGGCGGCTGCAGCGCAGGCAGCCGCCAAACGCTTCGAAGAGCTGACCGAACCGAGCGAGCGGTCCAGCCTGCTGGCGGCTTGCGTGAGCCTGTTGCCGCTGGCGGACGCGCAACGGCTATTGACCGCCAGCGAGGCGCAGCTGAGCGCGGACGACGCGGTGCGGGCGCGCCTCGATCTGTCACGGCGCTTGCTCGACGAAACCAACCAAGACGCGCGCGACCAAGCGATTGCCACCCTGCAAGCGATGCTCAGCCACCCCGACGCGCCGACCGCCGCCTGGGAGTTGTTGGCGCGCGCCTGGGAATCGAGCGGCGAGTCACACAAGCTCGCCGAAGCGCTCGACGCGTGGCTCGAGCGCGAACCGCGCGATGTCGGCGTGCTAGGCCGCGCGTTGCGGCTGGCGCTCGCCAACGGCGACGCCGACCGCGCGCTGGAGCTGTACGATCGCCTGGCGCCACCCGAAACCGAGCTCGGGACCGAGCTGTGCAAGCTATGCCTGAAGGCTGGCAAGACCGAGCGCGCGGTGCAACTGCTGCGCCTCGAAGCCGAACGCGAGCGCCAGCCGACGCGCCGCGCGGCACTGTTGGTGGAGGCGGCCGAGCTGATGCTAAGCGCAGGCGACACGACGGCGGCACTGGCGGCGGCTCAGGAAGCGCGCAGCCTGGACGCTGGCTCGGCGGAAGCGGTGTTGTTACTGGGCCGAATCGCGATCTTGGGCGACCAACGCGACCAGGCGCTCGGGCTGCTGACGGCGCACGCCGAAGCCAAAGAGCGGCGCCGTGGTAAGCCGCTTTCGCGCGTGCTCAGGCTGGCAGCCGATCTGCGGCTCGAGCGCGACGAGCTGGGCGAGGCGTTGCCGCTGTTGGTCGAAGCCCACCAGCTCGACAAAAGCGACGTCGACACCGCGTTGCTGCTCGGCCTGTTGGCGATCGATCTCGATCGGCTCGAGACCGCGGCGTCCGCGCTGCGCGTGTTGATCGCGCAACGCGAGCTTGGCACGCGCGAAGGCGCCAAGGCGCGTTCCTTGAACCTAGCCCAGGGCTATTTTCAGCTCGCGCGGATCGAGCAGCACCACGGCAAGAAGACCAACGCCAAGCGCATGGCGCTGCGCGCGCTGGAAGAGAACCCCCACCTCGTGCCGGCTCAGCGGCTGCTGAGCGACCTCGGTTTGCACTGATCGCCCGAAAGCCCGTCATTTCCGAAAATGGTCCCCTCATCCATGGCTGCATCCTTCTCTCAATCCCTCGGCTCTTTCGTCATTCCCATCTCCGAGGGCAATGATCCGGAGCCCGTTCGCAGCAGCTTGGCGCTGGCACGCGCCGACTTCGAGCGCGGCGAGGTGCGCGAAGCGTTGAAGCACCTGCGGCGCGCGGCCGAAGGCGCCGACGACGCCGGCAGCGAGTTGCGCGCGGTCGCGTTGGCACGCGCGGCCGCCGATCTGGCAACCGAGGTCGGCACTTCGGTCGCACCGCCGCCATCGGTCGCGGCGCCGGGGTCGGCGTCGATGGTGGTGGCAGCGGCGCCCGCGATTGCTGCCGCCGAGCCGGCACCGCCCGCGACGGCCCCGCCGCCGCCGATGCCAGCGTCGGTCGTACGCAGCACGACCGACGCTGCGCTCAAGCAACTGCTCGATTCGGGGCGCGCGGTCAAAGTCGTCGTCAAGCGCTCGGCGCGCGACGAAGAGCTGTACGTCGTGCGCCGCGCCGACAATCACGCGCCCACCCTCGGTGCCCGCGAAGCCGTCGTCATTCTGCTCGAGCCTGACGACGACTTCTTCAAGGCCGGCGGTGGCTGATCTTCAATGCAACAACCCCTTGGCTTTGGCGAACGAAGCGCGAAACTGCTCTTTTTCGCTGACGCCGTCGTGGAGCGGTTGGCCAATGATGTTGCCGATCGTGTTCAGCTCGCTTTTGGTCGCGTACGGGCTGTTTTTCAGGATCTCCGCGAACGACGCGATGGCGTACGCCCACTGAAAGTCGGCATCCAACTTGGACCAGCTGTCAGCGACGCCATCGGCTGCCAGGGTCTGGTTGACCTCCAGCGCCGCGTCTTCGGTCTTGGCGTCAGGCGCCTTGTAGCGCACTTTCACCAGCGCGTAGTCCTCGGCGCCGACCTCGGTTGGCCCCGAATACAGCGCGCCATCTTGCGCCGCCGGCGCCGTGCTCGACTCGGGCAGCGCGCCGCCCGCCAGCACGAGCTGGTAAAGCGCGGTCACGCGATGACCGGCACCGACTTCGCCGGCATCGACGACGTCGTTCCGGAAATCCTTGTCGGCGATGTCGCGATCCTCGTAGCCCAGGAGCCGGTAGGCGTAGACCTTGTCCGGGTTGAACTCGACCTGGATCTTCATGTCCTTGGCGATGTAGTCGAGGCTCGAGAGCAAGCGATCCTTCACGTAGTCGTTGGCCGACTGTTCGCTGTAGATCACCGAATAGGTGCCGTTGCCGGCGTCGCTCACGCGCTCCATCATCGCGTCGTTGGGTGACGCCCCGTAGCCGAGCGCGGTGAACGTGATGCCGCTCTGGCGCTTGTCGGTGATCAGCTGCACCAGCGCGTCGTTCGACGTGACGCCCAGGTTGAAGTCGCCGTCGGTGCACAACAGCACGTGGTTGATGCCGCCTTCGATGAAGCCACTTTTAGCCTGCGCGTAGGCCAGTTGAATACCCGAGGCGCCGTTCGTGCCGCCATTCGGCACCAGCGAGTCGATCACCTTCTCGATGGTCGCCGCCTGCGCGACCGGCGTCGGCGGCAGCTTCACCTCGGTCGACCCGGCGTAGGTGACGATCGAAATCTCGTCGGTCGGGTCGAGCACCGTCAGGGCTTGGGTCAACGTGTACTGCACGAGCGGCAGCTTGCCGGCCGCCGCCATGCTGCCGGACGTGTCGACCAAGAACACCAGGTTGGCGGCGCGCTTCTCGGCCGACGGTGGCCGGCCCTGAATGCCGACACGCAGCAACAACGTGCTCGGGTTGAGCGCAGGCGCCGCCGCCAGTGAGATGCTGAACGGAACCTTCGCATCAGCGGCCGGCGCTTGGTAGCCGTAGTGGAAGTAGTTGACGAACTCCTCCAAGCGCACGGTTGCCGCAGGCGGCAAGGAGCCATTGCTCACGCTGTTGGTGAAGATGTCGTAGCTGGCGGTGTCGACGTCGGCCGCGAACGTGGACAACGGATCGTGCGCCGTGATCACGAACGGATTGGCCGGTAGAATTGGCGCAGCTGGGTCGGCCTCTGCGGCAGCACCGCCGGACGCGCTAGCATCGGGCGTTTGTGCGGCGACACCGGCAGGGCCGCCCGTCGACGCCCCGCCCACGCCTCCTCCGATCACGGGGAAGCCGCTTGCGGTACCGGCCGTACCGAGCGCGAGGTTGCCGGCACCGGCCGTGCCGCTGCTGCTGTTGGACTTGCCGGTGCCTTGCCCCGAAGGCGTGCCCGCATCGAACGCGGTCGAGTGGTCCGACGAGGTCGAACAACCGAGCACCGTGCCCAAAAGAACCGGACCTACCGCCAACCAAACGAATTGCTTCATTGCGCCTCTCCTCACCATCCCCAAGGCCCAGCCAAGGTGCCTTCGCGCTCAGCAAGTAGCGTGCCCTGTCCACGGGCCCCGCACCGCGAGCGGTTTCTACCAATCAGCTCGCGCACCTAGCGGCAAGCGCCCGGTTGACCCCGGAGCACCAACTCTGACAGCTCGGTCAGGGGCAGCTGTGCCGGCTTGTGTCAACCGGGGCTAGCCATGGGCTAGGCGTCGGCCGCGCCATCCTCTTCGTCGCCGAACTCGGCCGAGTCGGGCAGCTCGTCCAAGCCGGCACCGCCGCGCACCGGGATGGCCCGCGCGTGGGCGACCTTCTCCAGCGTGGCCGACAGCGTCGGCCGGTCGGAAACCTCCGGCAAGAACGCGCGCGTGCCGTCCCACAAGTCGAGCGCCACGCTGCGCGGCGCATCCAGAATCACCCGGTCAATTTGCGCCCATTTGAAGCGGCGCAGCCGCGGCACCAACGCCACGATGTCGCGGTACTCGACGCCGTCGCCGCGAATCCGCACGCCGCGCATGTTCGCGCGCAACAGCGAGGCCCCCGCGCCAACCACCAAGCAGGCCGCGAACACGCGCGCGCTCATGATGCCGCGCACGCCGCGCTCGACCACGTTCATGTACAGCCAGCTCCCCGAAGGGCTCGACTCTGCCAGCAGCACCACGATCACCGCGGCACCCGCCAGCACCGCGTACAAGATCGACGGAATGCGAATCAACAACGGCGGACCGAAATTGGTTTCGGTCGGACGGTACGTCATGTCGAAGCCCGGAGGACGAGACGCGCGAGCCATCGTTGATTGAACGTACCGGACGCCCAGAGGCTTGGAAAGTCGTGTAAGAAAGCCGGAGCCCCCAGATGCCGACGCTGGTCACCCGCAAAAGAAATTTGAAGCACAGCGTGCCAGCGCGCGTGATCACGCGCCTGGGCAACGCGATGCTCGCCGCGCTCGAGCTGCCAAAAGCGGAGCTCAGCGTGCTCTTGACCGATGACAGCGAAATCCACGAGCTGAACCGCCAGCATCGGCAAAAGGACAAACCGACCGACGTGCTGGCGTTCGCGATGGACGAAACCGTGGCCGATCCAGCCGGGATCTTGGGCGATGTGGTGATCTCGCTCGACACCGCCGAGCGTCAGGCTCGCTCGCGCCAGCGCCCCTTGATTGAGGAGGTGCGCTTCCTGCTCGCCCACGGTGTCCTACATCTCGTCGGCTACGATCACGCGGAGCCCGCTGAAAAACGCGAAATGGTCGGCATGACGCGCAAGCTGGTGCGGCTCGCCCCGCTTCCAGAGGCCTCCAAACGCCGGCCCAAGCCGCGTCGCAAACTAAAAAACGGCTCGAAATAGTGAGCCTAACCACGGGGGTTTGCTGGGAAAATTGCGCCCCTGTATATCCACAGCCAACGCCACCGCATAGAACAAGGCAACCGGTGCCGAGCGGCGACGAAACGGGCCTCCTGGCCGCGACCCCGTCACCCTGCCTGTTCTGACCCGCAGAAAAAAAGGACTATTTCGCGCCGGGGTTGTTTCTTTCCCCTTGATTGCGCTGTTCCATCCCTGTTATCGCTTCGCCCGTGCCTTGTTTGGCGGCCTGCGGGAATCAGTCCCGTGGGAATGAGCCCGAGGCCGGCAAAAACGGCAAAAGATTCTGGGAATCAGACACTAGGAGGTCGCATGGCTGGGAAAAGACTGACGAAGGCGCAGGTTGTTGCTGAGATCGCGAACGCTTCGGATCTCGATAAGAAGAGCGTGGGTCGTTGCTTCGAGTCGCTGCAGGAGCTCATCCGCAAGCAACTCTCGGCACGTGGCCCGGGCGAGTTCGTGGTT
>FSUE01000462.1_pt1 | contig 10816 bp, 10 predicted proteins | sample 1637031 | NCBI WGS metagenome assembly FSUE01 (sample SAMEA3914819, study PRJEB12502) | metagenome | biome: forest; material: soil | place: Canada | collected 2010-06-26 | depth 0.3 m | reverse complement strand
CTTGATGTTCGAGTGAGAAACGTTCTGAGCTGCCAAGCGGCGCTTGCCGGTGATTTCGCTGCGAGCCATGGGGAAGGCCGCGGAACGTAGTTGAAGGCCCGCCCAAGTCAAGAGGACAAAGGCTTCCGGCCCCGCCCCACCCCTGTTCAAAGGCTCAGCCCCGGCCCGCGTGCGCCATCGGCACTTGCCGCAAAACCGAGAGCTCCTGCACCAAAGCGCGGCAAAAACTTCGTACTACACGGAATTCATTCGGCTTTTTGCTGAGCGTCAGCTCGTCCATATAAAGCTTTCGGTTCAGCTCGATCTGAATGGCGTGAATACCGGTGGTCGGGCGCCCATAGCGGACCGTCGTGTGGCCGCCGCGGTAGGGCTCGTCGTGGGCGATGCCAAAGTGGAACCGCGCTGCCACGCGCTCGGCTACTTCGATGACGGCTGGTGCGGCGGTCGTCTGCTGGCGTGTGCCGGGGACGACGTCGGCGCGCTCGCGACCAGGGTCATCGTGCCCGTCGCGGCCACGGCTCGGCATCGAGTGGCCGGAAACGACGATCACGAAGCCGTGCCGCGCCAACCGGTCGCGTACCAACTCGTCCAAACGGTCGTGGTACGGGCGGTAGTAGGCGAGTAGCCGTCGTTCGAGCTCGGCTTTGGGCAACGGCCGCGCGATCGCCGCGCGGTTGTCGGTCGTCGAGCGCCAGATCAGCCCGTGCGGGCTGGCGCGGCCGGTGGCGCCGAGCACGGTGTCGCGATCGACATCGTGCTCCGAGCGATTCAAATCGCAAACGTAGCGGCTCATGCGCGCGGTCAGTAACGTCGCGCCAGCGTCGGGCGCGTCGGCGTACAGCTCGTCGACGTACAGATCGGCGTCGCGGCCGATCGCCGAAGCCGGCGCAACCAGCGTGGCGAGCGCCTCGGCGTCGACCTCCAGCCCGGCGTGGGGGACTTCGACGATGATCGGCACCTCGGGGGCGCGTGGCTCAGTGAGAACGAACGACAATGGGTGACACGCCTTCTTGGACCGGGGGCCGCTTGCTCACCCACAATACTAGCCACCCGGCGCCGTTCAAGCGCCGTCAGGCTCACGCGCGAGGATGAGCCTTCCGGTAGGCCTGGCGCACTCGATCTTGCGAGACGTGGGTATATATTTCGGTCGTGGCGACGTTGGCGTGTCCGAGTAGCGTTTGAACGCTGCGCAGGTCGGCGCCGCCCGACAGCAGGTGGGTGGCGAAAGAGTGGCGCAATTGGTGCGGGTGAACGTGGCCGCGGATCCCGGCACCCCGCGCCGTGCGGCCGACGATTTTCCAGAACGCTTGCCGCGTCAGCTTACCGCCGCGCGGCGAGGGAAACAGCAGCTGCGAAATCTTCACGCTGCTCGCGCCGCGTCGCGCGGTCTTGAGCGCAGCATCGGCCTCGCGCGCTGCCAGGTACGCGGCCAAGTGGTCGAGCGCGACTTCGCCGAGCGGTACCAGTCGACGCTTCTTGCCCTTGCCTAGCGCCGAAACGATGCCGCGCGCGCGGTCGACGTCGCCGAGCGTGAGCGAGACGAGCTCGCTGACGCGTAGGCCGGCCGCGTACATCAAGCTCAACATGGCTCGATCGCGCAGACCGCGCAGGGTGTCGGGTGGGGGCGCTTCGATCAGCGTCACCATTTCGGTTTCGCCGAGCGCGCGCGGCAGCTTGCGACCGAAACGCGGCCGCGCCGCGAGCTCGGTCGGATCGGCACGCAGCACGCCCTCGCGCATCAGGAATTTGCACAGGCCGCGCGCCGACGACAGGTGTCGGGCGGTGCTGCGCGGACCCAAGCCGGCTCGCGACATCTCGCGGATCCAGGCCGAGACCACGCCCAGATCGACGCTCTCGATCTCGGTGACGTCGGCCGTTTCGGCGAACGCCAGCAGCTTGCCCAGGTCGCGCCCGTAAGCCATGACCGTGTTTTGCGACAGCGCGCGTTCGACGCGCAAATGCTGCAAATAGAAGTCGAGGGCGGCGTCCAGGCGCAAGGTGCCGCCAATTTACGTCATCGGCGCCGAAGCCGCCAAATTGGGGGTGAGGGGCGAGGGAGTAGGGGTTAGTCGGCGGAGGGGCGAGGGAAGAGTGAGGGCGTCGCTCTTCGGCGTTCCCCCCTCACCCTTAGCGTCGGCCCTCGCGGCAGCGAGCGCGCTGCGACGTCGGCCCCTCGCGAGCAGCGCTCCGCTCCGCACCCGTCGGCCCCTCGCGAGCAGCGACCCCCTTTCACCCCTCATCCCTCCGCCGACTAACCCCTACCCCCCTCACTCCTCACCCCTCAAAGCCGCGCGGCTGCGGCCAGCGTCCGCAGGAGCGGCTCGGGGTCGTCGGCGCGCATCAGGGCCTCGCCGACCAGGGCGGCGTCGGCTCCACTGGCTTTGATGCGCGTGATGTCTTCGGGCTTGGACAAGCCGGACAGGTGCGCGCGCGTGATGCCGCTCGGAATTGCGGCCAAGACGCGGGCGGCGCGGGCGGCGTCCATGACCAACGTGTCGAGATCGCGGGCGTTGACGCCGATCAGCTCGGCGCCGCCGTCGAGCGCCACGGTCAGCTCTTGCTCAGTGGCGACCTCGACGAACGGCACCAGGTCGCGCGCGCGCGCGGCTTGGATGAGCTCGGCGGTGCGGCCCGGCGCGAGGCAGCGCACGATCAACAGCACGGCGTCGGCGCCGAACGCTCGCGCAGCATCCAACTGAGCTTCGTCGATCACGAACTCTTTGCACAGCAGGGGCAGCTTGGTGGCGGCCCGCGCTTCGACCAGGTGCTGGTAGTCGCCGTCGAAAAAATGCGCGTCGCACAGCACGCTGAGCATGGCCGCGCCGGCGCGCTCGTAGGCTGCTGCGCGCTCGGCGACGCTGAGCACCGTCGAGAGCTGGCCCGCGGACGGCGCGCGGCGCTTGATCTCGGTGATCAGGCTCAGCCGACCGGCGTTGTCACTGCGGCCGAGCGCCACCGCTCGCCGCGCGGGCGCCGCCGGCAAAGCGAGCGCACGCAGCGCCGCGAGCTCGCGCTGTTTTTGCGCCAAAATATCGGAAAGAACGCCCAGGCTGCCCTCAAACTTTCGGCGCGCGGCGCTTGTTGGCGGCGGCCGCCCAGGTAGTGAGCGTCTTCATCGCCTGGCCGCTCTTGAGGACTTCGCGCGCCTGCGCGCCAGCGTCGCGTTCGCTCATGCCGTGGAACAATGCTAGCGCCGCGGCGGCGTTGAGCGCAACCGCGTCAGCCGCCGGGTGCGGCTCGCCGCTCAAAATAGCGCTGAGCGCGCGGGCGTTTTCGGCCGGCTCGCCACCGGCGATTGCGCCCGCCGGGCTTGGCGCGAAGCCGAAGCTCTCGGGGCTCACCACGTGCTCGGCAAGCTTGCCTTCGTGCACGATGGTGACGCGCGTCTCGGCGAAGGGGCTCACTTCGTCGAGGCCGTCCACGCTGCGCACGACCCAGGCGCGCTCGACGCCGAGCTTGACTAGGGCTTGGGCGAGCAGTTGACGTGAGGCGTCGTCGGGCGCGCCGAGCAGCTGATGCGTGACGCCGGCCGGGTTCGACAACGGACCCAGCAGATTGAACAACGTGCGGATGCCGAGCTCGCGCCGGGTCGGCATCGCGTGGCGCATCGCCGGATGGTGCGCCAGCGCGAACAAGAACGCGATGCCGGCTTCGCCCAACACCTCGCCCTGCGCGCTTGGCGGCACGTCCAGCGGAATGCCCAGGCTTTCCAGCACGTCCGCGCTGCCGGAACGGCTGGTCGCGGCGCGATTGCCGTGCTTGGCGACGCGCACACCGGCGGCCGCGGCGACCAACGCTGCGCCCGTCGACAAGTTCAAGCTGCCCGAGCCGTCACCGCCGGTGCCGCACGTGTCGAGCAGCTTGGGGAAGGCATGCGCGACCGGCAGCATCGCGCCGCGCATCGCGGCCGCGGCGCCGGCCACGACTTCCGCCGTCTCGCCGCGTTGGCGAACCGCGACCAAGAACCCGCCGATCTGCGCCGGCGTCCAGCTACCAGCGAAGATGGCGTCGAACACGGCGTGCGCGGTGGCTTGGCTCAGGCCGGAAGCGCTGGTGAGCTCGGCGTACACGTCACTGAACTTGGGCGGAGCAGCGGCGGGGTCGTTGGTCATAGGGCAGAGAGCCAGTTTTGCACGAGCTGGGGGCCGTGCTCGGTCAGGATCGATTCCGGGTGAAATTGCACGCCCTCGACCCGCAGCTCGCGGTGTCGAAGCCCCATGATTTCGCCGTTTGCGGTCTCGGCGCTGATCTCGAGGCTGGGCGGTACGCTAGCGCGGGCGACGAGCAGCGAATGGTAGCGGGTGGCCTCGAACGAGCTTGGCAGCCCGCGAAACACGCCGCGACCGTCGTGGCTGACGCGCGAGGTCTTGCCGTGCACGGGCGTCGCTGCCCGCTCGATGCGCGCGCCGAACGCTTGCGCCAGCGCCTGATGACCCAGGCACACGCCGAACAGCGGGATCGAGCCGGCCAGGGCTTGGATCAGCTCGAGCGTCACTCCAGCGTCGTTGGGGGCGCCGGGGCCCGGTGAAATCAGGATGCCGTCAGGCTTGCTGGCTACGACGTCGTTCACGCTGGTGGCGTCGTTGTGGCGCACCCAGCACTCGGCTCCCAGGGCCATCAGGCACTGGACCAGGTTGTAGGTGAACGAGTCGTAGTTATCGACCACCAGCACGCGGCGTGGGCGCTCGGTCGGTGCCATCGGACGGGCGTAGGTTGCTGCCGCGGTGAGCGCTGGTCAAAGGCCAGCAGCAGGGCGCGGGTTGAACGACCGGCTCGCAAGAGTGCAGCGAAACCAGCGACGGAACCGCCGACCGGCCCAACCGCTTCACGCTGGAAGCGGAATTTCAATCTTGCTCGGGCGGTACGCTGCCTGTAAGGTCCCGGCCCGTCGCCCACCTGGCCAGCGCCCACTTTCGCGCACTGACCAAACACCGGCGAGACAGCTAGTATGTCCGAGGACAAGAAGCCCAAGATCGATTTAAAGGCCCGGCTCGGTAAGAAAACGGTCAGCGCTCCGGCTACGGGTCCGGGGGGCTCGATCCCGCCCCCAGCGGGCATTCCGAAGCCGAGCGGTGTCGGAATCCCCGCGCCGCCGTTCCAATCTTCTCACCAAACCTCGCGCCCCGCGCCGATGGTGGACGCCTCCAATCCCTACGGGGCGATGGAGCCGGCTCAGGCGCCTCGGGTCGAGGCGGCCTCGATTCGAATCGAGATGAGCGACGACGTCATGCGCGCCCAAAAGGGCGGCAGGACGAAGGTGCTGGTGCTGGCGATTATCACCGCCCTCATCGGCGGATTCGTTGGCTTCACGTTGGGCGGCGCTGCCGAGCGCGGCAAGGGCACCGAGGCCGCCATGGCGGGCGCCCAGGACCTGACCAAGGACGTCGAAGAAGCCAACAAGAAGATCAACGAGCTGGCCGATACGCTGAAGGCCGCGCGCGAGAAGCTGAGCAAGGCGAAGTTCCCGGAAGAGGAAGTGACCAAGCTCGGCGCGCTCAACATTCCCTTCGCGGGCTCCAACCTGGCCGGCAAGGGCATCGGTCGTTTCAAGGCCGACGTGCTCACGATGTTGACCGACTTCGCGTCGTCGTCGGCCGAAGCCAACGCCAGCAAAGACGAGCTGCTGCGGATCATGAACGGCAACAAGAAGGGCTTCCAAGAGTTCTTGGACTCCCAGACCAAGCCGCAAGTGCGTTGGTCGGTCATCGTCGGCGGCTCGCCGCTCGGTCCGATCGCGTCGATGCAGCCGGTGCCCGCGCCGTTCTTGCTCACGACGGAAGAGAAGAAGGACGGCAAAGCCTACGCCTGGCCGGATTCTTACGAGCTGCCCGGGCAGGGCGGTAAGAAGGAAGTCATCAAGCGTTACACGAAGGGCGAGGCAGCCACCGAGGACGCCACCTTCATTCCGGTTGATCCGAGCTCGCAGGCTTTGGTCTGCCCGTCGGACGTGCTGGTGCGCTTGCGCGGCAAGCTCAGCGACCTCGAAGAGGTGATGCGCGGCAACCAAAACCCCGGCGAAGAGAAAACCGGCCTGCTCGAAGCCGGCCAAGCCCTCGCCAAGAAGCTGAAGCAGATCGGCACCGGTCCGACGTAGCCACGCGGGGTGCTTACCTCGTAGCGAACGGGCCGCCTCTGGGTGGCCTGTTTGCGTTTGTGGCTCTGAAGTTGGCAGTTGGTAGTTGGCAGTTCGGAGCAGCATCGGAGCAGAAGGCACGACGCTGCGCGTTGGGGGACTAGCTAGGCGGCCTGCGAGCGGGGCAGCGGGGAACGACGCTTTGCGTGAGGGCGGCAGGTGGGCGGTTAGCAGTCGCTGGGTGGCTCGAAACTGCCAACTGCCAACTGCCAACTAGCTGGCGACTGGAATACGCGACGACGACCTTGGGACGATCGACTCTGCGGGCAACGTGCGGCGCGTTATCTCGACTTTGAGGACGCGGCGTTCGTCGGCTTCTTTGACTTCGAAGTCGAGGTCGAAGGCCGAGAGCTTGACGCCGACTTCGGGCACGGTGCCAAGCTCGGCGACCACGAAGCCGGCCAGCGTGTGGTAGTCGCCGTCGGTTGGCAGCTCGGCGCCGAGGTAGCGGCTCAGGTCCGCGATCGAGACGCTGGCGTCGACCAGTAGCTTGCCGTCGCCCAGGTCCGCGATCGGTGGCTCCTCGACGTCGTGCTCGTCGCGAATGTCGCCGACGATCTGCTCCAGCAAATTCTCGAGCGTCAAGATGCCGCTCGTGCCACCGAACTCGTCCAGCACGACAGCCAGGTGCTGCTTACCGGCGCGCATCTCGCGCAGCACGCTGTCGGCGGCTTGGCTCTCGGGCACGAACACCACCGGTTGCCTGACCAGGATCGGCAGGCCCACCTTTTCTAGATCGCCGCGCGACAGCGGTGGCAACAAGTCTTTGGAGTGCAGCACACCGACCACGTTGTCGATGTTCTCGCGATAGACCGGATAGCGCGAGTGCTCGCTCTCGGCGATCGTCCGCAACACTTCGGCGATCGGCGTGTCGATCTCGATCGCGTGCACTTGCGTGCGCGGCACCATCAGCTGGCCGGCGGTGATGTCGCCGAAATCCAACACGTTGCGGATCATCTCCGACTGCTCGTGACCGAGCGAGCCGCTCAGCTCGCCCTCGTTGACGAGCATCTCCACTTCGCTCTCGACCAGGCCGGGTGCGGGGGTGGGCCGGCTCTCGGCCTTGTGCTCGAACAGCCGCCCAATCCAAACGATTGGCGCCGCGATCGGCGAAAACAGCAGCTCGATCGGCGTGACCAGGCGCAGCAAAAACGGGGCGGAGCGTTCGGGGTTGCGCGTGGCGACGACCCGGCCAATCTCGGTCGGGATGCCGTAAACCACCAGCGCGCCCAAAGCCGCGGCGGCCGGCATCCAGCCGTTCAATGGCGGCAGGTGCTGGCCAATCAAGAGCGCCGTGAGCGAGATGCCCAGCGCGCGGATCACCAGCCAGCGGGCTTCCATAGCGCCGCCTTGTTCTTGGTAGCGCTCCAGGGCTCGGCGGGCGCCTCCGGTCAGTCCCTCACGCACGGCCGACCGCCGGGCGTCGGATAAAGCTCCGACCGACCAGCTAGCGGCGGCGAACGTCGCAGCGATGAGAGCCGGTATGATGGAGACGAGAATGCCTGGTGAGAGCGCTGGTGGAGCCGAGTCCAAATCCAATGCCCGGCTGGTGCCGAGCCTCCTTCCAAGAGTTCTTAGCGGAGGGCAACCTGGGGACGCAACCCGACCACCGGTTGACCGAGGGGGTTTCCATGGTCCAACCCATCTCTGCAACGTCTGCGAACGGTCGGCCGGCTTGTCCGGGGGCGCGCCCCACACACAAGCCATTAAACACCGGCAACCACGAGGAATTTCGCATTTATCTGGGCAAGGCTAACGAGCGCCTCGGGGGCGCTGCAGCGCCCGGGGCGCCCTGCCAAAATGGCTGTATTGACGCAGCGCGTTTAGAGCGCGAAATGCCACCAGGGACAGAGCTTCCCTCGTTGCTTGCCCCGGAGGACCAAGCGAGCCTCGGCCGAGGCGGGGGCGAGCTGGCGGAGTGGTTTTCGCTCATCAACCCAACGGGTGGGGTGGATGCCCCGCGGGTCGTCGAGGCCGCGCCGACTCCGTCGGCGCCGGGCGTTTTCGAAGTCGCCGAGCTGGTGGAGCGTTGGGTGAGGCGGGTGGCGCTGGGTGGGGACCAGCGTCGCGGCGCCGTGCGGCTCGATTTCGGGCACGGGCGATTTTCGGGCGCCGAGCTTACCGTCGTCGCCGAGGCGGGCCGAGTGTCGGTGGAGCTGAGCCTGCCGCCGGCGATGGCTGCGACGGACCTCTCGGAGCGACTGCGCTCGCGCCTCGAACGCCGGGGCTGGACGGCGGACGTGGTCGTGCGCTGAGCCGGTCAGCGCTCGCTGTTGAAGCCGCGCAGGACTTTGAGCTCACCGGTAGTGGAGCCGAGCGCGACCAGCTCGCCTTCCGGCGACAGCCAAGCGCCAGGTCCCTCGACGCCCGGCAAGTCGTTGAAGTCTTCGGGGGTCAGCAGCTTGCCTTGGCGGGCCCGCAGGACGGCGTCCGCATTGTTGATGCGGCAGACGGGCAGCACCGAGCTAGCGGCCTCGGTTAGGCCCAACAGGGGCGGCGGCTCGGTCGTCGGCCAAGGTGAGGCTTGCTCGATACCGAAGCGGCCGCTGGCCAAGCGCCGTAGGCCCGAAAGGTGCGCTGGAATGCCCAAGCTAGCGCCCAAGTCACGGGCCAACGAGCGCACGTAATAGCCCTTCGACGCCAAAAGCTCGCAGCGCAGAATCGGTGGCGCAAGCTCCAGGACTCGCAGCTCCAGCACCTGGACCGGGCGGGGCGGGAGCTCGGGTGCGGCGCCCTTGCGCGCCAGCGCGTAGGCGCGTTCGCCAGCGACTTTGATCGCGCTGACGGCGGGCGGCGTTTGTTCGGTGCGACCGAGCTCGCGGGCCAGGGCGGTCGCCACTGCGTCGGCCGTGAGCAGGCCTTCGGGTAGCGGCTGCTCGTCGGTGGTTTGGCCCTCGGCGTCGAGCGTGTCGGTCGCGCGCCCGAAAAACACCTCCGCGGCGTAGCGCTTCGTGTCCGCCGTGAGGTAGCCCGACAGCTTGCACGCCTGGCCCACCAACACCAGCAGCACACCGGTCGCCATCGGATCGAGCGTGCCGGCGTGGCCAATGTCTTTGCGCCCGAACAGCCGGCGCGCTTGGGCCACGACCGTGTGGCTGGTCAAGCCGCGCGGCTTGTCCACGACGGCGACGCCAGAGAGCGCCTGGAGCTTCATGGCCGCCCGCTCAGAACCAGACGCTGCGCCGCTTTTGCAGCCCGGTTTCGAGCATACTTTGGATCGTGGCGCGCACGCGCTCCGAGAGCCGACCGACCAACAGGTCGTCGTCGGCGGCCTCGGGACCGTAGTTGTCGAACGCGATTGGCTCGCCGAACTTGATGCGCCATTTGGTCGGCGCGGGCACCAGGCCGAGCGCACCCAAGGCGGGGAACGTCGGCGTGACGGGCAAATAGGGAATCCGCAGCAGATCTGCCAGCGTGTCGAAGCGGTAGAGCAGCGGGCTGGCTTCCTCACCGCCGATGATCGCGCACGGGATCAGCGGCGCGCGCGTGCGCAGGCAGAGCCGGATATAGCCGCCGCGACCGAAGCGCTGCAGCCGGTAGCGATCGCGGAACAACTTGCGAATGCCTTGCACACCCTCTGGAAAGACCGCGATCAAATTGTCGCGCGACAGCAAGCGCTCGGCGTTTTCCTGGCACGCGCGCACGGCGCCGGCGCGATTCATGAACACGCCCGCGAACGGCAAATAGAACAAGAAATCTTCGGCTAGCCAGCGCAAATCGCGGCTGGCCGGGTGATCGGTGCGGAGCGCAGTCCGCAGCATCAAGCCGTCGATCGGGATCGAGCCCGAGTGATTGCCGACGATCACCGCGCGGCCTTCGTTCGGCACGTTCTCGATGCCCTCGGTTTGGATGCGGAAGTAGCGCCGATAGATGAAGTCGAGCACCGGGCGCAGCTTGGCGTCGAAGCTGCGATCCAGGCCGAACTCGTCGACTTCCTCGGCGCGGCTGCGCAGGCCTTTGCGGCCCCACTTCTGCACGTAGTACTCGCTGCCCGCTAGCTCGGCCGCGCTTTCGACCGCGATCATTTCGGCGCTGACCGGCGCCGGCTCGATCTCGGGCGCGAGCGTGAGACCGGGAGTGGGCGAAGGTAGCGGGTTGTCGGGGCGGCTGGCGCTTTGAATCAGGCCGTCGAGCCGCGCCTCCAGCGCGCGGATCTGGTCTTCGACGTCGCCTTCGGTGCGAGCGGTGGGGTGAAAGCTCTCGAGCGCGTCGTCCTCGAAGCGCACGTTGGGGGCGACCACCCGCGAGCCGATACCAAGCTCGGGCACGTCTTCGCTGAGCGCGTACAGATCGTCGTCATCACCGTCGGCCGTGAGCTCGTAGCTGCTATCCAAGTCGACGTGCGGCAGCACCTGCGCGTCGACGAGCGCGGTCGGTGGCTGGGGTGCCGCAACGACCGGTGCTTGATTGTCCGCTGCGGCGTCGGCTTTGGTGCTGTGCTTTTTGCGCTTCTTGGACTTGCCCTTGGCGCCGCGCGGTTTGGGAGCTTCGCTGCGGGTGCGTAGCGCGCGCGCTTCGGCGGCCGTGTCGACGTTGCGCTTACGTTTGCGCTTGCCGTTGTCGTCGTCGCGCGTGGTGGCTGCCCGTCGCGAGGCCGGCTTGTCTTGCTTTTTGTCTTTTCGGGTCACGCCGGACTCTCCGAGAGCAGCTTGGCCTCACGCAGTTGCTCAGCGCCCGCGAAGT
>FSUE01000489.1_pt1 | contig 10819 bp, 10 predicted proteins | sample 1637031 | NCBI WGS metagenome assembly FSUE01 (sample SAMEA3914819, study PRJEB12502) | metagenome | biome: forest; material: soil | place: Canada | collected 2010-06-26 | depth 0.3 m | reverse complement strand
GGATCGCAAAGCTGTCTTCGTTGTGATCCCGTTGGAGTCCTACGTCAGTGAGTCCGGCCGCGACTGCGCGCATTTTCCCTCGAAAACAGCCTAGCGCATCACGCTTTCACGGGCACCCCGGCCTGTCAAGCGTTCGCTCGCTGCGCTCGTCTGTCTCGTACCGCTCGCTGCGCTCGCTGGCTTGTCGCGTGGCGCTCCGCTGCGCTCCGCTTGCTTGGGGCGCTTGCTGGGCTCTGCGCTTCCTCGGGCTCGGCTGGGTTTGTGGGTCTCGGCACCGCCTGGCCCGGCTCGCTGGCCTCGCCTGGCGCGCTTAGATTGCGAGGATCTCTTTCTCTTTGGCAGCGATGATCTGGTCGATGCTTTGACCGGCTTCCGAGACGGCCTCTTCGGCTTTTTTCTTGGCGCGGTCGACTTCGTCTTCGCTCGCGTCGCCGCCCTCTTTGAGCTCGCTCAACATGTCGAGCGCCTCATGCCGGGCTTTGCGAACGGCCACCTTACATTCCTCGCCGGCCTTCTTGGCGATCTTGACCAGGTCTTTCCGACGCTGCTCGCTGAGCGCCGGGATTGGAATGCGAATCAAGTCGCCATCAACCTGCGGATTTAGCCCGAGATCACTCTCGCGGATGGCCTTCTCGATCGCTTGCACGCCTGATTTGTCCCACGGCTTGACCGTGAGCATGCGTGGCTCAGGCACGCCAACGCTGGCCATTTGGGCGATCGGGGTCGATTGCCCGTAGTAGTCGACGCGTAGCGTGTCGAGCATGGCCGGGTGAGCACGGCCCGTGCGCAGCTTGGACAGATCGCGCTTGAGCGCCTCTTTGGCCTTCTCGCTCGAGGCCTTTAGCTCTTTCAGGATGTCGTCAATCATCGGCAACCTCGGTGAAGACGTTTCGTATAACACCGCTTGCGGCGAGTTTCCGTCTCTTGTCGTCGGATCCCCGGCCCGGTCGGGCCACGCCCTTATTTTCGGCGGGGGACGGCCCCTACCTTGCGGGCCGGTCGAGCCGGCGACGCGGACGCCGACGCGCTGGCAGAAGCGGCGGCCTTTTGAGCGGCCCAAAACGCCTGGTCGGCCTCTTTGAGCTTCCGGGCATTTTCAGCGTCGACCGAAGCGGCGGCGTTGGCGATGCTCTGCCGCACCAGCTCGTCGGCCTCGCGCGTCCGCTTCATCACGTAGAAGCCAAGCGCGCCGAGCATCAAGGATGCGCCGACCAGCATGCCGGCCAACATCCGGCCGCGGGTCGGCGGCTGAAGCTCGTCCGGCATGTCGATCAGCGCGATGCTGGGCTGCAGGGGCCGGAACTCGTAGACCACGTTTTCTCGCTCGGCGCGGCTCCACTCTTCGAGCCGGAGCAGCGCGTCGGCCGCATCAGCCGCGGTTTTGAAGCGCCCGGCGATGTCGCGCGAGCAGCACTTGGCAAACCACGCGTCGAACGCCTTGGGCAAGCCCGGCTCGAGCTTGGATGGGACGGGGATGGGCGCCGCGCACACCTTGAGCACGACGTCGCCGATCGCGTCACCCTCGAACGGTACGCGCCCACACACCGCCGCGAAGGCGCACGCCCCCAGCGACCAAATGTCCGACGCCGCACTGACCGGCGCCGACGCGGTGAGCGCTTCCGGGCTCATGTAATGCGGCGTGCCCAGAACCATGCCGGCTTGCGTGGCAGAAGCGCCGGTTTCAGCTTCGTCTTGCACCACCTTGGCGATGCCGAAATCAACCAGTTTGACCGAGTGCCCCCACTTGCTGGCCTCGGTATCCTTGGCCAGAAAGATGTTGTCCGGCTTGAGGTCACGGTGCACGACGTGCGCCTCGTGAGCCGCCGACAACGCGCGCGCGCTCTGCGCGACGATTTGCACCACTTCTCCGAACGGCAACTTGCCGCGGCGACGGACCGCGCGCTCGAGCGATTCGCCTTCCAGGTACTCCATCACGATGTAGGGCTGACCAGCCTCGCTGACACCGTGATCTTGAACCGTGACGGCGTGCCGACTCTTGATGCGCGCAGCAGCTTTGGCTTCGTTGTCGAAGCGGCGCCTGGCCTCGGTGCTGCCCGCCAATCTCGGGTGCACGAATTTAATCGCCACCAACTGGCCGAGCGTGACGTGGCGCCCCGCCCAAACCGAACCCATGCCGCCCTGCCCTAGCAAGCTCTCGACTTTGTACTTGCCGGCGACGACGGTACCGGACAAGTCGGGAAGCGGGGATTCGGTCATCTTCTAGCGGCGATAGTCGGCACGAGAGCGAGGGCGGCAGCATAGCCTAGCGCCAACCGCCTCGAAATGCCGACGTACCTTGGCGGTTGGTTTATGGTCGCGCCCCTGCCATGCGTCTCCGCGTCGTGACCTGGAACATTCATAAGGGCATCGGGGGAGTCGACCGGCGCTACCGGCTCGAGCGCACCGCCAGCGTGCTCGCGTCGCTCCGCCCCGACCTCGCGCTCTTGCAAGAGGTAGCGGAGTCCATGCCCCGCTGTGGCATGGACAATCAACTCGAAGAGCTGTCGAAGGCGCTCGAGATGCGCCACGTCGCTTTCGGGGCCGAGCATCGCTTTCGAGAGGGCGGCTACGGCAACGCAGTCTTGAGTCGCTTCCCGCTCACCGACTCGGCGCGCGTCGATCTGACGATCGGCAGTCGCAAGCGGCGCGGCTTGGTGCAGACGCGCGCCCACGCCAAGTTGGAGCACGGCACGCGCAGCGTCCTGGTCTTCAACCTGCATCTGGGGCTCTCGGGCAGCGAGCGCGCAACTCAGCTGGAGCGCTTCCTGGACTGCCACCCATTCGCCCACATCCATCACGATACGCCGATCGTGGTCGGCGGCGACTTCAACGACGTCTGGGCGTCGCTCGGTCAACGGTTCTTGGAGCCAGCTGGCTTCGTGCGCGCGTGTAGCCTTCAGCCCACCTTCCCTGCCGCCCTGCCGCTCCGCCCGCTCGACGGCTTGTGGATCCGCGGTGCCCTCTCGGTCGTCGCCTCACACGTGGTGCGAACCGGCCTTGCCAAATCGGCCTCGGATCACCTGCCGATCTTGGCCGAGCTCGAGTTCAAGTGAGACGTGGCGAGCGAGAACGAAACAACAGGCAGGCGGGAAGACCAGATTTTTTGGGTGGGTGAACGGGCAAGCACGACGCGTCGGGCAACCGTTCGGGCCTCAAGTCGCCTGCTCGAACAAGAAATTTCTCGTGCTCGCCCTTCCCGCCTTCCCGCCTTCGTGTTGTTTCCTCTCGAGCCGTAGGCCGTGGCCACCGCGACGCCACGAAAGCTTCTGCGATTGGGGCCGCGGTTTGGCAGCCCAGGCTCGAGGCGCCTGACTTCCGTTCTGAGGCCAGCCATGGAAAGAATCCCGGATGGCCACCGTGTCTCTCACCGCCCGTCCTGAATGGCAGGCGCTCAGCGCCCACTTCGAGCAGCAGAAGTCCGTGCATCTGCGCGAGCTGTTTTCGGCCGACCCTACCCGAGGCGAACGATTCAGCGCCGAGGCGGCGGGCCTGCTGCTGGATTACTCGAAGCATCGCATCACGCAGCAGACGCTCGGCTTGCTGCTCGATCTAGCGCGCGCCGTCGGGCTGCGCGAGCGGATCGACGCCATGTTCGCGGGCGAGAAGATCAACGCCACCGAGGGCCGCAGCGTCCTGCACGTGGCGCTGCGCACGCCACGCGGCAAGCAAATCATCGTCGACGGCAAGGACGTGGTGCCCGAAGTGCACGCCGTGCTCGACAAGATGGGCGCGTTTGCGACGCGCGTGCGCAGCGGCGCCTGGCTCGGCCATACCGGCCGTCGCATCAAGAACATCGTCAACGTCGGCATCGGCGGCTCGGACCTGGGCCCGGCCATGGCCTACGAAGCCTTGCGTGCGTACTCCGATCGCGGGCTGGTGCTGCGCTTCGTTTCGAACGTGGACGCGACCGACTTTGCGGAGGCCGTGCAAGGGCTCGACGCTGCCGAGACGCTGTTCATCGTTTGCTCCAAGACGTTCACCACCATCGAAACGCTGACCAACGCGCGCACGGCCCGCAGCTGGCTGGTCGACAAGCTGGGTGACGAAGCCGCCGTGCGCAAGCATTTCGTCGCCGTCTCGACCAACGCCACCGAGGTCGCCAAATTCGGCATCGACACCGCCAACATGTTCGAGTTCTGGGACTGGGTCGGCGGCCGCTACAGCTACCCCTCGGCCATTGGCCTGGCGGTGCTGGTCGCGATCGGCCCCGAGCGTTTCGGCGAAATGCTGGCCGGCTTTCACGAGCTGGACGAGCATTTCCGGACCGCGCCGTTCGAGGAAAACCTGCCGGTGTTGATGGGCGTGCTCGGCATTTGGTACGACAATTTCTTCGGCGCCGAGTCACACGCGGTGTTGCCCTACGATCAGTACCTGAGCCGCTTTCCGGCCTACCTGCAGCAGTTGGACATGGAGAGCAACGGCAAGAGCGTCACGATTGGCGGCGAGCACATCGCCTACCAAACCGGGCAGATCATCTGGGGTCAGCCGGGCACCAACGGTCAGCATGCCTTCTATCAATTGATCCACCAGGGCACCAAAATCATCCCGTGCGACTTCATTGGCTTCGCCAAGAGCTTGAATGCCTTGGGCGATCACCACGACCAATTGATGGCGAATTTCTTCGCGCAGACGGAGGCCTTGGCTTTCGGCAAGACCGCCGCGGAGGTGAAGGCCGAGGGCGTGCCCGACGCGCTGGTCGCCCACAAGACCTTCGCCGGCAATCGACCTACCACCACGATTCTGGCCGACACGCTGACTCCGGCCGTGCTCGGCAAGCTGGTGGCGCTGTACGAGCACAAGGTGTTCGTGCAGGGCATCATCTGGGGCGTGAACTCGTTCGACCAGTGGGGCGTCGAGCTGGGGAAGGTGTTGGCCAAACGCATCGCGAGCGAGCTGGCAGCCCCGGGCGCACCGGAGCTCGCCCACGACAGCTCGACCAACGCGCTGATCCGCCGCTACCGCGCTCGCCGCGGCTAACCGCGCGAACTCAAGCGCCGCTGCCGCACAGCTCGCGAACCCGCGCCGCCATCGCCTTGGCGGCGCCGTGGTCGAGCGCGCCCGCCGGCCATTTCACGCCCAACCCCTGCGCTTCGCTAGGCTTGGGGATGATGTGAAAGTGCACATGATCAACGGCTTGGTGCGCCAGCCGCCCGTTGTTCTGCAGGACGTTGAACTCCTGCGTGCCGGTCACGGCTTGCAGCGCGCGACACAGTCGCGGCAAGACACGACCCAGCGCCGCCGCCGAATCATCGGAGAGTTGGTCGAGCGTGACCGCCGGCTCTTTCGGAATCACGACCGCGTGCCCCGGCGAAAGCGGAGCAATGTCCAGAAACGCGAGCACCTGCGCGTCCTCGTACAGCTTGTGGGACGGGATTTCGCCGCGAATGATCTGGCTGAAGATGGTCTCGGGCATGGCCGGTCGAGCCTAGCTCGGATCGTCGAGCGGCGGCGCGGAGATCGGCCCTTTGCTAGCCCGGGACGCGAGCACGCGTTCGCAAGCCCGCACGACGAAATCGCCGAAACGCAGCAGGTCGGCGCTCGGGGCGTCGGCGCCGAACAGCGCGCGCTCTTCCATCAAGGCCAAGCCCATCGCGTAGGCGATCGTGCGTGTCACCAGCCGCAGATCTTCGCGCTCGGCGGGATCACGACCGTATGCGTCAGCCAGCACGCCGAAGCCGGGGTAAAGTCGCTCCTCGAACACGCGCTGGATGCTGCGGCGATGCTCCGGGCTCTCGATCGCGACGACGAACAAGAAGCGCACGAAGCGCGGATGCTGCTCGGTCGCCCACAGCGCCAAGGCCGCGTCGCGCGCGAAGCGTGGGATGTCCTCGATGCCGCGCGGGAACTCGACGTGCAACGCCGCCTCGAGCATGCGGTTGGCGCAGTGCTCGATGATCTGCCGGACCAGCGCGTCCTTGCTTTCGAAGTAGTGGTAGAGGCTGGGTTGGCTCATGCCTAGACGCGCTGCCAACTTGCGCAGCGACGCCCCAGCCACACCGAGCTCGGAAATCAACGACAACCCGGCATCGAGCACTTCTTCACGCCGAGCCGGCGACGTCGCATCGGGCTCACGCCGCGCGCGCGGTGGCTGCGCGGTCTCGGACTTCTTCTTCATGCTGGCCGGCCCCGAGCATAGCGGCCGGCACGCGAACCGAAACCCTCTCGGCGCCCACCACCATGTCGAAGAGCACTCCGGCCCGATGTGAGCCAACTATTCGAAAATTATAGGTTAGTTGGGGGTTTGCAGTTGGGAGGTTGGCGAACCAAACCCAAGCCGGCGGTGGCGATTGCCAAACGCCCCGAAACTGCAAACTGCCAACTCCTAACTGCCAACGAGGGCTTGCTTGACCAAGCCCTGCGCCTCTTCGACCAGACGCGCCAGGTGGGCCTCGCCCGAAAAGCTCTCGGCGTAGATCTTGTAGACGTTCTCGGTGCCCGACGGCCGGGCGGCGAACCAGCCGTTGGCGGTCGTAACCTTGAGGCCGCCGATGCTGGCGCCGTTGCCGGGCGCCTGCGTGAGCTTGCCGGTGATCGGCTCTCCCGCGAGCTCCGAAGCCTTGACCGCATCGGGCGAGAGCTTCTTCAGCCGCGCCTTCTCGGCCGGCGTCGCCGGCGCGTCGATGCGCGTGTAGTGCGGCGTGCCGAGCCGCTCGGTGAGCTCGGCGTAATGCTGCCCCGGGTCCTTGCCGGTCACCGCGGTGATCTCGGCGGCCAGCAAGTTGAGAATGATACCGTCCTTATCGGTCGTCCAAACGCTGCCATCCATGCGCAAGAAGCTGGCGCCGGCGCTCTCTTCGCCGCCGAAGCAGAAGCTGCCGTCGGACAACCCGGGCACGAACCACTTGAAGCCGACCGGCACCTCGCTGAGCTCGCGCCCCAAGTCCTTGGCGACGCGATCGATGAGCAGGCTGCTGACCAGCGTCTTGCCGATTTTCGCCGTCTTTTTCCAACCTTTGCGGTGCGTCAACAGGTACTGAATCGCTACCGCGAGGTAGTGATTCGGGTTCAGCAAGCCGGCGCTCGGCGTCACGATGCCATGGCGATCCGAGTCTGGATCGTTACCGAACGCCACCTGGTAACTCGAACGTAGCTCGAGCAGCTTGGCCATCGCGTACGGGCTCGAACAATCCATGCGGATCTTGCCGTCGTGATCGAGCGGCATGAATGCAAATGTCGGATCGGTCTTCGGGTTGACGACGGTGAGATCCAGATCGTAGTCGTCGGCGATGCGCTCCCAATAGTCGACGCTCGCCCCACCGAGCGGATCGGCACCGAGCGAAAGCCGCGTGGCTTGGATCGCGTCCAGATCGACCACGTTGGTCAGATCAGCCACGTAGGCCGTGAGAAAATCGTGCTGCTTGGTGGTCGCAGCGTTGCGCGCCGCGTCCCAAGAGCCGCTCTTGATGCCGTTGCCTTTGGCCTTGATCAGCGCGTTGGCCCGAGCTTGGACGACGTCGGTCACGTCGGTGTCGGCGGGGCCGCCGTGTGGCGGGTTGTATTTGAAGCCGCCGTCGCGCGGCGGATTGTGCGAAGGCGTAACCACGATGCCGTCAGCCAAGCGCGAAGTTTTGCCGCGGTTGTGCGTCAGGATTGCGTGCGAGATTGCCGGCGTCGGCGTGAAGCGATCCTGCATCAGCACTTCGACGCCGTTGGCGGCCAAGACCTCGAGCGCCGTGCGCTCCGCTGGCGCCGAGGCGGCGTGCGTGTCCTTGCCTAGGAACAGCGGCCCGGTGATGCCGGCCTTCGCGCGGTATTCACAGATCGCCTGGGTGACCGCGCGGATGTGCAGCTCGTTGAAGCTGCCGTCCTCCGGAGAGCCCCGGTGGCCGCTGGTTCCAAAGCTCACCAGCTGCTCGGGGTCCTCCGGATCGGGCCGCTTATCGTAGTAAGCGGCGGTCAGGCGATCGGCGTCGATCAGGAGCTCGGGAGGGGCGGGTTTGCCAGCGAGGGGGTGGGCCATAGACGCGGCCCGACCCTAGAACGAGGCTCCGTTTGCAGCCAGTGTGTTCTAGGCCTGCCCCGCCGATTAGCTCGCGCGGACCTCGATCTTCCGAGGCTTGGTGTGAGCGGCTTTCGCGAGCCGCAGCTTCAGTACCCCGGCGTTCAGCTCGGCGCTGATGCCGGCCGGGTCAATCTGTTCACTGACGCGAAACGTGCGGCTGTAGACGCTGGCCGTCTCGCCGGCGCCGCGCCGCCCCTCGATGCGCAGCTCGGGCGCTTCGAAGCTGACCGTGAGGCCGTCTGGCTCGACGCCGGGCAGGTCTGCCAGCAGCAAGAGCTCGTCGGCGCCTTCGTAGATGTCGACCGGTAGCGGGACTTGGCGTGCGCGAGTGGCGCTCGGAGTGGCGTTGCTTTCGTTGGTCTGAGACACGGGCCTGTCTTCCTTGGAGCGGGTCAAATTGAAGAACGACATGGGGAGCTTCCTTTCGGGTTCGACGTCACGCCGCGTGCACGCTGATCTGCCGAGCTTGCGCCTCGGCTACCTTGGGCAACGTCAGGGTCAAGACGCCGTGCTTGAGTGTGGCTGTGACCTTTTCTGCGTCGACGCGGGTGGGCAGCTCGAAGCTCTTGGCAAAGCGAACCGCGCTGCGCTCGCGCCGATGCACCGAGTGGCCTTCCGGCACCGCGACTTTGCGCTCGCCTTTGAGCGTGACGGTACTGCCGGCGACGCTGATCTCGAGGTCGCTTTCGGTCAGCCCGGGCACGTCTGCGCGAAGCACGAAGCTCGCGCCTTCGTCCTCGAAGGCGACGTTCGAGCCAGTCGGCGCAACGGTGCGTTCGAAGTCTCCGAACAGGCGATCGAGCTCGCGCCGTAACTGGACATGAGGCGTGTGGGCCCGGCCGAAATCGGCAAAGCCAAAGGCGGGCCAATCATTGAAATCACTGAATCGGGTGAGCATGGCTGGGGTCTCCTGGTGAGCGGTTGCGAGCGAGCGCGGCGCGCAGGTACCTGCACCTCGCGCGGCGGTCGCCCTGCCCGGAGCGAGCTTTGCGCCGACTTTCGGCAGCTTCTCTCGCGGGCCCCACCACCTTGCGCATCACCGAATCGGCGCGCAAGGGGGCGGGGCTGCTTATTAGGGGCGCAGCAGCGCCAGGTCGTCCAGCCAGACATCGACGTCGGCAACGCCGGCGCTCCACTCGATCCCGAGCATTTGCTTCGGGTCGAAAGCCGTCAGCGGCACCCCCCAACCTGCTTGATGCAGCGCCGAGAACAGCACCGTGACCTGCTGCCACTGCGCGGTCACGGCGATCTGCGCGGCAAAATGGTCCAAGCACTGCCCCTGCCCCGTCCCCCCGCACTGTTTGCCGGTTGGATCGGTGCCCAGCAGCGGAAACAGCACGCGCAACTTGGTGTTATCGCCCACGGTGCCGCGCACCCAGAACGAGATACCAAGCGCACTGCCGGCGTCGTAAGCGCTCCGTTTGCTTACCGCATCGGTGAAACTCAATCCGACGCTGGAGCCCCAGCCTTTGAAGCCGGTCGCGGTAAAATGAACGGCGCTGGTCGACGCATCGCGCGCTGGCGTGAGCACGCCGACCAGCTCTTCGATCTTGGGCAACTTTGCACCGGCGGTCGTGTCGCCTGCGACGTACCAAAAGCCGAACCGCGGCGGCTTCGGCGAAAGGTAGAAGTTACCGTCCTCCATGTCGTCGAGCATGTCGACGCCGGTGGGCGGATTGACCGAACCGCCGGCGCTCGTGCCGCCGATCGGTGCGTTGCCCGCGGCGGCTCCGCCCTGGCCCACGACGGCCCCGGTTCCGCCGGAGAGCGTGCCCGCACCACCGCCGCCAACGGCTCCACCCGCGCCGTTGGGCTGGTCGGCTGCGTCACCACCGGATGGCTCGGTGCTGTCATTCTTGCTGCCACCGTTGGCGCCGCGGCCACCTTGAGGCGACGTGATGTTGCCGCTGCCCGCGCCGAGCAACGCGCCGCCGCTCTCAGGCGCCGCTGCGTCATCGAGCAAGGAGTCGGTGTAGACGTTGCACGACGCCAGCAACACGGCCGGCGCGACGATCAGCACAGAGCGAAGACAGAACAAGCGACTGCCGTCCTTCTGCTACGCATTGGTAGCAGCGAGAGGGTGCATCACGGCTGACGCTCGCGGAGTCCTGTTCCGCTCGTTGCCATGTCCAATTCGACGTCGTCGCGTCGAACGCATTCGAACGTGTTGGGCGAGGATCTACGGCGTTTCCGCGACGTATCTAGGGGACTTCGCGCAGCGTCACGCCTTCGACGGACGGAGTCTTGTCGCCACGCAATAAGAAAGCAGGGTTGTCGAACGACACGCTGCCTTTGTTCTGCAGCGTGCAGTCGACGGTGTGCTCCGCGCCGTCGCCGCGGTACGCACAATAAGGGGCGCCCAGCCAGTCCACCTTCACGGCGTGCGGCGCCGAAAGCACGATGCTGAGCCGGTACTTGCCCGCGTCCAGCGAGTAGCTGATGCGACGATTCTGGTCGACCGGCAAAACCTCGGGCTTGAGCGTGCGCACGACCTCGACGTCGATCTGTTTGACCAGCTCACCGGCACGGGCCGTCAGCCTGGCGTTGCCCACGCTCGCCGGAACCAACTTGCCGGCGTGCGCCGAAACGACGCTGCCGTGATCCGAGGTCAAACTGACGGGCAAATCGAGCTCGCGACTGGCCGAATCAAGGACCGACACCTTCGCATCGACCTCACCCGCCGCCAGGTCGAGGCTGAGCCTGGCGGGCGCCTCGAGCCGCGCCGCCAACTTGCACGAGAGCTTGGCGCGCCCAGTGACGCCAGCAACACGGCCGGCGCGACGATCAGCACAGAGCGAAGACAGAACAAGCGACTGC
>FSUE01000252.1_pt1 | contig 10875 bp, 7 predicted proteins | sample 1637031 | NCBI WGS metagenome assembly FSUE01 (sample SAMEA3914819, study PRJEB12502) | metagenome | biome: forest; material: soil | place: Canada | collected 2010-06-26 | depth 0.3 m | reverse complement strand
GGGTTCTGGCGAGGCTTTCGCGAGGACCGGAGCGGAGCGTAGGTTGCTACGTGAGCACCGGACCGCAGCGAAAACGAAGCCAGAACCCAGGATCAGCGGGCGGGGTCACCAGCTGAAATGAGACCAATGATGAGCCGCCTTCCTGTTGTCTCGTTCTCGCGGTCCGGCCGCCTCGACGCGTCGCATCCGTGCTTGGAAGTGAGACCAAAACGCCGGGGCTCAGCGGCCCAGCTGGGCCGCGTCGCAGCATACGAAACCGGGCCTACCCAAGCAAAGCCCGGGTTCCCGCGCAAGAATCGCGGGTGATCGCTGGTCAATCAGGGGCGTCTGGCCAGTATAGTACGCGCCCGATGACGGTTTCGCAGAGACTCCACGAGCGCTGTGGTTGCGGTGCGGCGCGCAACCCTTTCAGTTTGGCCGGCACCGAGCGCAAGTACGAGCGCTCACGGCCCTTTCGCATCGTTCACCTGTTCGTCGACTTGGCGCTCGACTTCGAGACCAAGTCGGTGCGCGGCCGAGCCGTGCTCGACTTTCAACGCGTGGCGCGCGAAGAAAAAAAGGCTAGGCCGCTACTGGTCGACGCGATCGGCTTCGAGCTCGAGAGCGTGCGCGTGGATGACGGCTCCGGGCTCAAACCAGCCAAGTTTAGCTACGACGGCGAAGTCATCACGCTCGAGGCGCTGCCCGAGCAGGGCCAGCTGCGGATCGACTACAAGGCGACCCCCAAACGCGGCTTGTATTTCTTGGCGCCCGACGAGCACGTCAAACACCGACCGGTGCAGGCCTGGACGCAGTGCCAAGACGAGGACGCTCGCCATTTCATCCCGTGCGTCGACAAGCCGCACGTCAAAATGACGACCGAGCTGTCGGCGACGGTACCGGCGGGCTTTCAGGTGTTGTCGAACGGTGAGCTGCTGAGCGCCGAGACGCGCGGCAAAGCACCGTGGACTTACCGCTTCAAGCTCGAGCAACCGCACCCGAGCTACCTGTTGACGCTGGTGGTCGGGCATTTCGACGTGGTCGAGGATCGGCCGGCCGCGCTCGCCGCACGCCAGGTGCCAGTCAGCTACTTGGTGCCGGTCGGGCAAGCCCAGAGCGCCGCGCGCAGCTTGGGCGAGACGCCGCGCATGCTGGAGTTCTTTTCCAAGCGCTTCGGCGTAGATTTTCCGTGGCAGCGCTATTCGCAGGTGGTGGTCAGCGACTTCATCTTCGGCGGCATGGAGAACACGACCGCCACCACGCTCTACGAGCACGTCATGCTCGACGAGCGCGCGGCGCTCGACATCAGCTCGTGTGATCTGGTGGCGCACGAGCTGGCGCATCAATGGTTTGGTGACTACGTCACCTGCCGTGACTGGTCGCACGCGTGGCTGAACGAAGGCTTCGCGACCTTCTGCGAGCACCTGGAGCGCGAGCAGCGCTTGGGGCGCGACGAGTACGACTACGGCGTCGCCGGCGATGTCGACACCTATTTGGGCGAGGCGGCTGGGCGCTACCAGCGGCCGATCGTGTGCCGCGACTACGCCGAGCCGATCGATCTGTTCGACCGCCATTTGTACGAGAAGGGCGGCCTGGTGCTGCACATGCTGCGGCGCGAGCTGACCGACGCGCCGTTCTTCGAAGGCGTTCAGCTGTACTTGAAACGCCATGCGTTCGGCATCGTCGAGACGACCGACTTGATGCGAGCCTTCGAAGAGGTGTCGGGACGTTCGCTCGAGCGTTTCTTCGACCACTGGGTGTACCGGCCCGGTCACCCGGAGCTTTCGGTGAAAGTCAGCTACGACGACGGCTTACTGAGCGTGGCCTTGAAACAGGCACAAAAGCCGGGTGACACCGCGATTTTCGCGCTACCAATCGAGATTGAGGTAAGCCACGGCGACGGCACGTGCACGCGCCACCAAAAGCTGATGACCGAAGCGCAAGACGTGCTCACGGTGTCGCTCGACAAGCGTCCACACCACGTGGGCTTCGATCCCGAGCAGCGTGTGATCAGCAAGCTCACGTTCGAGGCGCCCGGCGATATGCTACGTCATCAATTGCTCGAAGGCTCGAACGCGCTCTTGCGCTGGACGGCCGCCGACGCGCTGTCGAGGAAGAACGACCCGTCCAGCGTGAAAGCGCTGCGCGACACCTTGGCGCGCGAAGGTGATGCGTGGATGGTGCGCGGCGAGGCGGCGCGCGCCCTGGGCAAGCTGCGCTCGGATGACGCGCTGGAAGCGCTGCTCGGTGCGCTCGACACGTCGCACCCCAAAGTGCGACGCGCCGTCGCCACGGCGCTGGGCGCGTTCAAGCAGCTCAAGTCGGCGCAGGCGCTGCAAGCGCTGTTGGGCAAAGAAGCCAGCTACTTGGTCAGCGCTGACGCGGCGCGCGCGCTGGGCCGGACGCGCCAGCCCGGTGCGCTGGAAACCCTCAAATCCGTGGTGGATCAGCCGTCTTGGGCCGACGTGATCCGCGCCGGCGCCTTGGACGGCATGGCGGCGTTACGCGATGACGCAGCCCTCGACGTCGTCGCCAAGCGCACTCGCTACGGCATCCCGACGCGCGGCCGGCGCGCAGCCGTACACGCTTTGGCCAGCTTGGGCGAGGGTCGCAAGACGCGCGAGCAACTCGAAGAGCTGCTCGAAGACAAAGATCCCCATTTCAAGATCGACGTCGTGGCCGCGCTTTCGACGTTGGGCGACAACAAGAGCCGCGGGGCCATGCGCCGCGCGCTCGATCGCGAGCTGGACGGCCGCGTATCCCGCCGCCTGCGCGAAGCCCTGCGTGACATGGGTGACAGCCCGACCAGCGAAAAGAAGCGCTTGAACGACGAGCTCGAGAGCGTGCGCGACGAGCTTACGGAGTTGAAGAATCGGTTGGTCAAGCTCGAAGGGCGTAAGACCGACCGAGCCAAGCCGGCGCCCGAGCCCAAATCTGCCGCCAAGCCCAAGCCGACCGCAGCCGCCAAAGCCGCCGTGGCCGCCAAGCCCGCGGCCACCAAACCCGTAGTCAGCAAAAAGGCGCCGGCCAAAAAGGCCGCAAAAGCGCCGAAGAAAGCCGCACGCAAGAGGCAACGATGAGCGACGCCCCCGGCGTGCGCCTCGAACGGCGCGGCAGCATCGCGCTGGTCACGCTGGATCGGCCGGAGCGCATGAACGCGCTGTCGGTGGCGCTGGTGGCGCGCTTCGGCGAGATCGGCCGCGAGCTCGCGGCGCAAGACGACGTGCGATTGGTGATCGTTACCGGCGCGGGCGACAAAGCCTTCTGCGCCGGGGCCGATCTGAAGGAGCGCGCTGGCATTAGTCAGGAGCAGGTGCGCGCGCTCTTGCTCGCCTACGAGTCCGAGCTCGGCTGGCTCGAAACCATCCGCGTACCGACGATTGCTGCCATCAACGGCGCCGCGCTCGGCGGCGGCCTGGAGCTGGCGTTGTTGTGCGACCTGCGGCTCGCCGCACACCACGCCGTGCTCGGCCTACCGGAGACCAGCTTGGGTGTGATCCCAGGCGCCGGCGGCACGCAGCGCTTGCCGCGCTTGCTCGGCGAAGCGCGGGCCAAGGAGCTCATTTTGCGCGCGGTGCGCCTGACCGCGCCGGAAGCCCTGATTTTGGGCCTGGTCAACCAGGTGCTGCCGAAGAGCGAGGACTTCTTGCTCGAGGTCATGAACTGGGCCGAGCCGATCCTCGACGGGGCACCGTTGGCGATTCAGGCTGCGCTCGGCGCCATGCGCGGCGCCACGACGCGCGACCTGCGTGAAGGGCTCGCGCTCGAACGCGCCGCCTACGAGCAGTGCCTGCGCAGTGAAGATCGCCTCGAGGCGCTCGCCGCATTTTCCGAAAAGCGCCGGCCGAGCTTCAAGGGCCGCTAGCCTCGGGTCACTTCGAGGCCGACGCCGGCGGTTCGACGGTGGCTTTCGGCTTGCCCTTGTCGACCTTCATTTTGACGTGAAAGAACTGCTTCACCGGCCGGCGATCTTCTGCGGAATCGCCCAGGCCCCACAGCGCCACTTCCATGTCGAGCGTCTCGCCGATCGCCAGCACGCGCCCGCCCTTTTCCGGAAATTGGCGCGAGAACGTGCTCGACGTACCGGACACCTTCACTTCACCGTCGCCATCGCGCGAATCGGGGATGCGCTCGGCCTCGGTGCTGCCCTTCTTGAACACCGCGGCGGCAAAGGCGATCGGCCCGTTTTTCGGGTTCAACAGCACGTGGTCTTTGCCGTCGAGCGCCTCGGCCTTGATCGTGACCTTGGCGCCCCAACCTTGACCGACCTGTTTGGCTTCGGCCGAAGCCAAGAAGCGCACGCCGGCGACTTCGACCTTCAAACCCTCGGGCGTCACCACGTACTTCACTTCGCGGCTCGCGTTCGGATCCTTGGCGGGCGGCGCCGCTGGCTTGTCAGCTTCGGGCTTGGCGTCGGCTTCCGGCTTGGCGTCGCTGGCGGGCGCGGCATCGGCCGGTGCGCTGGGCGGCTCAGCCGCAGGCGCGGCCGGCGCGGCGTCGGCAGTTTTGGGCTCGGCAGCCGCGTCGCCGCCACATCCGGCCAGCGACGTCGCCGCCAACCAGGCTCCGAGCAGGATTTGAAAACCGACGCCCACTGCTGCGCAGCGCTTCATGCCGGCGACGATAGTCCGATGCGCGATCGGTAACAACGGGCTCGGCCCCCGCGTGGGGGGAGGCTCAGCCGAATGCACTGCGCCTTCGGCGCTCCCTCGCTTCGCTCGGGCCGTGGTCCTTCGTGGACTGCGTCCACTCCGGGTCACTTCGGCTGAGGGGGGCGGCGCGTGCCGCCCCCTCCAGGCTAGGTATGATGCGCGACGTCGGTGATGCGGCGAACGGTCTCGGCGTGCAGCTCGAGCCCTTTCTTGCGGATGCCCAGCTTGCCGACGAACGAGAAAAGTCGCGGCAAATGCGTCCAAAACGGGCCCTTCCAGCCCAAAACGCGGAACGCCTGCTTCATCGTCGACGCCATCGCCGGGCTCATCACGGTCTCGGCATTGGTCATCCAATTCGGGTGCACTTGCGCCGCTTTGACCAAAGTGCCGTAGAGCTCGTTCAGATCGAGCTTGGGCGACAGGAACCACGACGGCTCGAACAGCGGGTCGTCCTCGGCGAACCAGCCCATGTCTTTGCAAGTGCGCTCGAGCGGTGTGCCGGCGTAGACACGAATGCCGGTCGAGAACAGCACCATGTCGGTCGGTGGGATGTGCTCGGCGCAAAAGGCCAGCGTCTCCTTGACCGTATCCATGGTTTCTTCCGGCGCCCCAAGCATGAAAAACCAGTACGTGGGCATACCCGCCTCACGCAGCGCCTTGGCTGCGCGAACCACCGCGTGCTTCTGAAAGCCTTTGTTCAGCGTGCGCAGCGTCGTTTCCGACGCGCTCTCGGGTGTGCACATCACGTTCTTGAAGCCGGCCGCCTTGAGCAAGCCGACCAGCTCGGGCGTGACGGCGGCCGGATTGAGCCCCATCGTGGAGTACTGCGCCGGCAACTTGCGTTCGGCCAACGCCTCACACAAAGCGCGCGCGTGCGACAGCGGCAGGTTGAAGGTCGAATCGACGAAATCGACGAGCTTAACGCCGTGCCCCAAGACCGCTTCTTGAATTTCGTCCACGACCTCGCGCACCTCACGCAGCCGGTAGGCGTGGCCTTCGATGTTGTTGTAGACGCAATACGAGCATTTCAGCGCGCAGCCGCGCTTGGTTTGCACCGAATACGGCGAGCCGGCGCGGGCGTAGCGCGCTAAGTCCAGCCAGCGAAACGCCTCGCTGCGCGCCGACGTCTTGAGATCGTGCACCACCGCGCGGCCGCCCAGCGGCTCACCCGCCAGCAGCCGTCCGGTATCCAGCACCGGCAAGGGCGACGTGCTGCCGCCACCGCGCGGCAGGGCACCGGCCAAACGATCGACTTTTTGACCGCGTCCGAGCGCGGCCAATACGTCCGGAAACGCATCCTCCCCTTCACCCACGACGGCCAGATCGGCCTCCAGGTACCCGAGCACGTCGCGCGGCGACACGTTGACTGCCGCCCCGCCGATCACCAACTTGGCATTCGGTGCCGCCTCACGAATGCTCTTCACGACCTCGTCGCGAATTTCTGGCAAATAGAAGTGCGGCAACTCGAAGTTGCAGTTGTCGATGTTGCGGACGGTGAGGCCGACGACGTCGGGCTGCGCTTTGCGCACGCCGAGCAACGTGTCTTTGCCGGGCTGTTTCGAAAACGCCAGGTCGAGCACGCTCACGTCGTGGCCCGCGCGCGCGGTGGCCGAAGCCACCGTGCACAATCCGACCGGAAGCGCAGGCCAAGGCACCTGCTCGCGATTCGGATTGATGAGGAGCACCTTCATGCGTCGCGCCCGGCTCAGAATCGCAGCTTTGGCGCCGCGCCGAAAGCACGCCGCCAACAGCCGCGAATCGCGCGGCTTTGTGCCGCGGCCGGCCCGTGCGACTAAGGGCGGGAATGGCTAAGTCGATCGATGATCGCGACCGAGGCGCCCGGATGGCGAGGCGCGACGAAGGCGCATACTGCAGGCATCTAATTGAGGAGCAACGACGCCAGCCGGGATGGATCGGCCGCGAGGGCGATCGACTTAGCGATTCCCGGGCCCTCAGTTCGAGAACGTCGGCGCTTCGCGCAAGAGGCGCGCCAGGCGAGTCGCCCACGCCGCCTGGCCGTCGATGTCGCTCAGCAAGTCTTGACGGATTTCGAGCTCGACGTGAAGCAGTCCGCGGCGCTCGCCGTGCTCGACCAATCCGTAGTCGGTCAGCTCACTGGCGGCGTACGGTTCGTTGTCGCCGATGATCAGCTCCGGCACGGCGCGCAGCGCGCGCAGCAGCGGCAGCGCCAGCCGCGCGTCCCGGTTGTGCAACACCGCTGCGTGCCAGGGCCGCGCTTCGCCGCGAAATACCGGTGTGAAGGTGTGCAAGAAAATCAAAATCGAAGCTTGCCCGCGCGCGGCTCGCTCGCTCAGCTCGCGACTGATGCGCGCGTGGTACGGCCCGAAGATACAATGCGCGCGCGCCTCGGCTTGGGCTGCCGAGATCGCCAGGTTGCCGGGGATGACCGTGTCCTCGCTCTCTTGAACGATCGAGCTGGGGCTGGTGAGCGGCCGGTTGCAGTCGATAACGAGCCGCGAATACTCCTGCAAGATGACCCACGCCCCGAGCTCGGCACCGAGCCGCCGTGCCAGCGCCGCCGCGCCAATATCCCAAGCGATGTGGCGATCGAGATCGGCCTCGGACAAGCCCAGCGAGCCCAAAGCGCGCGGTACGCTGCGTCCAGCGTGATCGCAGATCACGATGTACGGCGACTCTGGCTCGCCCTGAAGTACTCGAAACGGCGCCGGATCGTACTCGCCGAGCAGCGCGCGCAGCGACTCCCTCACGGGCGCCCAAGCGCGTTCTGCCATCGGCCGCCACCCGCGTTCACGCGCTGTCGCGCGAAGATTCCGCTCTGGCCGATGCTATTCAAGGCGAGCTTTTACGCTCGGCCCGCCGCTCTGTCAAACCAGCGCCCGCCCGCGAATCCGCAAAAAACCGACGGAATCGGCCGGAACCAGCCGGAAAGCAGACCGGCTGCGGCGCCGCTGCGCGCCGCCTGCAGATCTGATGAGGCTGTGACGCAACGATCGCGTGGCTGGACTACGTTCGATGCTGTGAATCTACGCACTGCCAGCAGCTATGCGCGCGAAATCCGTCCCCTGTTGAGCAAAGCAGCCTTCGTTCCGGCGCCAACGCGCCTGCTCTGGATGCCAGTGCACTACGGCGTGATCGCCGTTGGCACGCTGGCGATCGTGCGCAACTGGGTACCGCTCTCGCTTCAGTTGCTGTTGTCGCTGCTGATCGGCGCCAGCTTCGCCGGCCTCACGTTCGTCGGTCACGAAGCGCTGCACGGCGCCATCGTACGCAACCGCGCCGGACGGCGTGTGGTCGGTTGGCTTTCGTTCCTACCGTTCGCGGTGTCGCCCCGACTGTGGGAGGCCTGGCACAACCGCGTGCATCACGGGCACACCAACCAAGCCGGCATCGACCCAGACGCCTACCCCACGCTGGCCGAGTACCGCGCCAGCCCGACGCTGCAGCGCATGACCGATTGGCTGGCACCGGGACGTGGGCGCCTAGCCGGCGTGATTTGCCTGCTGATCGGCTTCACCGTGCAAAGCACGCACATGCTGGTAGCGGCCGGCGGTCGAAAGTACCTGAGCCGACGCGAGTACCGCCTGGCGCTGTGCGAAGCATTCGCCGGCTGGGCGTTGATCGCGGTGTTGGCAGCGACGCTCGGACCGCTGGCGTTCCTACTCGCGTTCGGCTTGCCGCTGCTGGTTGGTAACTCGATCATCATGAGCCTGATTCTCACGAATCACAGCCTCAGCCCGCACACCGAGGTCAACGACCCGCTGATCAACTCGCTGTCGGTTTCAGGCCCGCGGCTGCTGGAATGGGTCACGCTCGGGTTCGGTTTCCACGTCGAGCACCACTTGTTCCCGGCCATGAGCGGGCGGCACGCGCGCGAGCTACGCCGCGTCGTGGTCGGGCGCTGGCCGGAGCGCTACCAAGCCATGCCGTATTGGCGTGCGCTTTGGTTGCTGCACAACACGCCGCGCGTTTACCGCAACGACACCACGCTGGTCGACCCGAACAGCGGTGCCGTGTGGCCGACGCTGGCGCCGACCGCAGCGGCGATATTGCCGGGCAGCATCGCGCCCAGCCTCGCGCCCTCGCTGACGGCGACGGCGGTCGTGCCGTCAGTGGTGCCGAGCGGCTCGTAAGCCGCCCGGACCCGAGCTGTCGGCGCAGCCTAGAGCGATTCCAAATAGGCGATCAGATCATCGCGCTGGGTGTCCGACAGCGTGGCGGTGTTGCCGTGCGCGTTGCCGCCGCAGGCTGGGTCGAAGCGCGCGCTCAGCGTCTTGGCGCAGCCGTTGTGCATGAACGGCGCGCGGTAGCCGACGGCGACCAGCGACGGCACTTGCAACCGCTTCTTGGTAGCGGTGTCGATGGCGGCCGCCTGGTTGTTGGTCAGCTTGTCACCGGAGTGGCAGGTGGCGCAGCCGACGTCCGCGGAGCGGAACAGGGCCTGGCCACGCACGACCGCTTCGTCGCTCGCGTCGCGGATGGCAGGCGGCGCCTTGAGCGCAAACAGCCATTCCGATAGCGACGAGACGCGCGGCGAGTCTTCGCGAACACCACCCATGCGTCCCACGAAAACCTCGTTCATGAGCGCGCCGACGTTGGGCAGATCGCCCGCCCAGTGAAAGGGAGCGGTGTCGCGCAAGCCAACGTGCAGCGCCTGCGTGCGCCGGTCGCCGGTGTCGGCAAAACGCCAGGTGCGGCCGTCTTCTCCGCCCTCCGGATGGCACGAGGCGCAAGCGATGCCGCCGCCGGCGTCACGGTGAAACAGCTCGTGCCCAGTATCGAGACGGGACTCGCCCAACAGCTGCACGGCGTCGGTCGTTCCAAACGGCAAGTCGCGCAAGATCAGCAGCTGTGCCGGCTCGCGCGTCTGCACCAACAGGTGCTTGTCCGGCGTGAACGCGACCGCCGTCACGGGCGCTGTGATCGCTCCACCTTCGCTCATCGCGCACGGGTTGCCGTTGTTCAGGTTCGCGGCCGACAGCAGGGTGACCGTCGACGAAACGGCGAAGCCAAAATTCGAGCCGACCGCGACCGGGACATTGTCGCCTTGGTTCGGGAACTCCACCGACGGCTTCGGCGCGTCCGCGTCGGCAGGCCCGGCATGCGCGATCGCGATCCAGGTCTGATCTGCGGAGACGGCCACGTCTACCGGTAGCGGAGCGCCGCCGAACGGCTGCGTGGCCGTGGTGCCGTCGGGCGAGACGATCGTGACGGCGTTCTTGACGATACCGTCGCAAGCGAAACCGCCCATTTGGCCGCCACCGTAAGCGCTACCGCCAACGCTCGGCTTGGTGACCTCGATTTCATCGGCGACGCCCTGTTGGTGCACGATCACGGCGCCGCCCTGGGCGTTGGAGACCGCGCGCCATGCCGTACCGGAGTCGACGGTGATCTCCTTGAAACTGTTGCCGTTCTGGCCACTCTCGGACAGCGGCTGCGTCAAGTTGCCCACGCCCTGCGGAATCTTCAGCGTCTGGTCGAGCACCCCGCCGCTGCTGACGCGCAGCACCTCGGCCGACTTGAAGCGCGTCACCCACAGCCCGCCGCCACGCACCACCACGTCACGCAGGTCCGCGCCGAGCGCGAGCGTACGCACGGCTGCGCCGCCCGCCGCCGGCAGCGACACCAGCTTGCCTTCGGCGCACGCAACGTGAAGCAGCCCGGTCGATGGCTCGAACGCGACACCGCGCGGCGCTTTGCACACCGCGCGCCGATCCACGACCGTGCCGGTCGCCGGATCGATCGCGATGATCGCGCCGCCGCGACGCAAAGCGACATGGATGCGCTTCTGGCCATCTTCGACGCTGCGCCCCGGCTCGTCGCCTGGCTGAAGCTCGATGGTGTAGCGCACGCTGAGGCTGTCCAGATCGACGAGCGAGACGCGATCGCGATCCGGATCCGCCACGACCGCTGTATGGCCGTCGGCGGTGACGCTCAGTGTGCCGCCGCTGATCGAGGGTGGCGTCACCCGCGACGCGACCGTCGGCCGGGCATCGATTGGAATCACCAGGTGCCCCTGGTTCTCTTCCCCCGTCGGCGCCTTGTCGAACGAGTTGCAGCCTGCCAGTGCAAGCCCGAGCGCCATCCCACCGCACAGCCCAGTTTGCCGAATGCCCATGATCCGCATTTGCTCTCCTCACCTCGGCCCAGTTGGGCCAATCACGCCAGCCGCACCAACCACCTACCGGGAGAATAACCCAAGAGCCGCCCGGGCGCCGCAGCTATATCCGCGGCCGGGGAGCGAGGCCGGGGGGCGAGCGGGGGG
>FSUE01000604.1_pt1 | contig 10900 bp, 7 predicted proteins | sample 1637031 | NCBI WGS metagenome assembly FSUE01 (sample SAMEA3914819, study PRJEB12502) | metagenome | biome: forest; material: soil | place: Canada | collected 2010-06-26 | depth 0.3 m | reverse complement strand
TGCCTGCGCCAGCCGTGCCTGCGCCGGCCGTGCCCGCGCCGGCAGTGCCAGTCGAGCCCGAGGTGCCGGTCGAACCCGACGTGCCGGTCGAACCCGACGTGCCGGTCGAACCGGACGTGCCGGTCGAGCCCGACGTGCCAGTCGCACCGGCAGTGCCGGTCGTCGTGGCTGGGTCGTCACTGCAGGCAGAGATGGAAAGCGCGGCAATGCTGCCGGCGCTCAGGATGAGACAAAGCTTTTTTAGGTTCTTCATAGTTCGTATCCCCTTGGCTAACGCGCGCGAAAGCATCCGAGAAGAAAGGGCCATCGTCAAGCAAACGGCCGAAAAAACGCCTCGGCCATTCTCTCGAACTGTTCGCTGGCTGGGGTCCATAGCGCCGACGCAACAACTATGCATTGTAGGTGTTCCTCACACCCTGCTGACGCAGTGGCAATTAGCGCCAGACAGCGTCTGGCGTCAGCCGTCGGCGGGAATGCTGCGCGGCCGTTTGCTGGACAGGCGCGGCGATTCTTCGGCGTTCGGCAGCCGTTCGACTTCCATCCGCTCAGCGCGCCGCGCGGTGGCGCGCGTCACCGTGAAGCGCCAGCCGTGCCACTCGACGCTGTCACCGATGCGCGGCACGCGGCCGACCAGATCCGCGACGAAGCCGGCGACGGTGACCATGTCCGAGTCGCCTTCGACGCCGAGGATTTCGAACAGCTTGCGGGTCTCGGCCATGCCGCGACACACCAGCTTGCCGTCGGCGCGACGGATGATCGACTGATCGACGCGATCGGTCTCGTCTTCGATTTCACCGACGATTTCCTCGAGCACGTCCTCGAGCGTGATGATGCCTTGTGTGCCGCCGTACTCGTCGACGACCAGCGCCAAATGCCGTCGCTGCTCTTGAAAGGTGCGTAGCACGCGCTCGAGCTGGGCCGACGCCGGAATCACCAACAGCGGCGTGGCCAGCGTCTTCCAATCCGGATCTTCCGGCGTCTCGCGCAGCTTGAACATCAGATCCTTCACCAGCACCATGCCGGCGAAGCGATCCGGATTGCCGTCGGGCGTGAACGGGAAGCGGCTATGCCCGGATTCGCGCACGACCTGCAGATTCTGCTCGAGATCCCGCTCACCGGATAGGTAAACGACGCGCGCGCGCGGCACCATCACGTCGTACGCGGTGAGCTCTTTCAGCGCCGCCGCGCCCTCCATCATGTCCGCGACGCGCCCGGCCAGGGCGCCTTCGGTTCGTCCCAGCGCCACCAGCAACTTGATCTCTTCGAGCGAGGTGGCAGGACTTGCCCGGTCACCGCGCAGCAGGCGCGCGAACATGCCCGTCAGCCACAGCACGGGCTTGAGCCCCACCACCAAGCCGCGCACGGCGTAGGCGACTGGTACCGCCAGCTGCGCCGCGTAGCTGACGCCGATCGTCTTCGGCACGATCTCGGAGAAAATCAGCACCGCCGCCGTGAAGGCTCCGGAAAACATCCACAGCGTGTGCTCACCGAAAACGCTGACGTAGAGCGCGCCGCACACCGAGGCACCCGCCGTGTGCGCGACCGTGTTGAACGACACGATCGCGACCAGCGGCCGATCGATCTCGCGCTTGAACTCGCGCAGGATTTCGGCGCCACGCGAGCGCCCCAACGCCTCGATCTGCGCGTGCGTGACCGTGAGCACCACCGCCTCGCTCACGGAACACATGAACGACACGAACAGCGACCACAGGACGGTGAGGGCGAGTAACAGCATAGGGGGCGAACGCCAGCGCGAAGGCGCAGGTTAGCATTGCGCGGTGAAGGGCCCGTATCCCGGGTTTTCACCGCGCAAATAGCGCTGGATTCGCGCTAGGCAGCCGCGGTTCAGACGAGCTTGACCTGGCCCGCGCCGAGCCCGGGTGCGCCGCCGCCGGCCGCTGCCAGCTGCTGTTGCTGCTGCTGCAGGTACTGGGCGACTGCGCGCGAGCGCTCGATTGCGAACTGCTTTACTTCGCGGTTCTGCGAGCCTGCCAACGCATTCAGCAGCTTGGTCACACGGTCGATGTGGCGCTTTTGGAACAGCGCTTCGAAGTAGTTGTTGGCGAGCCGCACGTCGCTCGACATCTTCGACTCGTGCTTGGAGAGTAGCGCAATGACCGAGTCGAGATCGCCGGCTTGACCGTAGAGCGCCGACAAGCAAATCAACGCCAACGGATCGGCGTCGTTACGCTCGACGGCCTTCTTGGCAAACTCGATCGCCTTGTCGCGACCCGACTCCTCGTTGGCGTACAAGCCTTGCAGCGCGATGTACGGCGCCGCGCTGCGCTTGTTCGGCTCGGCATCGGCCAGCGCCGCCACGGCTTTGATCGCCGCCTCTTCGCTCTCGGCCGTGCGAATCTGCGAGTAGAGGTAAGCCCAGGCGTCGACGGCGTTGGGTTCGATCTTGATCGCGGCCTCGATCGCCTCGCGCTCTTTCGCGGCGTCTTTCTTGCCCTGATAGACCTTGGCCAGGTGCAACGTCGGGAAAGGATTTTTGGCGAGCAGGTTCTGCGCGCCTTTCAGCGTGGCCTCGGCCTTGTCCCACTTCTCTTGCTGTAGCTGTGCGATGCCGAGCGCGAGCCAGTCGTCACCCGTGCCGCCCAATGCGACGAGCCGCCCGAGCACCTTCTCGGCTTGCTCGAAGCGCGAGTACTTCATCAGCTCCTGCGCGTAGAGGCGGCCGCGGTTGACGTCCTCTTTGTTCTCTTGCCAGTGCTTGTCGAGTCCACCGAGCAAGTCTTCGAGGCCGATGGCGATCGGCCGGCCTTCGGCGTCTTGGACCTGCACCGCCGGGCCGTTGAAGCCGAGCAGCTTCCACATCTGGTCGACTTCCAGCGCGACCGGGCCCTTCTTGAGCGAGTCGAGCAACTCGTCAGACGGTTTGCTGAGCGGCAGCACGATCAACGCGTTGCCGGGCACGCCGCCTGGGAATGCGCTGACGGGCGCGACGATGGCGGCCCCGCCCTGTAGCTGCAAATTGGCGGACGGATCGACCCCACTCGGCGAATTCTGCTCGGACATGCGGCGGCTTCCCTAGCATTGCGGCGCAGTTTCCACCAGACCCGACCAAAACCAAGCAAACAGGGAGCCGGGGAGGTTGGGAGATTTTTGGATGGGCGAGCCCGCGACCTCGACGCATCAGGCCAGCCCCGCCCCGCCTTGCGGGCAGTCAATTTCTCGTTTGGCTTCCGAACGAGAAATGCGCTGACTCTGCCTCCCCTACTCCCCGACTCCCTGTTTGCTCGCCCGCCCGGTGAGCCTGCTGCAAATTTCCGGTTCTTGGCAGGGCCGGCATGAGCCGGCAATAGTACGGCCATGAAGCCGCCAAGCCTGTCCCGACTCACCTCGCTCGGAAGCGCGCTCCTGGCGCTACTCGCCGTGTCGACTTGGCAGAGGCCGGCGCACGCCGACACGCTGATCATCAAGAACCCGGGGGATCATCCGCGTTACGTTTTCGAGGCCGAGCCGCATATCGTGCTCGGTTTCATCGAGCCGCCCGGCTACGCCGCTGGCACCGGCTTCGGCTTGGGCTTTCGCGGGTCGATTCCGATCGTGCGCAACGGCTTCGTGCCATCAATCAACAACTCGGTCGCGATCGGCTTCGGCGTCGACTTCGCCCGCTACGGCCGCGGTGACTACTGCGTGAACGGCGGTCCGCTACCGGACTGCAACCGGGTCCGCGCGGACGGCTTCAACGAGTTCTACTTCCCGGTCGTGCTGCAGTGGAACTTCTTCCTCAGCCGCAATTGGTCGGTTTTCGGCGAGCCGGGCGTGGCGCTGAACTACCACGCCTGGAATGGGCCGCGCGCCCTCGACGTCGACCCGTTCATCTTCTTCGTGGGCGGCCGCTTCCACTTCTCGGACAAAGTGACGCTGACGATGCGGATCGGTTACCCGGCGTTCTCGGTCGGCGCCTCGTTCCTGCTGTAGTTGGACCCAAGGGGTCGCGCCGCAAGCCCCCTGCGGCCAAATGACCGGCTATGGCCCGGCTGCCGGTGGCACGCTATAAGTCAGTGCGTGAGTCCCCTACACGTCGTGGCCGGCATCATGGGCCTGGGGCTGCTCGTCGTCGTGCACGAGAGCGGCCACTTGCTGGCGGCACGAGCATCGGGGATGCGCGTCGTGCGCTTCAGCATCGGTTTCGGTCCGCCCCTGCTGCGCTACCAGAGCAAGAAGAGCGAGACCCTGTACCAGGTCGCGCTGATTCCGTTCCTGGCCTACGTGCAGATCGCCGGCATGAATCCGTTCGAGGAGATCGACCCGGACGACAAGTCTTCGTACGCCAACGCTTCGCTGTTCGCGCGCGTGTTCGCGATCCTGGCCGGGCCGCTGGCGAACTACTTGTTCGCGTCGGTGCTGTTCTTCATCTACTTCGCCGTGGGTGGCGTGCCGCAACCCACCAACAAGCCGATTGTCGACGTGCTGGAGAACACGCCCGCGTACGCCGCCAAAATGAAGACCGGTGACACGATCACCGCGGTCGATGGCAAGAAGGTCGACAGCTGGGACGCGATGCGCCAGCAGATCGTCAAGAATCCGGGCAAGCCGCTGACGTTCGACATCACGCGCGGCAAAGAGCACCTGCAGCTGACCATCACGCCCAAGACCGACAACAAGGAAGGCCGCATCGGCGTCGCGCCCTTCGCCCCCAACATGCCGGTCACGGCGAAAGAAGCCGGCATTCAAGCGCTGGTAACCCCGTATTTGGTGGTAAAAGGCTCGCTGATCGGCCTGGCGCGCATCATCACGCTGAAAGATTCGCCGGACTTCGGCGGTCCGGTGCGGATCGTCAGCGAAACCTCGAAGGCCGCCAGCGAGGGCTGGTTGCCGTACCTGTGGCTGCTGGGGGTGATCAGCGCCTATTTGGGCGGCTTCAACGCGTTGCCGTTCCCGGCGCTCGATGGCGGGCGCTTGGCATTCCTCGGCTACGAAGCCGTCACGCGCCGCAAGCCGAACGCGCGCATCGAAGTCGTCGTGCATGCGCTCGGCTTCGCCATGCTGCTGACGCTGATCGCGGTCGTGACCTTCTCGGACACCAAGAAGGTCATCAACGAGCGTAGCAAGCCTGATGCCTCGGTCAGCGCGCCGGCCGCGGCGCCGCCCAACGCTCCCAAGCCGTGAGCCGGGGCCGCCGATGAAAATCCTCTTGGTTGCCGTTTCGCTCGGGCTGTGCGGCGGGCTTTGCGCTCTGGGTTGCGCGACACCCAAAGTAAAGCTCGACGAGGGGCCGCGCGAGTACGTGGCGACCGACTACGACAGCGTGCTCAAGAGTTGGACGCGCGACAAGCAGTTCACCAACGTCAACGTGATGGACAACGTGCTGAGCGTAACCGCGACCTACGAGTCGTGGGACTTTCGCTGGGCCTACGTGGTGCGCTACGCCGAGGACTACCGCTTGACCGTCGATCAGCGCCACTCGCTCTTGGAGCGCTCGCTGGCCGAGGCGCGCGACGGCCATCAGTTTTACGTGTCGCTCTACACGCAAAAGTACAAGTGGAACGATCTGACCGCCAAAGAGCCGGCGTGGATCGTGCGCTTGATCGACGACGAAGGCACTGAAACCGCCCCGTCCGAGATTGAAAGCATCCGCAAGCCCGGCGCGATCGAGCTGACGTACTTTCCGTACACCACGCCGTGGCGCAGCGCGTTTCGCGTCAACTTTCCGCGCGTGCGCGTCGACGGCCGTCCGACCATCTCGGCCGCAGCGCGCTGGTTTGGCCTACGCTTCGCTGGCGCGCAAGGCTACGAAGAGCTGATCTGGGAGCTGGGCGACAATCGCACCGCGCTCAGCGAGCCCACGGTTCGCTCTTACCAGACGACTGCCCGCCAAGTTCGGGATTTTGGCGAGGCTTTCGCGAGGACCAAGCGACCGCCCGACCAGTCGCCTCTCCTTGAGCGTACGTCGGTACGTGAGCATCGGACCGCAGCGAAAACGAGCCGGAGTGGACAGAGTCCAGCTCGCTGGACGGAGTCCACGGAGGCCTACGGCCCGAGCCAAAGGCGAGGGAGCGCCGAAGGCGCAGTGAAGCCAAAACCCGAAATCGGCGGGCATGTTCAACAGCCGCCGACGACGCTGAAGCTCATCCAGCCAGCAGCTCGAGCAGTGGCGGCACGCTGAGCATGAGCTCGTGCGCCGCGTGACGATCGGTCGCCATCAGTAGCGCGCCCGACGCGCCGGCCCGCGCCGACGTGCTGGCCCCGCCGCCAGCCAAGACTTGCGGCGCGAACAGGAAGTCGCCCGGGCCGAGCTGGCCGTCGGAGCCGGGATTCGCCGGGTCAGTGCCGAGGTCGATGCGACCGGCGCCAACGATGAACAGGCCGCCGACCGGCTTGCCCTTCTCGACCAACAGCTCGCCCGGCAACAACTTTACGACCTTGCAGCGCGACAGCACCATGCCGCGCAAGGAATCGTCCAAGCGATCGCCCATCGGGCCCATCGAGACGCCGGCCAAGGCTTGATAGCGATCAGCGACGTCCTGCAGCTCCTCGAGCACCCACGGACACGCCGCGAGCGCCGGTTCGATCATCTCGAAGTCCCAAATCGCGATCTGGGTGTCGGGCGCGGTCGCAACCAGCCGCAGCGCGACGCCTTCTTGCAACGTGCCGCGGCCGTAAATCAGCTCGCGCTCGCCGGCCGCACCGCAGGCGACGTCGGCAATCGCCGGCATCACGTTGACGGCGCCGCGCAGCACGAGCGCCAGGCCAAAGCCGCTGACTTCCTCCTCGGTCGCCAGCCGCTCGACGCGCGCAACTTGGGCGAGCGACAGCTGGGTTTCGGGAGGAAAATCCTCGAAACCGCGAATCTCCGCCAACGAGATGCCAACGACAATCGGCTCGGCGAGCTGCGGAGCAGGTTCGGGAGCGGCAGCGGGTTCAGGCTGAGGTTCGGGTTCGGGCTGAGGTTCTGGTTCAGGCTGAGGTTCGGGTTGAGATTCGATCGGATCGGCGACACTGAGGCGTACCGGCGTCGGCAACGGATCTTCCTCAGCCTCAGCCTCGGTCTCGGTCTCCGTCTCGGTCTCCGTCTCGGCCTCGGTCTCGGTCTCGGTCTCGGTCTCGGTCTCGGTCTCGGTCTCGGCCTCGGTCTCGGTCTCGGTCTCGGCCTCCGTCTCGGCCTCGGTCTCGGTCTCGGCCTCGGTCTCCGCTTCGGTTGCGTCAGCAACCGAAGCCACCCCGGGGTCCGCAAGGTTGGCGGTGGGGTATTCGCTGGCGAAGCGGGGCAGCGCGTCTTCGGACTCGGCAACGTCCGCGACTTCGTCGTCCTCGGAGATGTCGTCGTCGTCGATCTCGACCACTTCCTCGACGGCTTCTTCGTCGAGTGGTTGCTCGTCGTCGGGCGTGACGTCAGTCAGCTCGTCGGTGGCATCCGCGTTGAGCGAGGGCGGTAACGACATCGCCTCGTCGTCGATCATGTCGGTGCCGTCGAAATCATCGACCGCGACGTCACCCTGAACCGACAACGGTGCCGGCGCGGCCGCCGGGCCACTCAACAGAAATGACTCGAGCTCATCGGTTTGGCGTGTCAGCTCTGCCGCGCGCCACGTCGCCCCGACCGAAACCGCAGCGTCGATCGCGCGCCTCAGCCAAACGATCGCGTCTGCTTGTGAGCCGCGCTTCCATTGCACCTGCGCGGTCGACAAACCCCAGGCAACGTCGTCATCGTCGTCGTCCTTCGCGGCAGGGAAATCGGGCGACCCCGTGTCGGTCATTGAGAGGAGCCTTTTACACGAACCAAGCTGTCTTGGGGGCATCGCCCCGTCGCAAGCTATTGTGGATGGGCGTAGATCTCGCGGTCCTTCGCGCCGTTCGGTGGTCCAACCACACCGCGCTTTTCCATCATTTCGACGATCTTGGCCGCCCGGTTGTAGCCGACGGTCATCTTTCGCTGCAGCCAGCTGGTCGAGCAGCGCTGAGTCTCGGCCACGATCCTGACCGCCTCGTCGTAGCGGGCGTCCAAGGGCTCGTCGCCGCCGGCCTCTTCGGCGTCGTCCTCGCTCGCCTTCAAGATCAGGTCGTTGTATTCCGGCGCGCCTTGTGCTCGCAGGTACTCGGTCAGGCCGTTGACTTCCTCTTCGCTCACGAACGGGCACTGCACGCGGCGAATGTCGGTATCACCGTTCAGCTTGACCAGCATGTCGCCGCGGCCGAGCAAGAGGTCCGCGCCCATTTCGTCCAAGATCGTGCGGCTGTCGACCTTCTGCGCGACTCGGAAGCTGATCCGCGACGGGAAGTTCGCCTTGATCATGCCGGTAATCACGTCCACGCTCGGTCGCTGCGTCGCCAACACGACGTGCATGCCGGCCGCGCGCGCCTTCTGCGCGAGCCGCGCCACCGACGTTTCGACCTCTTTGCCTTGCTGCATCATCAAGTCGGCAAACTCGTCGACGACGATCACGATGTACGGCAGCGGATCGGGCAACAGCACGCCGTCGCCGGCGTCCTTCGAGGTCGGCACGGTGACGGTCTCGCCCTCCGCGTCGATGGCTTGCACCTCGTTGACCCGCGGCGCCGGCAGCTCGCCGCGCCGCACCTTCTCGACCCAGCCGTTGAAGGTGGTGATGTTCTTGGTGCCGGCGTTGGCGAACAGTTGGTAGCGCCGCTCCATCTCGTCGACCGCCCAGCGCAACGCCGTGGCGGCCTGCTTCATGTCGGTCACGACCGGCAGCAACATGTGCGGAATGCCGTCGAACGGCGCCAGCTCGACCACCTTGGGATCGATCATCAGCAAGCGCAGCTCTTGCGGTGTGCGGCGCATCAACAAGCTGGCCAGCATCACGTTCAGGCCGACGCTCTTACCGGCGCCGGTCGCGCCGGCCACGATCACGTGCGGCATCGACGCCAAGTCGGCGTAGAACGGCGCGCCGACGATGTCGCGGCCGAGCACCACCGGCAGCGGTGCCTTCTCCGACAGCTTTTCGAAGCGCTGGTCTTCGATCAGCTCGCGGAAATTGACGGGGATCCGCTGGTCGTTGGGCAGCTCGAAACCAATCCGGCTCTTGCCCGGGATCGGCGCGATGATCCGCACCTTGCGCGACAGACCGAGCGCCAAGTCATCCGCCAGGCCAGCCACACGGCTCACTTTCGTGCCGGCCTCGCACGTCACTTCGTAAGTAGTAACGGTCGGGCCCGGATGAATCTCGACGACCTTGCCCGAGACGTCGTAGTCTTTCAGCGTCTTTTCGAGCTGCTCGGCGTGCTCCAAGATTTTGGTGCGATCGATTTCGGGCGCTTGCGCGCTCGGCGGATCGAACAAGGTCGAGGCCGGCAGCCTGAACTCGCCGCGCTTCTGCGCCTTTTCCGCGCCCTTGGCCTTCTTGACCTCGGCCGCCGGATTGCTGGCGACGATCTTGGGGCCGGCTGCGGGCGGCGGAGCCGTTTGCGCCTTGCGGGTGGCGGGCGGAGGCGCTGACTGCTCGCCTTCCTCTTCGCCCTCGTCTTCTTCCTCACCCTCGCCCGTGTCCTCCTCCGGTTCGGGCTCGAGCAGCTTCTTGGCAGCCTTCTTCTCGGCGGCGCGCGGCGCGCGCGCGGAAACCCCAGGCTCCTTCCCGCCTTCCCGCCTTCCTGCTTTCTCGTTCTCGTCCGCTTTCTCGACCTTCTCGACCACGCGCGGCGCCGCGCCGGTCAAGATCTCTTCCAAGCCGGAAAGCGCCGCTCGATCGCCGAGCCCGGCGCGCAGCGCCTCCGAGATCGCCAATGGCGGCTCGCCGGTCGTGTCGAGCGGGATCCAATCCGATTCGTCCTCTTCGAGGTGCATCAGGATGGCTTCGTCCTTGTCGTGCAGCTCGATGCGCGGCGCTTCGCGCTGGGTCAACGCTTCGCGATCGGCGCGGCGCAGCGCGCGCGCTTTCATCCACGCGGCGTGAACGTGCGCCACCAGCGCCGTCAACCGCTGCAGCAACAACGCCGACCAATCCGACGAGCGCTTGCACCACTCGATGAACGAGAAGCTACTGCGACCGATCAGGATCAAGCCAACGCAGGTCAGCCCGACCAAGAACGAACCCAACGTCGAGAACGCTTGGCGCGACAGCTCGCCGAACAGCATGCCCACGTTGCCGGCCGCCGACGCCGAGCCAAAGCCGGTCAGCTCGGGTGCCGCGACCTGCACCAGTGCCGACAACACCACGCCGACCAACACATCGGCCGCGACGCGATAACCCAAGTTGTCCGGGACGCGTCCGCGGAACAACGGCGCGCCCAACAGCGCCAAGTCGAGCGGCAAGAGCCACGCAACGACACCGAAGCCCTGCACCAGCACCGCCGCGATCGCGGCTCCGGTCGCGCCGGCTAGGTCGCTACCGCCCTGGGTCGGGTCGAAAGGGTCGATGCGGAAGCTGGCCAGCGAGAGCGCCAGGAATGCCGCAGCCGAAAACAGCAGCAAGGCCGCGGCCTCGAGCAGGCGGCCATGAAATTGCTGACCTTTCGGCCGGTCGTGGTCCGCAGGCGCGGGCGAGCGCGGCGCCAAATTGGCTTCGAGGGCATTTCTAGCCGAAAACAGTCGGACACCCATTCTGATTACCTTTACCTACATCACCCCACCCCGGGTATGCAAGTAACGGCAGGGTGTTCGACGGCCGGTTAGCCAAGGGCCAACCCGAGCTGAGACCGGGCCGTGGCCCGACTTCGCTAAGCGAAGGCGCCTGCGCGCAGAAGCAGCCGCGAGCTTGAGTCTGGCTCGCACGCGAGGGTACGATGGCAGGTCTTTCCGCGCAGGGGCGAAGAACACCATGATGGGACACGGCCAAACACAGCGAAATTCAAAGAGAATGATGCGCGCAAAGGTCCTACCCACGTTCGTCCTGTTGGGTGCGCTCGCCGCAACCAGCGCCGGCTGCCGCACGGATAGCGGCAATATCCAAGCCTGGGGGAGCAAATCCCAGGGCCCTCGCAAGCTCGTCGC
>FSUE01000598.1_pt1 | contig 11031 bp, 8 predicted proteins | sample 1637031 | NCBI WGS metagenome assembly FSUE01 (sample SAMEA3914819, study PRJEB12502) | metagenome | biome: forest; material: soil | place: Canada | collected 2010-06-26 | depth 0.3 m | reverse complement strand
CTTGCGATCGGCGCTGGGTTTCTCGCTCAGCGACCACACGTAGTTGTTCGGCTTGGCCGGATCGGTGCCGACCGCCTCTTGCTCGCCGGTCGAGAACGCCACTGTCAAGTTGCCGATCCGGTCGACCGAGATGATCGGCGTCGCGATGATCGGGTGACCGGCGTGCCAATCGTAGGTGTAGGTGCTGCCGCCGTCGTTCGGGAACGCGTCGAAGAACAGCTCGAGCGCCCATTCGTCGGGCTTGCCCAGCTGCGAGGCCAGATTCAGGCGCCACATCGTGCCGTCTTGATCCCCGATGAACACGCGATCGGCGACGCCGCCGACGTTGGCCGGGTAGGCGACGGGTTGACCGGTCAGCGGTGAATCGAGCAGCGCAGCGGTGACCACGCCCTTGCCGACCAGACCGGGCACTTCGGCCTCGGCGCGGCGGAAGGTGCGGATGATTTCGCCGCTGTCCAGCCGCACGACGGTGAGCGAGCGGGCGCGCTTGGCCTTGTCGGTGGTGTAGCAAGGCACCCGCGTGCGCGGCGCCGGAATGTCGGTGTAGTCGGGATAGGTGGTCTGGACGCGCGCGCAGCCGTCGGAGCCGGGCCCGGCGCTACCGAGATCGTCGTCGGCGTAGCCGCCTGGCAGAATCGCGACCGCCACCTCTTTGCCAGCCAAGTACACGGTGGTGACCAGCGGCGTTCCGCCGCCGGAGCCGAACAGCTGCGCGCCGCTCGCGTCGGTCACCAGCTGCCACAGGAAGCGCGGGCCGCCGCCGCCGCTGGCGTTGACCACCGGATCGGTCACGTCGATCGCGAAGTAGCCCGGCCGCTGGGTGCCGAAGCTCTGGACCAAAATCGTGCGCCACGAACCGCTGCCGCCGCGGGCTTGATCGAGCGTACGCTCGAGCCGGTAGCCGCTCGGCTTCGATTCATCCAGCGTCGCCACGACGTCTTTGATCGAGGGCGTGCCGTCGAGCAGGCGCTCGTGCGAGGCCGGGTACAGGGCGGGGATGCCGCGCAGGACGCCGGGCGGAACGAACGCCCACAGCTCGTTCGATTCGCTGCGAGTCTTTACCTGGATCTGCTCGTTATCGTCGTGCCGATCGACCTGCAGAATCTTGAACGCGTGCAAGAAGCCGTCGTTCGACGAGGCGTACAGCATCGACGGCCGTTTGGCGGTCGTTTGGGTCGTGACGAAAGCCGTGTAGCTCTGATCGACCAAGAACTGCGACGGGCGGCCGGCGACGGCCTTCGGCACCGAGTGATAGAACTCGGAGACCAGATTGCAGGTTTCGCCGGGGCCGGACGGGCAGCGATTGTAAACCGTATCGTTGGGTAGACCGACGAGCCACTTGAGGTAGCGCTTGGCGCATGCTGCGGCGTCCAGGTTAACGCCGGTGCTGTCGCACTTGATGTCGTCCACGCCCAGGGCTTCGGGGGTGATGGCGTCGACGAAGGTCGCCGGTCCGTACTTGTTCATCGTGCCGGAGTACGTGCCGACGCCGTCGACCACGCTCGTGGCGAGGTTGGGGCGAATCGAGAGGCTGGGGTTCGTGGCCGCGCCGCCGTCGGCGATCACGCTGAAGATCTTGCGTTTCGTCGGGTCGGGGTCGTAGTTGACGTTGTCGACGAAGCGATCGCCTTGCAACGAATCGACGTCTTGCAGCACCGGGCGCTTCACGCCGTTATCGTCGACACATTGATAGCGGCTGCGGTCGAGCTGGCCGATCCACGGCTTGTCGAGCTTGCCCGGCTTGAACGACGCGCTGAAGCGCAAGCTGCGCGCGAACTTCACGTCCGAAAGCTCGGTGATGAAGCCGGAGCCCGTGGCATTGACGAACGGCGTCCGCGTCGTGGTCTTGAAGCTGCCGCCGATCGCCTGCGAAAGCTCGGACCGGAGCTGGTCGCGGTTGTCGGCGAAGTGCGCGTGAGTCCAATCCGGATCATCGGCGCTGGTCTTCGCGTGCCCGCCGGCGGCCGCGATCCGATTCAGCGCGCAGCAGGCCTGGATCGCCTGGTCGTTCGGGTTCTGCTTGCAGGTGTTGGTCGGCAGCGACTCGTCGAAGTCGGCGGGGCCGAACGACGCGCACGAGCGGGTGGTGGCGCCGACCGTCACTGTCGTCAGCGCGAAGCCGATGACGTAGATTTCGATGCCCTTGGCCTTCAATTCCTCCGCAATGGTCTCGGCCTTCTTGTACGGACACGTCGCGCCCATGCCCTCGCAAAAAGGCCGCAAATCCATGTTCGGCTGGCCATCGGACAACAGCACGATCGATTGGTGACGGCAGGCCTTGGCCGGATCGTTCTTCGGCCCGAAGTCAATCGCCGCATCGAGCGGATCGGTCGTCGCGTCGTTCAACAGGTAATCGCGCGCATCCGACAGCATGCCGGCGATCGGCGTTGCGCCGTACGGGCGCGTCGCCAGCAAGATCTGCTGGATCATCGCGTTGCGGGACTTGTAGTCGGTGGCGCCGACCGGGTTGCCGAAGCCGACCGCGCGGCCCTCCCAAGGCGGCGCGTCGCTGTTGCGCACGCCAACCTCTTGATCTTGCATCGTGGAGCAGCCGACCGGTTCACCCTGCGCCGAGGTGCCATTCAGGTAATAGCTCCACAGGCCACTCATGTCCTTGGCCGGGCGCGGCTCGGTATCGAACGTCATCAAGCCGAAGCGCACGTCCGGTTTGAACGCGTCCAGAATGCCGTCGGAGGCTTGGTCGAAAGAGCAGCCGATCCCGGTGTCGTTGTACTGGTGATAATTGATCGCCGTCGACGGGAAGGCGGACGGAGTCGCGCCGAGCGTGCCCGGGCCGGCGACGCACTGGCCGCTGACCGGGCGGTTGTACGGGTTCGGGTACAAAAAGTCGTACGGATTGGCGGCGCCGCTCTTGTATTCGTTCTTGAACGCAGCCGAGTTGCGGTCGATCCGCTGGCAGTCGTAGTGGGCGATCGAGCCGGTCAGTACCTCGACCAAGTCGATCCAGCGGCTGCGCTCGCTCAGCTCCGCAGCCACGGGACCCGCCGACGAGCTGTCCACGAAATGGCATTTCGGAAACGTATTGCCGCTGGTCTTGTAGTCCATCGACCCAGACGTATCGACCAGCAGCAGGACGTCGGGTGCTGGTGGCGAAACGTCGGCGCCATCGGCGCGCGCGTGGCCGGCAGTGAGCGAGAGCGCCAAGAGCGAACCTGTCCCGAGCAGGCCGAGGAGCCATTTCGGTCGCGGAGCACGGGGACGGAGGGGGTGGTGGTTCATGGCTCTAGGTTCCTGGATCCGGAGGGATGATCACGTGGGCGCGCATGACCTTTTTGACGGTCATGCCGGCGACACTGTCGCCGCACGGATCGCTCGTGCTGGTGATCGGGCTGACGATGCCGGTGGTCGTTACGGTCACGTCGTAGGCCGAGTCGCCGGCTTTGGCGCCCGGGATCGGGATGTTGGTCGGGCGCTTTTCGGTCAGCTCGATCACGACCGAGCCGGTGGTGCCTGCCAGCGGCCCGAAGCTGCCGGTGTCGCCGTTGGCGACGGTCGGCTCGAGCAAGGTCTCACCGCCGTGCGAGGTGGTGTTGGCCTCGATGCGCCCCTGCGCCAGCGGGTAGCAGGTGGCACCCGCCAGAAGGTTCATGTTCGCCGAGCACCTGAACGCGGGGCTGACCGCGTTGCCGCTGGCCCGACGGCTCATCTCGCCCGAATAACGGGTGCCGGTGTCGGCAATCTCGGCCATCGCGGCGGTCGTGCCGAGCTCGGCCAAGGCGTTGGTTTGGCCCGATTGGCGGCTGTAACCCACGGCCTGGTCGATCTGGGTCACGTTGCGCACGGCAAAAACGCCAATCGCGGTGATCAGGGTCGTGACCATGACCACCACCAATACGGTCGTTCCGCGCTGGTTTTTACGGGCAAAATGCCGACGTTTATGGCCGGTCACCAATTGCTGCCTTCCAAGTTGCGGAGCGAGACGTCGCTTTGGAACGTGCGGACCCGGGCATACGGCGCCCCGCCGGTCGCCCCGAGACCAATCCGGTAGTGATCATTGCCGGTTTCGCCGCTGATCGGTCCCTCGCGATCGGCTTCGCGCGAGCGAACGCTGAAACGCAAATGCACGCCGCGCAGCAGCTGCGTGGAGGCATAAAGGGCCGGGTTTACTACGGGGATCAGCGCCGGGGTGGTCGCGTTGGTAGCGGCCCAGGCGCTCACCTGGAGATCGACCGCGTACTCGCCGACGATCTCGCGCGTGCCGACAATGGGTCCACCGGTGGCGTCCAGCTCGTCCCGCACTAGCTCGGCGCGCTTACCTTCGTAGGGCAGCGCCGAAGGACCGCCGCCGGTGCCCAAACCCGAGGCCGCAAACAAAGCGCTGTAGTTGGTGTCGCTCACCATCGGACGAATGCTGTAGCGGACCGTGTCGATGATGCTGATCGCGTAGCCGCCGCCAAGGCCATCGATACCGCACTGCACCCCGCCGCTGACCAGTCGCTGCAATGCCGGCGTCCCGGCCAACGTGACCCGCGCGATGCCGACGGTCCCGGCCACGCTGGCCACGATCCCGTACTGATCCTGGCCGTTGCCGCGCACGCGCACGATGCGGCCCGTGGGGGTGTCCGCCGGCCCCGCCATGAACAGCGCCTTCAAACGCACGTCGTTGTCTGCGCCAGCCGTCAAGCCCAGGCGCCTGGCTGCTGGCGTGTTCAGATCGAGGTCGATTTGCCAGCCTTCGCCGATGTCGGCGATCGCGCTCGAGATCAGCACCTCGGGGGTGTTCAAGGCGCCGGAGACGGTGATCTCCTGCGGGATGATGCCGGCGGTCTGGAGCTCGGTGGCAGCAACCGTGGCCACGCCGCTCGTGACCGTCAGGGCGCGCAGGTCAGCGAGCAGGGTGCCTGCGCCGGGACGGTTGCAGACGTGGGGGTCTTGCTGAATGTTGGGCGTCGACAGGTGGCCGGCGCGCGCCACGTCTGCCGACAGGCGCTCGAAGCCCGATAGCCCGGCCAGCGTCGCGTTCGCGACGCGGCTCTCGCGTTGATAAAAGCGTGAGGCGTCGCGCGACAGCGCGAACACGATGATCGTCAGGAACAGGCCACCGGTCATCGCCACCATCAGCTCGACCAAGGTGAAGCCAGTCGACGCACGGTGCTGGAGAGAGAAGGAAGCGCGCATCAGATTTGGGAATGCTGTCGGATACCGACGGTTTGATAAACGAAGTGGTAGTGATCCGTCGCCAGCCCAATCGCCGAGACGACCGCCGGATCTTGGGTCGGCGCACAAAACTCAGGCACGCCGACCGGGCCTTCGCTGTCGCGCAGCCAGAACACGCGGATCTCCGCGCGCAACATGCCGTTGCCGCCGACGCCCATCGTGTCCGGATAAAGCCAAGTCATGCGCACGTGCGTGCAGAAGCGCGCTTGTGACGCGTTGGCGTCGGGCAGGGCGTTGCCCAGGGCGTCGAAAGCGCCGCCGAAGCCCCGCGCGCCAAGGTACGCCGGACGCTGCCAGGCGTTGGCAAAGTTCAGCCAACCGCCGGCGAAAACGCTGCCCGTGCGCCAGGCCGAGCCGTCCATCTCGAGCTGGCCGGCCCACGCCTGCGCGATGCGTTGCGCCATGGCGACGTTCTTGGCGTGCGCATTCGACGCCACGGTGACCTTTTGCATCGAGATGATGCCCAGCACCGCGACCGCGAACAGCGCCAGCGCCATCATCAGCTCGACCAGCGTGTAGCCTGCGCGGCGGGCGCGCGACCGACGTGCTCGCATCCGCGTCATAGCCCGAGCCTCGCCATACCGTTCGGCAAGATCGCAACCGTGCGGGTGATGCCCTGGCCGCCGGTGGTGCGCCTCACGTCGACGGTGGCGACCTTGATCATGGGTGTCATGGCGCCTGCCGCTACGGCGCTGAACCCGCGACCCAACGGGCTAAAGCAAACATCCAGCACGCTGGGGTCGGCGGCCTCGTAGTGCACAGCCACGGTCAGCTCGGTCATTGGCGTGAGCTGCGTGACCTGGCGCGTGGTGGCCGTGGTGTTGATGGGAGCGGCGCCCGGGTCCACGTCATTCCAGTTGTTCGTCATGCAACCGAGCCCGGGGCGCTGGGCGCAGGTCTCCGTTTCACCCGGAGCCGCGCTTGCGATCGTGGCGCCTTCAATCGACTCGAGCACCGTGAACGTTCCCGCGGTTTTGTTGTAGCGCACCATCACCGCCGAGCCGCGGCCGAGCGCCCGCATCCGAGCGCCGCTGTACAGCAGGGCAATCTGTTGCGCCGTGTCCCGCGCCCGTCGCTCCTTGACCTGCTTGGTCAAAGTCGGGGTCGCCATCGCGGCGGTGATGCCGATGATCAGCACGACCACGACCAGCTCGATCAGCGTGAAGCCGCGGCTGGCACGCCGGCTGCGGGAAGGAGAGGCGGAAGGTTGCAGAAACACGAGAAGCCTGAACGTACAGCAAGGTACGTGCCCGCGGCTTCGGTTTGTAGGTGGCGGAAATGACTCGTATTTATAGCCATGTAGGCGCCCCAGCCACCGCTAAGAAGTGCGGCGCTGTGTAAACGTTGCGGGGTCAGGCTGCCGGCCGCCGAGGCGGAGCGCGGTCCGAAAGCGAGCCGCGCCGGGCCCCTTGTCGGGCACTTTTCCCCGCTACGCGGTCTCAGGCTACAACGGCGCCCATGGCTGTTCGTGGTGCGTTCGCCCTCGCGTGTTGTGTCTGGTTGTCGCTCGGCTGCTCGAAAAAGGTAGACAAAGTCGAGCGCGGCACCGCACCGCCACCGGTCGCCAGCTCTAAACCCGGCGCTTGCTCGAGCGGCGGCGGCAGCGTTTCGGACGCGGTGAGCGCCGCCTACTTCCCGAAGATCGCCGGCAACTACTGCATCGACCCGAACGGCGACGCCCGCACGTACGGCGAGGCCGCGAAGGGCAGCCTCGAAACCGTCTGCACCGAGCTCTTGGATGGCGAGTGCGAAGTGTACAAAAACTACGGCTTGAAGCGCGTGGTGACGCTGCGCTACGTCGACGGCGCGGGCTCGCCGGGCACGGTGAACGTGACCACGTCGCGCTTCGGCAATGCCGAGGGGGCGTTCGCGTTCTTCACCAAGCGCGTGATCGCCGACGGCGATCCAGCGGATGGTACGCCGAAGCAGTTGTCGGCGGGCGCGGCGGGTGCGCTCGGCACCGGCATCGCGTACGTGTGGCGCGGGGAGCTCGTCGCCGAGCTGAGCTACGCCAACGAGCTGGAGACGCCCGAACAGATCAAAGCTACCAGCAGCCATGTGCTGCCCGAGCTGGCGCGTCAGCTCGGTGAGCACTTGCCGGGCGACGTGAACCCGTTGCCGGCCGTGCGCCTGCTGCCGACCGAACGCCTGCTGCCGATGGGCATCGCCTACGCGCACCGCGACGCGCTGGGCATCGCGGGCGTTGGCCCGGGTGCGATCGGTTACTACCAAGACGGCAGCGAGCGCTACCGCGTCGTCGGTCTGGCGCGCGCCGACGACGATTCGGCCAAGGACGTGCTCGGCACGCTCAAGAAGCTGCCCGGCGCCAAAGTACAAAAAGACCTCGGGTTCGACGCGGTCGCTTTTGTCACGCGCGAGGCCGAGGGCGCGCCACAAGCCGAGTGGCTTGCCGGCCGCTCGGGCGGCAACGTGCTGATCGTCGGCGACGAGCCGCTCAAGCTCAAAGCCGGCGCCGACGCCGCGCACTTGCCGGCCGACAAACGCCTGGCGTTGCTCAAGGCCGCCCTCAACCCCAAAGCAAGGGTAGAGTAAGAGAGCGCGAAGCGCGAGCTTGCACGAGCTCAACCGACCTTGTCCAAAGCAGATCACGATCGCAACGAGAAGAGCGTAGTGAACAAACTCGGCGAGGCCGAGCGCTCGCTACGGATCAGGTCGGTTGCAGGCGCGTGGCGCTGAAGCAGAATACGGAGGAAACCGAGACCAAATGGACTTCGACCTGAGCGAGCATCACGTCCTTCTCCGTAATAGCCTGCGACAATTCTTCCGGGAGCGCGTCGCCCCGCGGGCGCGCGAGTGGGACGAGGCCGAACACTTCCCGAGCGAGCTCGTGCCCGAGCTGGCCGAGCTAGGGCTGCTCGGGATCAAGATTCCGGAGGCGTACGGCGGCGCCGGCCTCGACATGTCTGCTTACGCGATTGCGGTGGAAGAAGCCGCGCGCGTCGACGGCTCGCTGGCACTGACGATCGCCAGCCACAACGGCCTTGGCACCGGGCACATCTTGGCGTTCGGTACCGAAGCGCAGAAACAAAAGTACCTGACCCGCGCCTGCACCGGCGAATGGCTGGCGGCCTGGGCGTTGACGGATCCCAGCTCGGGTTCGGACGCGGCGGGCATGCGCACGAAGGCCGTGCGTGACGGCAATGATTGGGTGATCAACGGCAGCAAGATGTTCATCACGCAAGGGTCGGTGGGCGGCTTCTGCGTGGTGCTGGCGCGCACCAATTTCGAAGTCGCGCCGCAGCGCGGGATCACGGCGTTCATCGTCGAGACGAAGACGCCCGGCTATTCGGCGGGCAAGAAGCTAAAAAAGCTCGGCTGCCGCTCGAGTGACACGGCCGAAATCACACTCGACCAGGTGCGCGTGCCGGACAGCGAGCGGCTGGGCGAAGTCGATCAGGGCTTTCTCGACACGATGCGCATCCTGGACGCGGGGCGGGTCTCGATCGCCGCGATGGCGCTCGGCCTCGGTCGCGGCGCGCTGGAAATGGCGCTGACCTACGCCAAACAACGCGAGGCGTTCGGCAAGCCGATCGCGGAGTTTCAGGCGATTCAGTGGATGCTGGCCGACGCGCAAACCGAGCTGGACGCCGCGGAGCTGTTGGTGCGACGCGCGGCCTGGCTGGCCGACAACGGCCGGCGCTTTACCGCCGAAGCCTCGATGGCCAAGCTGTTCGCGAGCGAGGTGGCGACGCGCGTCTGCAACAACTCGCTGCAGATCCACGGCGGCTACGGCTACACGCGCGAGTTCGACATCGAGCGCCACCTGCGCGACGCCAAGCTGTGCGAAATCGGCGAAGGCACGAGCCAAGTCCAGCGGATGGTGATCTCCAAGCACCTCTTGCGCGGCTGAGGCGCTACTCAGTGCGCTGAATCACGTGGAAACCGAAGGGCGTTTCCACGATGTCGGAGATCTCACCTGGCGCGAGCTTGAAGGCGGCTTTTTCGAACGCCGGCACCATCATGCCGTGACCGAAACGGCCGAGTGAGCCGCCGCGCTCGCCGGCGCCCGGCTCATCCGAAAATTCTTTGACGAGCGTCTCGAAGTCTTCGCCGGCCTTGGCGCGCTTCAGAGCTTCGGCCACGCGCGTCTGCGCTTCGGCTTTGCTGCGCGTCACACTGGGCGAGGCGCGCAGCGCGCCCTGGTACGCCACCAAAAGGTGGCGAGCGGCGATTTCCGTGGGCTGCCCGGCTTGCTCGCTCGGGTTTTCAGCCGGACTCTCCCCGGGTTTCGCGCCCGAGCTGGCATTGGCCAGCGGAGACACGGCCACCCGCGGCGGCTCGCCTGGACCTTCGAAGGTCGTGACCACGCAACCTGTAAGCGCGGCAACGACCGCGAGCGACGCGCCGATGCGGGCCACCTTCACGGGTGCGGGCTCGGCTTGGCGGGTGCCTTCGCGGTCGATGCTGCCGGTTCCGCGGCCTTCTGATCGTCGTCGGAAGTCGCGGCTGAACCGCCGCCAATCAGCCCGAGCCCAACCAAAATGCTGACGCTGACCAACGCTGCCAGCACCGCGTATGGCGCCCAATCGGGCAGCCAATCGCTGGCCACGGCTGCGCCCTGGAGCGGAGGAGCGGGTTGCGCGCTGGCTTCCTCGTCGTCCTCGTCCTCGTCCTCGTCCTCGTCTTCTTCGTTTTCGGACGGCGACGCTTCCTCGTCTTCTTCGTCCTCGTCTTCTTCGTCCTCTTCGTCTTCGACGTCCTTGACGACCGGCGCGGCGGCCTTCATCTCGGGCGGCGTCGACGCCTCAGCGGCTTTGGGCGGCACGCTGATCGGTGCCGCTGCCGTGCCAGCGACCGCGGCCGACGGAGGCGCCGGTTGGGACTTGGTCACGCTTTCGGGGACGTCGCGGACCAGCGTTTGATCGTCGTCGCCCCACTCTTGATCGATCTCATCGGTCGGGGGCGGGGGCTGAGAAACAATGCTCTTCTTGTCTTCGTCGGTCATGAATCGATCTCCCTCAAGCCACTTCCGCCCAGGCTGACGTCAGGACGGCATCCGGCCGCCCGACGACGCTGGTTTGCAGCACGTAACGCCCGCCACCGACGTCGAAGCCCTGTGTGGACAGCACGTCGCCGGGCCAAACTGGTTTGCGAAACTGCACGCTCAATGACTTGAGTCGCGCGGGGTCGCCGGCGCACGCATGCTTCAAGACCGCCCGGCCAACGAAGCCGTACGTACAAAGCCCGTGCAAAATTGGCCCCTGCTCGAAGCCGGCCGCCAGCGCGAAAGCGGGGTCGGCGTGCAGCGGATTCAAGTCGCCGGTTAGCCGATACAGCAGCGCTTGCTCGGGCCGGGTCGGCTGCTCGGCGCTGAACGTCGGCGTTTCGCTTTGGCCCTCGGCCAGCTTCGGGGCTTCGTTCTTGGGCGGGCGCGGGCCGGCGAAGCCGCCAGCGTCGCGAATCAGCAGCTGCCACTCGGTGTCGAAACAGGGCTCGCCGTTGAGGGTGGTGCGCGTGCTCAGCACCACTTGCGCGAGCTTCTTCATGTCGTAGATGCCGTCGATCTTGGCGGTGGTCGTCAAAGTGCCTTCGGGCGGCAGCGGGCGATGCAGGCGCAACGTCTGCCCGCCGTGGACCAGCCGGGTCATGTCACATTGGGTTTTGACGAACAGCTGACTGACCGGCGCGTACGCGGGGATGACGGCAAACGTCGGCAGCACGCGCGGCCCGCGGCCTTCGTACAAATAGTCCAGCTCTTCGGGCGTCGCGCCGACAGCGAGCGCGTAAAGCGCAACCGTTTTCCAGTCGTAGCTGAAGCTGACTGGTTCCGTCTCGAAGCCGACTGTGGAAGTATCCAGGCCCATACGCAGGTCCTTTTGGGGCGCGCCACCG
>FSUE01000764.1_pt1 | contig 11108 bp, 9 predicted proteins | sample 1637031 | NCBI WGS metagenome assembly FSUE01 (sample SAMEA3914819, study PRJEB12502) | metagenome | biome: forest; material: soil | place: Canada | collected 2010-06-26 | depth 0.3 m | reverse complement strand
CTTCAGACCGGGAACATGGGTGGCACTTCGAACACGCCGTCACATCGCCCCCGGTGCCCTCGAGCGCGCGCAGTACCTTGCCAGCCAACGTCTGCCACCTTGCCAGCCAAGGTCTGCCAGGGCGTTGCGCCTTGCTCGCCCCAGATCGACAGAATCCGCAACGTACTTTGTCAGCCAAGGTACCGGCCGGCGCCCTGCAGCCCTACGTGCGACCGCAAACGCCGACCGTTCAGCCACCCGTCCGCTCCCCAAACCCGCCGGCCCAAACTCGCGATGGCCCTGCCGCCCGGCCGCCACTATGCTTCGCGGCGTCATGAAACGGCGCTCCTGGTTGGTCGGCTTTCTCGCCTTCAGCGCGTTCAGCAGCTTGATTGGCCAAGCCCAAGCCTTCACGCACATCGTGACCGAAAAGGACACGCTGGCGTCGATCGCCGAGCGCTACTACGGCCGGATTCAGTTCGAGAAGCTGCTGGTAGCAGCCAATGATTTGGACGCGCGCGGCGGCTCGCCGATCGTGCGCGGCATGCGGCTCGAGGTACCGGCGCTCGGGCACCGCGTCGTGCGCCAAGGTGAAACCTGGGACAGCCTAGCCGCGGAGCTGCTCGGCTCGCCCAAACGCTCCGACGTGCTGTCGCTGGCCAACGACTCCAGCCCCTGGCTCACGCCCGAAGAGGGCGCCGAAATCATCGTCCCGTTCAACCTGCGCGTCTTGCCTGACACGGGCGACACGCTGATCACGATCGCCTACCGCTTCTACGGCGACATGAACCGCGCTTGGGTGCTCGATCGCTACAACCTGCTCAGCGGCCGCAAGCTGCAGCCGGGCGACGTCGTGCTGGTGCCGCTCACCGAGCTGCCGCTCAGCGATGCCGGCAAGCAAGCTGCCCGCGCTTCCGCTGGCGCGGCGTGCTCGCAAGCCCAGGGCGAGACGCGCAGCGTGCAAAAGAAGGTCGCCCAAGAAATTCCCGCCCTGCTCGCCGACATCCGCAGCGGGCGCTACGTCGACGCAGTCGCGCGCGGCACGCGCTTCCTGGCGTCCGCCGAGCTGAGTGAACCGCAAGTCGCGCTCGTGCAACGCCAGCTGCTGGAGGCCTACGTGGCGCTCGAGGCGCCGGGCCTCGCGACTGCGGCGTGCAGCGAATGGCTCAAGCGCAGCCCGGGCGTCACGCTCTCGCCAGTCGAGCTTTCGCCTAAAATTCTAGCGGTCTGTGGTCGCGCCACGTGACAGAGCTGCGTTCCCGTCTCGACTGGGGTGCGTTCGCGCCGCTGCGGCTGAAGGCACGCAGCGTGGCCGACGGCGTGTACGCCGGCAGTCACAAGAGCCCGCGCAAGGGCTCGGGCATCGAGTTCGGCGGCCACCGCGCCTACGTGCCAGGCGATGACCTGCGCTACATCGACCGCCACGCGCTGATGCGCCACGACCAGCTGCTGATTCGTGAGTTCGAAACCGAGACCGATCGCGATCTGTGGCTGTTCGTCGACGCCACCAAATCGATGTCGTACGCCGGCCCGGGCGCGCCGGGTCCCAAGTACGGCTTCGCCGCGCTGATCGCCGCCGCGCTGGCGTACATCGCCGTTCGCACGGGCGATCGTGTCGCGCTCGATTTCTTGGGCGGTAAAGGTGCCCGGCCGATTCCACCGCGCGCCGGTCGTGACGCGTTCGAGCGCATCGCCCTGGCGCTCGAAGACGTCGAGCCCGACGGCGATCTCAGCGCGGACCGCAGCGTGATCGAGCAAGCGCTCGGCCAAGCTCAGCGCTCCGCCCGGCGTGGCGCGATTCAAGTCGTGCTCACCGATCTACTCGACTTGCCGGGCGGCAGCTTGGAAGCCTTCACCGCACTGACGACGCGCGGGCGGCTCTTGCAAGTCATCCAAGTACTGGCGCCTGCGGAGCGTGATTTTCCCTTCGAAGGCGCGGTGCAGCTGCGCTCGCTGGAGGGCAAAACTGTCGTCGAAACGGACGCCGCGCAGGCGCGCCAGAACTACCTCACCGCGCTCGCCCGCGCTCAGCAGGTCGCGGAGCAAGAGCTCGTGCCGCGCGGCGGGCGTTTGATCAAGTGTGCAACCAGCGACGCACCAGAAGAGCTGGTGCGCCGGATCCTGAGTAGCCACGTGGAGCCGTCAGCGTGAGCTTCGTCACGGTTCTTGCCCTAGGCTTGGCGCTGCTGGTGGCCGCGCCGACGCTCGCGCACCTGCTGCGCCGCGGGCGCGCCAACGAGCAACCGTTCCCACCTGCTGCGCTGGTTCCGGTCACGCGCGCCACGGCCCGCGAGCGCAGCCGGCTGGAGGACCGCGGGCTGCTTTTGCTGCGCGCGCTGATGATCTTGTGCTTGGCGCTGCTGGGCGCAGGCCCGCTGGTGCGCTGTTCGCGCGTGGCGCTCGGCCGTAGCGGCGGCGCGTCGGTCGCGATCGCGATCGTCGTCGACGACTCCGCCAGCATGCGCACTCGTCTGCCGAACGGCAAGACGCGCTTCGCCCGCGCGCTCGACGGTGCACGCGAGTTGTTGACCTCGGCGCGCGAAGGCGATGCGATCGCGCTGATTCAAGCCGGCAAACCCGCGCGGCTGTCGCTAGCCGCGAGCACGGATTTGCAGGCCGCGACGCGCGCCGTCGCCGAGCTCCGCCCGACCGACCGCGCCACCGACTTGAGCGCCGCGATCGCGCTCGCCCGCGCGGCGTTGAGCAGCCTGCCGCACAAGGACAAACGCATCGTTTTGCTCAGCGATTTGGCCGGCGAACTGCCAGCGGAGCCCAGCTCGGACGTGTGGGCCGCCATCCCCGAGCTGGCGCAGAAGACCGACGACTGCGGTGTCTTGCGCGCCGAACAGAGCGGACAACGCATCACGGCCACGGTCGCGTGCTCGACCGAAGCCGCAGCCCGCGCGCGCACACTGCGCCTGCTGGCCAAGGATCCATCGCTCAAGGCCGAGGCGCGCTTGGTCGTGCAGCGCGGCGAGCAGACCTTGACGCTGGAAGCCAAAGCCGACGCCAGCGGTTCGGTCGAGCTCAGCGGCAGCGACCAGAACCCCGACAACGACCGCGCCGAAGTGGCTCCCGAGTCGCGCGGGCTCAGCGTAGCGGTTCACGTCGACAGCGAGCATGAGGCCGTCGCGACTGGCGGTGCGCCGGTGTTGGAGCAAGCGTTGCACGCGCTCGCGTACGGCGCGCCGGTGCGGCCATTACCCGAGCTGCCGCGCGAAGCCGCGGAGCTCAGCGACGTCGCCGCGCTGTTCATCGACGACCCGCCCGGCTTGACGCCCGAGACGCGCGGCGCGATCGACGGCTGGCTGGAAGGCGGCGCGGTCGCGGCGCTGTTCCTGGGCGAGCGCGCCCACGACACGCAGCTCGGTGCCAGCCTCGAGCCGTTCTTGCGCGGCGCCGTCGACTGGGAGCCGCTCTCCGCCGGTGCCAACGTCGACGTTGCCTCCTTCAATTGGCTCGGCACCGAAGCCGAAAGCTTCAAAGATCTCGCGCCCAAAGGCCGGGCACGCTTGGACCGCGCGCTCTTACCCGGCAGCGAAGTGCTGGGGCGCTGGAGCGACGGCAAGGTGCTGGTAACGCGCCTCGAGCGCGGACGCGGCTTGCTGTTCAGCGTTGGCTTGCCGCTATCGGTCGACGTCAGCGAGTTGCCGTTGCGGCCAGGCTTTCTGGCGCTGCTCGACCATATGGTCGGCGAGGCCCTGCGCCGCCGCGGTCCGCGCGCCAGCGAGGCCGGCACCGAGTGGTGGTTCCCAGCTACCGGCACCCTGCAAGTCACGGGTAGCTCCGGACCGCTTGCGCTGCGCGAAGCAGACGGCCAGCGCGTCACCACTCCCGAGACCACCGGTCGGTACGAGATCAGCTTGAATGGCAAGCGCGAGACGCGGTTCATCACCCTACCGGCCGACGAGGTGCTGAGCGTCCCCAAGCAAGAGCTGCCGAGCGCTTGGCGCGCGAGCAAGGCCGATGCTGCGCCACACGTCGACGCTTCGCCCGAGCTGGGCTGGCTGCTGCTCGGCCTGCTGGCGCTCGAGATCAGCGCGCGCTTTTGGCGCCTGCTACGTGAGCGTCGCGCGCAAGGTGCTATACAGCCGTCCTCGCCATGACCGACGCCGTCAAGCTGCCGCTGCCAGAGCTCGCCGAGCGCTTCCGACAAGCCGTGTCGACCGCCTTCGGGTCCGAGCACGCCGGCCTGGATCCACTGGTTCGCCGCTCGGATCGCGCCGATTTTCAAGCCAACCTGGCGATGAGCCTGGGCAAAGTCTTGAAGCAGCCGCCGCGCGACGTCGCCCAGGCGTTGATCGCCGCGCTGAAGGTCGACGACATCTGCGACAAGGTCGAGAGCGCCGGCCCCGGCTTCATCAACTTGACGTTGAAGAACAGCTATCTGGATACGCTGCTCGCTGCCACGTTCGCTGATCCGCGGCTGGGCGTCGCCACCACCCAAAAACCCGACACGGTCGTGGTCGACTACGGCGGACCGAACGTCGCCAAAGAGATGCACGTCGGCCATCTGCGCCCGTGCGTGATCGGCGACTGCCTGGTGCGCGTGCTCGAGTTCGCCGGTCACCACGTCATCCGCCAGAATCACATCGGCGACTGGGGCACGCCGTTCGGCATGTTGATCGAGCACCTGCTCGACCTCGGCGGCGCCAGCAACGCGGCCGAGCTGTCGGTGGGCGAGCTTGACGTTTTCTACAAGGCGGCCCGCAAGAAGTTCGACAGCGACCCGAGCTTTGCCGAACGCTCACGCCAGCGCGTGGTCTTGCTGCAAGGTGGTGACGCCGCGACGCTTTCACTGTGGCGCGCGCTGGTCGACGCCTCCACCCTGCATTTCGAGAAAGTTTTCGCGCGCCTGGGCGTGACGATGACGTCGAAAGACACCCGCGGCGAGAGCTTTTACAACGGCTTTTTGCCGGAAATTGCCGCAGATTTGCAGCAGCGCGGCATCGCCAGCATCGGTGACGGCGCGCTGTGCGTCTTCCCCGACGGCTTCAAGAACCGCGACGGCGCCCCGCTACCGTTGATCGTGCGCAAGTCCGACGGCGGCTTCGGCTACGCCGCGACCGATCTGGCCGCGCTTCGCTATCGCGCTGGTGAGCTGCACGGCACCCGCATTTTGTACGTCGTCGGCTCGCCGCAAGCCCAGCATTTTGCGATGGTGTTCGCGGTCGCGCGCTTGGCCGGCTACGTTCCCGAACGCGTGCGCACCGAGCATGTCGGCTTCGGCTCGATCTTGGGCAGCGACCGCAAGATGATGAAGACGCGCAGCGGCGACACGCTGCGGCTGATCGAGTTGCTCGACGAAGGGCGTGAGCAAGCGCTGAAGCTGATCGAAACGCGCGGCGCCGAAGTGGCCGACGAGCTGAAGCCAGCGCTGGCCGCCAGCCTCTCGCTAGCGGCGATCAAATACGCGGATCTGTCGAGCGACCGCATCAAAGACTACGTCTTCGATTGGGATCGCATGCTGGCGCCCGAGGGCAACACCGGGGTTTATCTGCAATACGCTCAAGCCCGCCGCCGCTCCCTGCTGCGCAAGCTGGCTGCCGGCGAAACGGCTGACGCCCAGGCGCTTCGAATCCAGCACGATCGTGAACATGCGCTGGCACTGTTGCTAGTCGGATTCAGCGACGCCGTCGAAAGCGTCGTCACCAGCCTCGAACCGCACAAGCTGTGTTCGTTCTTGTACGACCTAGCCAGCGCTTTCGCTTCGTTCTGGGTCGAATGCCCAGTGCTCAAACAAGGCGTGCCGCCCGAAGTGCGCGCTTCGCGCATCGCCTTGTCCGACCTGACGGGTCGGGTGCTCATGCAAGGCATGTCGCTGCTCGGTATCGACGCTCCTGAGCGGATGTAGGGGCGAGCGGCCCGAGGCCTCGGCCTGCTTCCGCGGCGCCAGCCGCCGTGATAGTTCGCGAGGGCCATGCGTCATTGGGTGTCCGTATCTGCGCTCGCGCTCCTGTTCGTTTCCGCCTGCAGCTCGGCTGGCCCGTACGGCTACAGCCGCACCTACGCGCCGCTAGGCGCCGAGGAAGACGCCGCCGACGGCGCGCACGAATACGACCCGGTGATGGCCGAGCGCGACCGTGCCGAGTGGAAGAAGCACAAGGTGAGTCTGTTCGGCATCGTGAACAAACGTGCCGAAGGTCCCAACGGCATGGCCTACCTGACGCTCAGCGTGCGCACGCTCGAGGTGCGCAACCTGTGCGAGGCGCTCGACGAGGCGACCTGCCGCGTCACCGTCGGCGAGCACGAATTCGCGATCGTCCACGCGCTGCTCAAGCTCTCGCCCGCTGACGACATCGGCGAGAAGAGCGTGAACCGCGGCTCGCTCGTGCGCGTGCTCGGCAAGTTGACGGACGACGTCGACCCCGAAGACGGCACCGCGGTCATGAAGGGCGACTACTACCGCCACTGGCCGCGGAATTTCTTCGTGACTACTAGTAGCCGTCCCGACATGCCCATGTGATGCAGCCGTTCACCCGCACTCGCGCTCCCGAGTTTGCGGCCGCAGGCGCGTTTCGTCCCTCTCACTCACGCTGAGTTTCCGTCGCGGAAATCGCGAGCGCGCCTGCGCGCGAGCTGGATCGCCCTCAACCGACCTTGGCACTAGCAGATCTCGATCCGCGAACGAGAGGTGGGTCGGAAACCCGGCGAGGCCGGGCGCAAAACCCGTGGTCAAACTCGGCACGGACGCAAGACAGCCGGGCCGCCGAGGTGAAACCAAGACAGGCCACCTGCCGAGCTAACGCTACAAGCTCCCAAGCGACCAACCCATGGCATATTGAAACAGGACGGTCGTGCCGCTGGGGCGGTCGACGGTGCGGCTGCCGCAGGCCGTATTCGTCGTGAAGTTGCGGCACGCATAGCGGACGCTGCCGCCGAAAGCGTGCCCAAACCCCAGCTCGAAGCCGACGCGCAGATTGCGCTGGGTCGTCCACTCGAACGGCAGCCCCAACGCCAGCGCGCTACCGTACGCTTCCACGTCAGTGCGCTGAAACTGCACGCTTGGCCCAAACACGAACGTCTTCGAGTTGGTGATCAAAAGCCCGACCGACGCGCCGTACAGCACCGACATCGAACGCGCGTCGACCTTGTCGAAGTTGGCCAGGCTGCTCGAGACGCCGCCGTAATTGGAGTAATCGTCGCTGACGTCTTCCAACGGGACAATCATGCGCGCCGACACGCGCAGCCGATCGAAGACGTAACCGCCAAACTGAACGCCGAGGTTCAGGAAGTTGCCGACGCGGTCCTCCATGTAAAAGCTGGTCAGCGTAAAATCCACCCACGGCGACGAGCGCAGCACGAAGTCCGGCGGGAGCGCCTTCGACGCTTCTGGTGCAGCCCGCGCCGGCGCCGGCGACCGGCGCGCGCGTTCTGACTTCAAGCGCTGCATCTCCGCGCCAGTGTGGAGGAAGTTGGGTCGCGACGGCGGAGCCTCCGGGGCGGGTGGCGGATCCAGCGGCGGCGGGGGGGCGGCCTGCGGCTTCGGCGGACTGGCGGGCAGCGGTGCGGGCTCGGCGGCCGGAGGCGGCGGGGGCGGCGAGGCTGGCAACACCGGCGCGACGGATGGCGGTGGGACCTGGGCCAAGGCAGCGTGCGCCCACAGAAACCCGACGCTAGCGCCGGCAATCGTCCGTAGCACCGCACCCGAAGCCAAACGCCCCATGCCCGGACAGCATCGCCAATCGCGCTCCATAGTCAAGCCGGGAGTGCTATGACCCTGCGCCCTTGGCTGCTCGACCCTCGCTTCAGCGCTCGATTCTTCCTAGCCTCGTGCTCGCTTCCGCGCTCGTCGCGGGCGTGGCGCAGGCGACCGTCGTCGAACGTATCGTGGCCACCGTCGGTGAACGCGCGATCTTGCTCAGTGATCTGCGGCGCCGCGCTGAGCCGTTCATGCTCCAAGTGCAGCAAACCGTGCCGGTCGGCGCCCAGCGCAACGCCGCCATTTCGCAGGTCTACAAAGCTGTCCTGCAGAAGATCGTCGACGAAGAGCTGATGGAGAAGGCCGCGGCGCTCGCCAAGGTCAACATCACGCCGACTGAAATCGACGAAGCGCTGAAGCGCGTCGCCCAGCAGAACAAGATGGCGGTCGAGCAGGTGCTGGCCGAGGCCGCGCGCGCTGGCATGCCGGAGTCCAAGTACCGCGAAGAGCTGCGCCGCCAGTTGCTCGAAGCCAAGCTGCTCAACGTGCGCCTGCAAGGCCGCATCCGCATCACCGAAGAAGACCTGCGCGGCGCCTACCAGAAGATCGAAATCGAAGAGCGCGGCCAGCTCGGAGTCCGCCTGGCGTGGATCGTGATCCGCGGCGCTAACCATAGCGCCGCCGAAGCGCGCCAGCTGGCCGACTCGGCCTCGGCGCGCGCCCACCGTGAAGACTTTGCCAGCGTCGCCCGCGCCCTGTCCGAAGACACCGCCACCCGCAGCAACGGCGGCGCCATGAGCAAGGCACAGCCGAGCACGTTGCCGCCCGACCTGGCGCGCAACGCGTTGGCGCTGGCCACCGGCCAGGTCTCGCAGCCGTTCCGCGTCGGAACCGATTTCGTCATCCTCAAGGTGCTGGAGCGCGACCCGTCCAACCTGCCCGATTTCGACTCGGCCAAGCGCGACCTCGGCGAGCGCGTCTACATGGACAAGATGGCTCAGGCCCGCCGCACTTGGCTCGATAACCTACGCCGCCAGCAGCACGTCGAAGTGCGGCTCTGACAGTTTGTCAGCGCGCTTGCGCCCCGCGCCAACCTGGCGCGCGCCTTGCAGCGCCGACACCCGTCGAAACCCGCTTGTGCGGCCGTTTCAGCCGCGTCAGCGACGCGATTGCGGCGTGGCACGCCGTGTGCTCATAAAGCGGCGTCCGCATGCGCTTCTTTCGCCTGTTCATCGTCACGCTCTGCCTCGCCGCGTTCGGGCTCGCCGCCGCTCCCGCTCGGGCGGCCACCTTCAGCGTCAGTCCGCCCAAGTGGAAGAACCGCGCAGCGGACCGGCTGATCAACAAGTTCAATCGAGCAGACTGCGTTACCGGCGGGGACACGGCCGACGCGGACGTGAGCGGTGAATTCTCGGTGTCTCTGGTTGGGGCGCCCACCAACGCCTTGTTCCAGGTGTGGTCCGGGACCGGCTGCGACAACTACGCTAACCGCAGCCCCACCGCAGTGAGCAGAACGTGCACGCTGCTCACCGGCGACCTCAACCCTGCCAATCAGATCGTGACCATCCACGTGCGCGACATGGTTGCTGCGTTTGGTGCCACCGTCGACCAATCGCTAGCCGAGTGCGACGCGTCCACGACGGCCGGTCTACAGACACGCTCGCTCTATTTCGTCGTCTCCGATCCATCGACCAACGCCACCGTCGTCACGAGTCCCACCGCAACCTGGGCGTTCACGTACGACGTGAAGGCGCCCGCACCGCCTACTGGTGTCGGCGCCGGCTCCGGTGATGGCTCCTTGGTCACCACCTTTACCGCCCCACCAGGCGAAACCAACCTGCTGCGCTACCATTTTTACTGCAGCATTCCTGGTGATCCTCCAGCTACAGCCACCGGTGCTGGCGGAGCCGCAGACACTGCTGGGACCGCGGGCACCGCTGGAACCGCTGACACTGCTGGCACCGACGTTGGCGGCACCGACGCTGGCGGCACCGCCGGAGCCGACACTGGCGGCACCGCCGGAACCGACACTGGCGGCACCGCCGGAACCTCGGGCACCGCCGGAACCTCGGGCACCGCCGGAACCGCGAGCGCCACGGTCGATCCCAGCTGCCACTCCACCATCCTAGTTCCCGGGCTGCCCCCACCGGCGGATGCCATTGACTGCGGCTCCGTCGCCGCCCAAGCGGCCACCGGAGGCGAAACCTCACCGGTGCTCACGAACGGCAAACCGTACGTCGTCGCCGTCGCCACCGAAGATAACGTGAACAACATCGGCGTGCTGTCGGGGCTGGCTTGCAACGTGCCGAAAGACGTCACGGGCTTCTACGAAGCGTACACCGAAGCCGGCGGGCAAGCCGGCGGTGGCTACTGCACCTTCGCTCCCGCTCACCGCGACGCCATGGCCATGGGCATCGCGCTGCTGCTCGGCGCGTGCGCGTTCTGGCGGAGGCGCAAGTGAGCGGCGGCTCGCGGCGACTCTTCGCCGGCTTGTTCACCGCCGCCTGTCTGCTTCCGAGCGCCGCCGCGCGCGCGCAAGGCGTCGATGAATTTGGCGGCTACGGCAGCCGGCGTGGTGTGCAGACCGAATCCAAGCAAGAGGCAGCGTTCGAGCTGCGCTTCGGTCGTTACGTGCCCGAAGTCGACAGCAGCGTCGGCGGTTCGCCGTTTCAAAACACGTTCGGCTCGTCGAACCGCTACATGTTCGGCGCCGAGGTCGACTGGCAAATCCTGCGCATCCCCCATTTCGGAACGCTCGCGCCTGGTTTCGGTTGGGGTTACACGAAGTTCAGCGCCAAGGCGAGCTTCGCCGACGGCAGCGGCCTGTCCGACTCGTCGACGCGCATCTCGATCATGCCCATGTATTTGGTCGGCGTGGCACGCGCCGACGTCATCGCCAAAGACTTGAAAGTACCGCTCGTGCCGTACGCCAAGCTCGGCGTTGGCTACGGCATGTGGTGGTCGTCGGACGGCCAGCGCAGCGCCGTGTCTGCCGACGGCAAGAAAGGCCGCGGCGGCTCGTTCGGCCTCACCTACGCGCTGGGCGCCATGTTCCTGCTCGACGTGCTCGCCGAAGACGACGCGAAATCCGCCGACGCCGTGATGGGCATCAACAACTCCTACATCTTCGCCGAATGGTTCCGACCGCAGCTAGATGGGTTTGGCTCCGCGACATCGCTAAACATTGGTAGCAGCAGTTGGCTCCTGGGCCTTGCACTAGAGATGTAGGTCTCACACGCGAGCGGGAGTGCTGCGTGAGCTGCTCTTGGTTTCGCTGCCGCTGATGGGCTGAAGGGCGTCGCGTCCCTCGTTGCCTGAAAAGCAGCGGGCACCGGTCTCGCCGGTTTGTTTGCCGTGGCTACTCCGGCGATCGTGATCTGGCCTCGCCAAAGTATGGGTGAGGTCGAGGAGGAACCTCACCTACCTGGCACGAAGCAACCGGTCGATGTGCTTTTGTTCCCACGCCAGGGCGCGGGTGAATTGTTGG
>FSUE01001013.1_pt1 | contig 11130 bp, 9 predicted proteins | sample 1637031 | NCBI WGS metagenome assembly FSUE01 (sample SAMEA3914819, study PRJEB12502) | metagenome | biome: forest; material: soil | place: Canada | collected 2010-06-26 | depth 0.3 m | reverse complement strand
TGTTGTGTCTGGAGCTGGTTTTTCTGTCGTCCAACCTGACCAAGATCGCGCACGGCGGCTGGTTTCCGCTGGCGGTCGGCGCGGTGATGTTCACGGTGTTCACGACCTGGCGCCGCGGTCGGCAGCTGTTGTTCGACAAGGTCAAAGAGCGCACCGTGCCGCTCGAAGACTTCTTCGAGCTGATGATCCTCGAACGGCCAGCCCGTGTGCCCGGAACGGCCGTGTACCTGACCGGCAACGACACCGGCACGCCGCCCGCACTGTTGCAGGGGTTCTTGCACATGCGCGCGGTGCATGCGCGCGTGCTCTTGCTGACGATCATCACCGAGAAGATCGCGCGCATTCCGCAAACCGAGCGCGTGCGCATCGAGGAGCTGCCGAACGGCTTTTGGCGCGCCGTGGCGCACTACGGCTTCATGGAGACGCCGAACGTGCCCGAGCTGCTGGAGCACGCCAAATTCAGCGGCTACTCGCTCGAGTTCACGACGTTCTTTCTCGGTCGCGAGACGGTGCTGCCGACCCAGAACCCGGGCATGGCGCTGTGGCGTGAGCGGCTGTTCGCGTTTCTCACGCGCAACGCGCAGCCAGCGACCGCGTTTTTCGGAATTCCGCCGAGCCGCGTGATGGAAATCGGCTCGCAGATCGAGATTTAGCTGCCGCGTGTTAGCGTAGGCTGCGTGCCGCGGATTGGGGCGCTCGGTTCTGCCACGTTGCTCGCGTCGTTCACGGCGGGTTGCGCTGGTTTCGTGTCGCGACCGCCGACGCTGGAGTATGCGGAGCCGTCGGTGCGCGTCGACGTGCGCTCCGACGAGGAGCCGTTCGCAGCCGACTTCAGCCGCGCCAAGGACGAAACCGAAACCGTCGTGGCGCATTGCCGAACGCCGTGCCGGCTCGAGCTGTTGCCGGGGCTGTATCGCCTGCGCGTGCACGGTGACGCGCCCGAGGCGCACAAGGTCTACCTGTTTCGCCACCACACGCACGTAATGATTACCAAAGGCTCGACAGCGCTGCGCGGCCTCGGGCTCGGCCTCGAGGCGACGGGTGGGCTCGGGTTGGCGGTCCTGACGATCGGCGGCATCTCGGCACCGAGGAATCGCGACCAGGTTGGGCACGTGTCCGAGGAGCACGGCGTCGGTAACCTGGCGGTCATCGGCGGGCTGGGTGCGGCCGCGCTCACGATGGGGATTTTGATTCACCAAACGTCGCGCACGCGCATCTACATCAACGAGGTGGAAGCGAATCCGTGGGCCGAGCATTCGCAGCTGCAGCCGTTGGTCGATGCGAACGGCGTCGGCTTCGGATTTTAGGCGCTACGGCTCGGTGCCCCAAACGCGCGTGCCGCTTTGCTGAAACACGACGATCTTCGTGTCGTCGGTGCCCTCGACGGCGGCGGCGTCGAACGAGTAGTCGTTGCTTTGCGTGAAATTTTGGCTGGCCGAGTTGTTGGCGGTCCACGAGAAGTAGATCTGATAACCGACCTCGAGCAGCCCCGCGTCGGCCGTAAACGTGAACTCGAGGTACGCGTCGGCGTTGGCGGTTTTGCAGGTCATCGGCACGACGTCGAACATGACCTTCGACTTCTTGTCGACTTGGTTGCCGCCGGCGTTCGGGCGGTACCACGCCCAATTGATGGTTTTGTTGAGCGTCGCTTGCACCTCGTTGGTCAGGTAGTAGCGCAGCTTCAGATCGGCGAGGTTCAGCGTGCTTGGCCCTTGGTTGGCGATGATCAGCTTCGATCCGATGCCGGTGCCGCTCGCGCTGTCGATCTCACTGTCGTAGCGCGCCGACAAACCGCCGATCGGTCCACTCGTGGAAGGTGTGCAGCCCGCGCCACCCGTGCCTGCGCCGCCGCCGCTGCCACCTTTGCCACCGCTGCCAGCCGTTCCGCCGGTACCGCCAGCGCCGCCGCTGCCGCCCTTGCCACCCGCGCCGCCCGCGCCACTGGTGCCACCGGCTTTACCACCCGCGCCACCACCGGCTTTGCCGCCCGCGCTGGTGCCGGCCGTCATGTTGTCCTCGGATGTACCGCCGACGTTGTCGGTTCCGCCGCTGGCTTTGCCGCCGGCAGACGTACCAGCTTTGCTGATCACCGTGCCGCCGCTGCCACCGCCAGCTTTGCCGCCAGTCGTGCTGCCGCCAGCCGAACCGCCATCGCCCGTCTCGTCGGACGGTTCAGGCATGGGGTTGTTCTGCTCCGCGCAGGCAACTACCAGCAGCAGAGCCACCACCGCAGCAACACCGAAATAACGCATGGCAGAACCCTCGCGCGGCACGTCGAAGCGAACTTCAAACGTTAAACCGCGTTCGGCTCTGCGACAAGGCGCCGGGCGCGCAATTGCACTCAGTTGCCCGCAATTGCGCACTACGCCCACTCGACACAATGTATGTCGGTGTGAGGCCGTTAGCTCTTGGCTGAGAATGCAGCGCAGTAGCCGGCCGGGTGAATCAGGCCCTTCATCAACTTGCAACCGCCGCAGTCGGCGTCGGTGTTCGGCAAGTACTGCTGACAGCCGTTGCAAAGCTTGTCGGGATTGGGCGAACGATCGGTGTAGTGCAGCGTTTCGCGCAGCTTGGTGTCTTCTGGCGTGAGCGGGGAAGGTGGGCACGTCTCGCTGCGTTTGCAGCCTGGCGCGAGCGCGCTGATGCCGAGCGTGACTGAGCAGACCAGAAGACCTCGTCTGTCCAAGCGCGATTCCATGGCTAGCGGTTGCCGAATGGCTTGGGGGGCAGCGACTGCAGGTAGCTGTAGAGCGCCTGCATCTCGACGTCGTCGAATTGCCCAAAGGATTCGACCGGCATCATTGGATCGAGCTTTCGGCCGTCTTTCTTACGTTTGCCCGTCTTCAGCACCGATTTGAAGTCGTCGAGGCTCCAGCCGCTGAGGCCGGTCGCATCCGGCGTGAGATTCAACGGGATCGCCATCGAAGGCGGGGCGCCCGGAATCGGGCCGCCGCTCAAACCTTCGCCGTGGCAGCCGCTGCACAGGCGCGCGATGTATTTACCATAGGTGGTATCGGGTGACGGGTTGGGGCCCTTGGCGATGTTTTGGTGGTCGATGCGCCGGGCGACGTCGATCGGAATCATGCCCAGTTGATCGAGCACTTTGCCCAGCACGCCGATCTTCATGCCCTCGTTCTGCTTGGTCTGCGGTGGCAGCGTGCGCAGGTACGAGATGGTGGCAACGATGTCCTGCTCGGGCAGCCAGTTCGACTCGTGCGACGGCATGAAGCGCACGCCTCGGCCGTCTTTTTTGAGGCCGTGGGTCATCAAGCGAGCCAGCTCGGCATCGGAGTAGGCAGCGCCCAGGCCGCCGGCGGTGATATTCGGCGCCACGAAGGTGCCAATCGGCCCCATTTGCGTGACCTTGCCGCCGCCGAGGTCCTGGCCGTGACAGCCGCTGTCCAGGCACGGCATGATCGTGTGCGCGACGTGCTCGCCGCGCGCCAGCTGCACTGGATCGGTAACGCGCTCGATCTTGGGCAGCGGCACGTCATAAACCTTGTCCAGGCTCGAATTGAAGGCGGAGGTCTTGAGCAGCACGAAGCCGCCTAGACCCAATGCCGCCACACCAACCAAACCGCCGACACCGAGCAGTGACTTCTTGAGCCAGGCCATCGTTTTTGACGCTACTCTGGGGCCCTACCGCTGCGCGAGCATTTCGTGCAGGCGAAAATTCGCGATGGCAAAGGTCGTCAATCTCAACAAATTTCGCAAGCAAAAGGCCAAGGTCGAACGCGAAAAGGTCGCGGAGACGAACCGGCGCCTGCACGGCCGCACCAAGGCCGAGCGCTTGCTCGAGCTGAAGCAGAAGCAGCTGCTCGACGCCAAGGTCGACGGCGCACGCTTGTCGACCCCGCCCGCGCCACCTGAGCCCGCCGACCCCGACGATTAGCGGCGACGGCTGCAAGATTCTGACAGCCGGTGACGGTTTATTCGACACCGGCGCGTGAACCCGGACATAGCTCGACGTGCTGCCGCGCGTGGACTCAGCTCGTCTTGGTTTTGTGATCGCATTCTTGAGTGCCGTGGGTGCCTGCAGCACCTACACCTCCGACAAGCCAGATGGCAGCGGGGGCGGCGACCCAGGGGGCGGCTCCGGCAACGCCGCCAGCGGTGGCAACGACAGCAGCGGCGCCCAGGGTGGCAAGAACAACGGTCCCGGTCCGCTCGACTTCGGCGGTTTCGGTGAGGGCGGCTGTGATCCGAACAGCCCGACCTGCGGCTTGCCGCCGGGCGAAGACGGCTTCTGCAGCGACGGTCGCCAAGATCCGGGTGAGGCCTGCGACGACGGCAACACCACCTCCGGCGACGGCTGCACCGCGACCTGCGCTCAGGTCGAAGGCGACTTCGTGTGCCCCACGCCCGGCGAAGCCTGTGTCTCGACGCAAAAGTGCGGCGACAAGAAGATCAGCTCGAACGAGACGTGTGACGACGGCCAGTCCAAGCCCAAAGACGGTGACGGCTGCGACGCCAAGTGCCAGTTGGAACCAGGCTGGGTGTGTCCGACGGCGGGCGAGCGCTGCGTGGCCGCCAAGTGCGGCGACGGCATTCTGGTCGGCAACGAACAGTGTGAAGACGGCAACGCCGTGCCGACGTCGAACGACGGCTGCAGCGACACCTGTCAGCTCGAGCCCGGCTTCGTGTGCGAGACGCCCGGTGCAGCCTGCCGAGCTACCGTCTGCAACGACGGCAAGCGCGAAGGTAGCGAAGCCTGCGACGACGGCAATCAAATCATCGGCGACGGTTGTACGCCGCTGTGCCAGGTCGAACCAAAATGCGCCAAGACCGGCGGCGCTTGCAGCAGTCGCTGCGGTGACGGCCTGCTGTTGCCGAATGACGCCGAAGCCTGCGACGACGGCAACACCGTCGATGGCGACGGCTGCTCCGCCACGTGCACGGTCGAGACCGGCTATGCCTGCCCGATCGTGAAGGGCGAGCTGCCCGAGACGCTAGACCTGCCGTTCGTGTTCCGCGACTTCGTTTCGCTGCCGGTCGCCGCCAACACGCAGCCGCGCCATCCGGATTTCAACGGCGGCTGCCGCGGGCTGTTGCAAGAGGGCATGATCGGCGACGTGTTGGACGCCGAAGGCAAGCCGACCAATTCGCATTTGTGTGACCTGCCGGCAGCGCCGACCTGCACCACCACCACGGCGTACGTGGGCACCGGCGACATGTGCGCGCGGCGCGATGACTGCGGCGGCAACGCGCCGACCGGCTGCCTCGGCCTCACGCACGGTAACGACCCGCTAGCCGCCTTCCCGACCGATGATCCGTTCAAGTTTTGGTACCGCGACACGGCTGGCGTGAACCAGACGCGCGTCACGGCAATCACGCTGTTCAAGAACGCGCAAGGCGTTTACACGTACGGCGCGCCGGCCATCGGCTTGTTTCCGATCGACGACTTTGGTTGGGTGAAAGACGGCGCAGAGCTCGCGTACAACGCCCACAACTACGGCTTTACGACCGAGGTTCGCTATTGGTTCCAGTTCAACGGCGGCGAGACCTTCACGTTCGCGGGTGACGACGACGTGTGGGTGTTCGTGAACGGACATTTGGCGCTCGACATGGGCGGCAAGCATGGCTCGGCGACGCGCAGCGTGGTCTTGAACGCCGATGGCTCGACCACCTGCGCCACGTGCACCACCGTGACGCGTCAAGTCGGCATCACGCCTGGCAACGTCTACGAGATTGCGCTGTTCCACGCCGAACGCCAAACCTCGGCGTCCAATTTCAAGCTGTCGCTGACCGGCTTCGTCAATCAAAAGAGCGTGTGCAATACCGTGTGCGGCGACGGTATTTTGATGGGCGACGAAGAGTGCGACGACGGCGACAAGAACGGCGACACCAGCTACAACGGCTGCACCAAGCAGTGTAAGCGCGGCCCGTATTGCGGCGACGGCCACGTCGACGCCCCGAACGAAGACTGCGACGATAGCGTGAACGCCAGTAAATACGGCGGCTGCGCGCCGGGCTGCAAAGCCGGTCCGTATTGCGGCGACGGCATCGTGCAAGCTCAGGAAGACTGCGACGACGGCAAGCTGGCCGGTGAGTATGGTGGCTGCGCCAAGGGTTGCGTGCTCGGGCCACGCTGCGGCGACAACATCGTCCAAAAGGACGCCGGCGAAGGTTGCGACGACGGCAACCACAAGAACCTCGACGGTTGTACCGCCACTTGCAAAATCGAAGATCCGAAATGAGACGCTAGTCGTTCGGCGTCACCACAGCGTGGCCTTGGCCCGCTCGGGCCAGGTCTGGTCGTAGGCGTCGCGAGCTTGAAACGCGTGCGCGAGTCGGGCAACGAAAAATCGCGTTGACGGGCGCCAGCCTTGGTCGATGATCCGGCGATGTTGGTCGTACACGTACATGTACACGTGAAAGCCGAGCTGGTTGACGCGTTCATCGCCGAAACGCGCAAGAACTCCGACGCCAGTCTGACGGAACCGGGCGTGGCGCGTTTCGACGTCGTGCAGCAGGCGGACGATCCGACGCGCTTCGTATTGATCGAGGCGTACAAGACGCCCGAGGCGCCGGCCGCGCACAAGGAGACATCGCACTACGCCGCCTGGCGCGATGCCGTGGCGCCGATGATGGCCAGCCCGCGCACGAGCGTTAAGTTCCTCAGCCTGGCCCCGAACGAAGCGCGCTGGAGCACGCCGGCTGCATGAGCGACCCGCGCGCGCTTCCACCGTTCGAATTCTTGAGCGCCGGTCGGATCGTGTTCGGCTCCGGTACCGCCCAGACGCTCGGCGAGCGCGCGCGTAAGCTCGGCACGCGCGCGCTGTGGGTAACCGGCAAAGATCGCGCGCGTGCCGCCGCGCTCGAAGCGCAGCTCACGCAGGCCGGCATCGAGCTCGAAGCGGTCAGCGTAGCCGGCGAGCCGAGCGTCGAAGATGCGCAGCGCGCCGTGGCGGTTGGTCAGCGCATCGGAGCACAGCTCGTCGTTGCGTGCGGCGGCGGCAGCGTGATCGATTTGGGCAAGGCGGCCGCGGCGTTGTTGACCAATCCGGGCGATGCGTTCGACTTTCTCGAAGTCATCGGCCGCGGGCAGCCCCTGCTCGCCCCTGCGCTGCCGTTGATAGCGCTACCGACCACCGCCGGTACCGGCGCCGAAGTGACGAAGAATGCCGTCCTGGCTTCGGCTCAGCACGGCGCCAAGGCCAGCCTCCGGCACGATTCGATGTTGCCCGCCGTCGCGCTCGTCGACCCGGAGCTGACCTCGAGCATGCCGCCCGCCGTGACCGCGGCGACTGGTCTCGATGCGCTCACCCAGTGCCTCGAGCCGTTCGTGAGCTGTCAGCACAATCCGATGACCGACGCGCTGGCGCTCGAAGGCATGCGGCGCGGCGCGCGTTCGCTGGAGCGAGCCTTTCGCGACGGCGGCGATTTGGCGGCGCGCGAAGACATGGCGCTGTGCTCGCTGTTCGGCGGCCTGTCACTGGCCAACGCCAAGCTCGGCGCCGTGCATGGCTTTGCGGCGCCAATTGGCGGGCAGCTCACGGCGCCGCACGGCGCGGTGTGCGCGCGGTTGCTGCCGCTGGTGATGCGAGCCAACGTGGCCGCGCTCCGTGACCGCGCGCCCGCTAGCGCGATCTTGGCGCGCTTCGCTGAGGTCGCGCGCGTGCTCACCGGTAGCGCGACGGCCAGCATCGCCGACGGTATCGCGTTCGTCGAAGAGCTGACACGCGCGCTATCGGTGCCCGGGCTCGCCAGCTACGGCATGCAAAGCGCCGACATTCCGGGCGTCGTAGCCAAAGCAGAGCGGGCGAGCAGCATGAAGGGCAATCCGATCACGCTCACCACAGCGGAGCTGACTGAAGTCTTGGAGCGCGCGCTATAGCCTGGCTTTCTGACCGCTTTGCGGGGGCCATCAGCGCCCAGCCCGCGCCGCCCCGGATAATCGGCTTTCGAATCACAATAATCCGCTGACATTGAGTTTATGCATCTGACGCAAGGCAGTCAGGTGCTTTCGGATTCTGGTCGAAATCGTTAACCGAAATCTCCGGGGCGGACATCAAGCCCAAGGAGACTCCGGCGACGCGCCCCACGTGCGTTCCAGAGCCTTCTTTCCAGAGCGAAAGATAACAGCGTAGGCCGAGTCGACGGGGTGTCGGCCGCCCACGCTTCTTCCTCAATCGGAGCGAGCCATCATGGAAGATCGAACCGCCGCCGCGCGACGTCTGGTGTTGCTGGGTCTGACTGGGAGTGCGCTGTGGCTCTCCGGCGCAGCCGTAGCAGGCTGCTCGAGCCAAGGCGTCACACCCGGCAAGGGTACGGACGCAGCGGCTCCGGGTGCTGGTGGCTCCGGCTCCACACCGAACATGCCGGGCGGGCCCGCGGGCGCCGGCGTTTCCAGCACGGCGGGCGCTGGTAGCGTACCGCCCGGCAGCGGCACTTGCGGTGGCGTGTTGCCGGCCAGCTACAACACGATCTGCAACACGTGCCACACGCAGTCAGGCACTGCCAACGCGCGCTACCCCGACCTCTATCAGTTCAAGGGCACGCTGGCCGAGTTCACCGACCACGTCCGCAAAGGCAGCGCCAAGGGCATGGCTGCGTACTCGGCGGAGTTGATTTCCGACGTCGACGTCAACGCCATCTTCACGTATTTCACGGGCGGACAAGCGCGTCCCGTCGCTGAAGCCGTCGATCTGGGCGGGGTCAAGCCGCTGTACGGACCGAGCGACGTGATCAACCCGCCGATCGTCTTCAAGCGCGATGACGGCGTTTTGGTCACGCGCGGTGCCGGTCGCGTGCGCGGTCGCCACGAAGGACCGCTCGATACGAATCAGCCATTCATGGAGTTCGTTGCCGACTACTTCGTGGCGCGCACGTACGGCTTCATCGTCGAAGATTTCACGCCGATGGGCCAGAGCAAGATCCGCGTGACCTACTTGCCGGTCTCGATGCCGACCGGCGGCACCAACTTCCGCGCCTGGAAGAACTACGGCAACGGCGACGTGTTCTCGACCAACGCCGGCATGACCTCCGATGTTCAGCTGCCGTCGCTGTTGATGGCCGGCAAAGACATGGCGATGGGCTACGACAAGGCGTTCGCGCCTTACGCCCGCATCCAGCAGCAAACCACGACCTCCAACACGCGCGACGGCTCGCCGATCGTGGCGGGTCAGCTGTTCGAGTTCGAGTTCGGCATCTTCAACGATCCAGGCGCGATTCAGCCGCCCGGCTCGCGCACGAACTACTACACCGACACCTTTCGCTACCAAGTCGGCAAGGGCGGCGTGACCGCCAACAACCCCGACAAGTACACGGCGGGCAAAGGCATTCTCGGCCCCGAGCCGCTCGCGCAACAGGGCGGCGACACGACCAATGTCTGGCCGTACTACATGCTAGAGACGCAATTTGGGCAGATGGCGCTCAACGTGCAGCACGAAAACGTGCAGCACTTGGTCGAAGGCCGTCGGCTGTTCCACACTGATTTCACGACCGGCGCGCACAGCGAGCCGAACAACCCGGTGTTCACCGAGCAGATGGGCAAAGCCGGGCCGCTCGGCACCACCACCAGCTGCGAGAGCTGCCACAACGGCAACGGGCCGGGCGAGCTGCTGAAAGAGCCGCTCGGCCCCAAGAGCTCGATGGCCTTCAAGCTGTACGGCGCCGACGACCTGGGCGGGCAGCTGCAGTTGAAGGACGGCACCGCAGCCGCGGCGCCGGGCGAAACCAAGATGGTGACGCTGGGCGACGGCACGGCCGTCACCCTGACGCGCCCCAAGCTCACGGTGACGCTGAAGGCCGGCGGCGAGGCGAAGTTCTCGGGTCGCGTCGCGCGCAAGGTGATCGGCATGGGCCTGCTCGAGGCGATCGACGAGCGGACGATCTTGGCCCGCGCTGACCAAAAGGACTGCAACACCGACGGCATCTCCGGCCGCGCCAACTTCGTGAAAGATCCGACCACCGGCGATTTGCGCGTCGGTCGCTTCGGGTGGAAGGCCGAGAAGGTCGACGTCCGCCACCAGGTGGCCGAAGCCGCGTTCCACGACATGGGCGTCGGCACCAGCCTGTTCCCCGACTCCGGTAAGACCGAGCTCGCGGATCAAGACCTGATGCGCTTGGTGACGTACATGCGCTTGGTCTCGGTGCCCGGTCAGCGCGGCCACGACGATCCGAAGGTGGTGGCGGGCGAGCAGGTGTTCAAGACCGTCGGTTGCGCCAACTGCCACGTGACCGACGTCGTCACCGGCGCCAATCACCCGTTCTCCGAGCTGCGCAACCAGGACATCAAGCCGTACAGCGATCTGCTGTTGCACGACATGGGCGATGACTTGGCGGACAACAGCGGCGTCCCGGCTTCTGACGATCCGGCGGCACCGGCCGCCGCGTCCGAGTGGCGCACGCCGCCGCTGTGGGGCACCGGCCTGCTCGGCACGATCAGCATGCACACCGGCTTGTTGCACGACGGGCGCGCCGCCAACGTGCTGGAAGCGGTGCTGTGGCACGGCGGCGAGGCTCAGGCCACGCGCGACCGCGTGACCAAGCTCTCGGCGGCGGACCGCGACGCGCTGGTGGCCTTCCTCGGCTCGCTCTAGTCATTGCGCTAGTTGACGGGGCGGCCCGCATCGCCCCGTTTCCTTTCTGTGCCGGGCGGAGTAGTTGCGGCTAGGCATGGGTGAAACTGCCGTCGCGCCGAAGGCCGAAACCGAGGCAAAGAGCGGGGGCGATCGCACGCCGCTGTTCTGGGGCCTGGCGATCGCGATCGTGGTCGTCTCGATCGCGGTGGCGTATCGAATCGTCAAAACCGACGGCGCGATCGACGTCACGGGCGGCGTCGATGGCATCCAGGTCAAGATCTCGCAAGCGCAAAAGACCATCGCGTCGGCGCAGCAAGAGATGTCGGACGCGCAGCGTCAGTTGGATACGCGCGAGGCGGGGTTGAAAGAGCGCGAGCAAGCCTTGCAACAACGCGAGGCCAAAGTGCAGGAGTTGCTGGCCAGCCTCGACAAGGCCACCCCTGCGTCGCGCATGCTGACGCCTCAGCAGGCGCAGGTGGAGCTGAAGAAGCTGCGCGCGGCACCGGTCCCGGTGGCGGCGGCACCCGAGTCAATCGCCGTGAAAGCCCGGCTCGAGAAGCTGGACCAACTGCGTGACACCTTGGGCAAGACCAGCACCGAGCTG
>FSUE01001144.1_pt1 | contig 11167 bp, 5 predicted proteins | sample 1637031 | NCBI WGS metagenome assembly FSUE01 (sample SAMEA3914819, study PRJEB12502) | metagenome | biome: forest; material: soil | place: Canada | collected 2010-06-26 | depth 0.3 m | reverse complement strand
CGATCGCCGGCGCGTGCGCACGCGGGCTCTCTTGGAAGGCCTGCGAACCGATCAACATGCCGATGTAGAGCAAGATCGGCGAGATGGCGACGACCGGAATCAGCGACGACATCACCGAGATGATGCCGAGCCAAGCCAGCACGATCACGGTCACGCCGGTGGCTGCCGAGTAGCCGATGCGGCCGCCCATCGCCTTCCAGCCCGGGTGCCCGATGTACACGGCGTTGATGAACGGATTGCCCATGCAGCATCCGATCAAACTGACGACGCCGTCTGCCGTCAGCACGCGCGTGGTCGGAAAATCGTCGCCCGCGACGGCCGCGCTCTCGACGTTGTCCAGCGCCTCGACCAAGTCGTAGATGCCGAACGGAATCGCGGTCACCAAAATCACGCCCAAGAACTTGAAGCCGTGAAAGACGTGATCGAACGCCGGCACCGGCACCGAGAAGCCGAAGTTGGCGAAAGAGTCACCCAGGTTCTTCACCGACATGCCGCCGAAGTTGTAGCCGAGCGCCGTCGAGCCCCAGGCGATCAAGCTGCCCGCCGCGATCGCGACCAAGCCCGCCGGAATGCCCTTGAAGTAGCGCACGCCGCCGAACCAACTGGCCAAAATGATCGTGAAGCAGATAAGCCCGATCACCGGCGTCATGAACATCTCGAGCGCGGGGCGCATCGAGATGAACGACACCGACACACCAGCTAGCGTGCCCAGCAGCGCCGCGCGCGGCGTGATCTTGCGAATGATCGGTGCAATGAAGCCGCCGGCCATCAGCACGAAGCTCTGCACGAACACCCAGGTTAAGCCTGCTTCCCAGCCGGCGATCGGGTCCTTCATCTTGCTGGCAATCGGCAGCATGATCACGAACACGACCACGAACATATGCGGCACGCTGATGCCCGAAGGCAGCGCGCACACGTCTTTTCTGCCGGTCTTTTCAGCCAGCTTGTAGGCCAGCCACGCGTAATAAAGCGTGCTCATGCACAGCATCAACCCGGTGGCGGGCAAGATGCGTCCGAACACGATGTTGTCCGGCATCTTCAAGACGAAGCGCAGGAGCCCCGTCAAGACCAATAGGTTAACGAGAATGTTCGTGCCAAACCCGAAGTAAGCGTTCCAATCTCCGGGCGTCCACAGCTTGGGTTTCGTACTTTCAGTCATGGCTAATCCTTCGTCACGGCGCACGTGCGCGTCTCGCTTCGAGATTTGTTTCCGAAGCGTTTTCAGCTGTTGTCGGGTGATGCGCGGGTGGTGATACCCACCGTCAAGAGCGAAGCGCAAAAACCACTAGGCTAGTTGTGTACGCCTCTCACACACCTACGACTAGCGCCAATCCGCGAGCACCCCGCGCTCCAAATCCGCTCGCTTGATTGGCGGCAGCAGCGCGGCCCAGCGCGGCCCGATTGCTGATGCTGCTGGGGGGGAAGCTGGTGCTGCCGTGAAGCACGGGGACGGGTACGCGTGCGCCCAACGCCTAACGCGAACGCGTGAAGCGGAAGGTGGATTGTTGAATGGGGCTCGTGGAGCGTCGGCCGCGATCCCAATTTCCACGTTCCGCATTCCCCAGTTCCACCCTCAACGTTCGCGTTGGGCGTTGGCGTGCGCGTTAGCGTTTCGCGCTTAGGGATCAACGCAACCGCACGACCCCGCTGACCGATAGGCGACGCGTATGTTGCGTATTTATCCGGTGATTCTGGAGACTCTGAGAAGCTTGCAGCCGGTTCTGCGGCGAATTGAGCTGCGGGACCGAGATCTCGCTCGTCAGCTTCGGCGCCGTGGTGCAAGTATGGCGTTGAGCGTTGCTGAAGGGATGTTCAGCCGCGGCGGCAATCGAACCAGCCGCTATCACTCTGCCCTGGGCTCCGCTCAGGAGACACTCGCCTGCCTTCAAGTCGCAGAGCATTTGGTTACATCGACGCGGGAGAGGACGTCCTGCAGGAAAAATTGAGACGTATCGTGGGCACGTTGGTCAAGCTCGTCGCGGCGAAGTGACGCGTGTGGACGCGAACGCGTACGCTCAACGCGAAGGCGTCTGGCGTCGGGTGGATTGTTGAATGGGTCTTGTGGAAAGCAGCGCGGGCGCGCGTACCCATTTCCACGATCCACCTTCAACGGTCAACCCTCAACGTTCGCGTTGGGCGTACGCGTACGAGCTTGCGCCTCCTCACAGCTCATCGAAAATGGCGCCGAGCTGCTCGGCGAACGCCGCCGCCGCGACCGGCAGCACGCGGCCGCGCCGACACGCGAGGCGCAACCGTGCCTCGGCTAAGCCTGGGTCGCTGAGCGGAATCGAGACCATGCCGGAGACGTCCGGCTTTTTGCCGATTTTGAAGGAAAAACACACGCCGCCGCTGGTGCGCGCGAACATTTTGGTCGTTTCGATTGAGTTCGAGAGTAGCGCGGGCTCGAAGCGGATCGAGGCGCCGCCGAGCGCGGCGTCGATCAACGAGCGCGCTGCCAAAGTCTCGTCGGGGATCGCGAGGGGGTAGGCCACGCATTCGCGCAATCGCAGCGACTTGCGGGTGGCGAGCGGGTGCTCGGGCGCGACCAGCGCGCACAGCGGCTGCGGCACCTCGGCCAGCACGTTGACCTCGGTTTCCTCGGTGCGTTCATGGGTCAGAATCAAATCGACTTTATCGCGGGCTAACGCCTGCCCGAGCTCGCGCGGGCCACCGACCGTGACCGCGAAGCCGACGCCAGGGTGGCGCTGGTGGTACTCGGCGATCGCGTCGGGCAGCATGCGGCCGGTGACCGACTCGGCGACCGCGATGCGCACGCGACCGTGCACCAAGCCGCGCAGGCCGTCGATCTGCGCCTCGACCAGCCGCAGCTCCTTCAGCGAGCGGCGCACGTACGCCAGGAACAGCTCGCCGGCAGCCGTGGCGCGTACGCCGCGCGGCAGCCGCTCGAACAGCGGCGAACCGACGTCCTCCTCCAAGTCGAGGATGCGTCGATTGAGCGCCGACGAGGCAATGTGCAAAGCTTCGGCCGCCTTGCGGATCGAGCCATGGTGCGCCACCGCGTCCAGGTAGGAAAAGATACTGGGTGGCTGCAGCCGCCAGCTCTGCACGCCAGCCGGCGCTTGCTGCGAGGCCTTGGGGCCCGTGCGACGCGGAGAGCTCACGCTCGAAGTTTGCTCGGCATTTCGATCCTGAATGTTTCGGGGATGGCGAAATCGTCGACTCCTGCGACCTTACGCGCGGCGTTGGCGCATACTTGGCGCGGATGAGCTCCGGCTCGGCTCTCGAAACTTGGCGCCAGATCGTGAATCGCGTGGCCGCGAGCCTGCGTGGCGTGCGCGTCGCGGATGCGGACCGACCGGCGTTCCACGCCGAGCTCGAGCTAGCGGCCGCCGAGCGCATGAGCGGCTTCTGTTGGTTGCTGCTGGCGTTGCACGTCGTGCTGCTGGCGCGTGATCTCACGCTCGATACGCGCGGGCTGCCGCCGAACGAGCGCTTGTGGTCGGAGTGTTTGTTCGGCCTGCATGTCACGCTGGTGCTGGCGACAGCCGCCGCGTTGCTGGCATTCGCGCGGCTTGCCAGCCAGCGCGCGCGCTCGCGGGTGGCGTTCGCGATGATGAGCTTCTTGCTCGCTTGGTCCGGGCTGGTTTCGGGTGCCGACCAGCTGATCGGTGCCGGTATCACGCTATACCTGATCATCAATTTGTCGTCGGCGCTGTTCGTGACCTTCAACCGTGGGCCGACCGCCCAAGCGTTCGCGCTCGGTTTCGTAGCATTCGCGAGCGGGCAGCTGTGGTTTGCGGCGCGGCCCGCGTTGGCGTTCAGCCAACTGGTGAATGGTGGCGCGCTGGCGTTCACGGCTTGGGTATTTTCGCGCATGTTGTACGCCAGCAAGGCGCGCGACTTCGTGCAGCGCGCCACGATCGCGCGCCAACACACCGAGCTCGAAAAGGCTCACGCTTGGCTGGCGGTCGAGCGCGAACGCTCCGAGCGCGTGCTGTACGCGGTGCTGCCGCCGCGCATTGCCGAGCGGCTGCGCCAGGGCGAAAGCCCGATCGCCGACGTGCACCCCGAGCTAACGATCTTGTTCGCGGATCTGGCGGGCTTCACGCACCTTGCGGCCGAGCTGCCCGCGCGCGAGATGGTCGAAATCCTGAACGAGCTGTTCTCGCGTTTCGATGAGATCGTGGCCCAGCATCGGCTCGAGAAGATCAAGACGGTGGGCGACGCCTACCTGGCGGTGCGTGGCTTGGAGACACCGACGGCCGAGGACGTGGCGGCCGCAGCCGACGCCGCGCTGGCATTGCAGGCCGCGGTGCTGGCGGTCGCGCGGCGACGGAATCGCGCATTGTCGCTGCGCGTCGGAATCGCGCGCGGCGTGGCCATGGCCGGCGTGTTGGGCCGTGACCGGCTGCTCTACGATTTGTGGGGCGATAGCGTGAATATGGCGAGCCGCCTGGAAACCGCGGCCGCGCCCGGCGAAATTTTGATCCCAGATCAGCTCTCGCCACTACTAGAGGCATCGCACGAGCTGGGGAATGTGTTGGTGCGCGAGCTCAAGGGCAAAGGCCAAGTGGCGACACGAGTGGTCCGGTGTGCGCGCGAAAAGCTGCTGCACTATTCGAAGGTTTTGTGATTCGCTAGTTGCATGCTCAAGACCGCGCAGCGTGTCGCGTCGTGGGGCTGCGTGCTGGCCGTGCTCGAGGTCAGTGGCTGCAGCTCGAACGGCGCACCCAAGCACGACTTCGTTGCTGCGCCGGGCGGCGCAGCCGGCGCAGCCGGTGCGAACGCCGTGGGCGGTGGCGCACCAGCCGTTGGCGGCGGCGGCGCGGGCGGCAGCAGTGCGGGCGCGGCGAGCCTGGCCGGCGCAGGCGGAGTCGAAACCGCGGGCGCCGGCGGCAGCGCTGGTGACGCCGCTTGCGGTCCTGCGCCGCTGATGCCGAGCGGCGCCAACATCGACGTGACACCGCCGATGAAAATCGCCGACGCGCTCGCCCAAGCTATGCCCGGCGATCGGCTGATTTTGCACGCCGGCACGTACGCGAACGAGAGCATCTCCAAGCTCAGCTTCGCCAAACACGTGTTCATCGAGGTCGCCAAGGGCGAAGACGTCACGTTGCCGGGGCTGCACTTCACGAGCTGCGATCACATCGTGCTCGACGGCTTGCACGTCGATGGTCTGTTGGAGCTGGAAGGCTCGAGCGAGCTCTTGCTACGCGGCGTGGTGCTCAAGGGTCGGGGTGAGGACGCTGCCCTGCAGTTTCAAGGTCAGCACGCCGCGGGCGCCAATCACGACATCGTCGTCGAAGATTCCGGTATCTCGGGCGGGGGCCGCACGGTGTTCATCTTGGGCAAGTTCGCGCCCTCGGAAGCGTGGAACCACCACCTGGTATTTCGGCGCACGCTGTTTACGTGCGGCTCGCACAATTGTTTTCAAATCTCGGGCGGTCGCGACATCGACATCCAATACAGCGCGATCCAAAGCACCGCCACGGCCGGCGTGCTGACGGCTGGCGCAACGCGCGTGAACATCTCGCGCAACGCGTTCATTTCCAAAGACGGCGCGGCCATGCAAATTGCGACGCCTGGCGCGGAATGGGACAACTACGCCGGCGTCGAGAACATGATCTCGAGCAAGATCGTGATCGCCAACAACGTGGTCAGCGGCTTCAAGACCAACGTGCAGCTCGACGCCGCCAGTGACGTCGCGATCGTCTACAACACGTTCGTCGACGGCGTCGGCGTGCGCTTCAATCATCGAACGCCGCACGATCAAGCCATGAACGTGATCCTCGACGGCAACGACAACGTGCGGATTTGGAACAACATCATGCAGCAGCTGGCGCTGGCACAAGCCGACAAGCCGCCGGCGTTTCTCTCGAATAACTTGATCTCGGGCGCGGGCGCGGGCGGCGAAAACCTGATCAAGGGCGACGCGATGCTGGACAACGACTACACGCCCGGGCCAGGCAGCCCGGCGCTGGACAGTGCGCTGGTCAACGCCGAGACGCCGCTCGTCGACTACTCGGGCCGGCTGCGTGGCAGTAAACCGGACGTCGGCGCGAACGAGGCCAATGGCCAAGACGTTCGTTGCCCGTTCGACTGACCTGGTGGCGGCAGCCTGCGCTACCAAGCAAATTCGGGCAATTGACTGGTTTCGGCCGGCGGCTCGGCGGGCGGCTGTGGCGCGCGAGTCAGCGCTCCGTCAACCAGCGTGAACGAACGCCCGCGGTGTGCGGGCACGCGCTCGCCCGGCAGAATGATCCCCACCAGATTGAGCGGATCGCAGGCTGACAGCGTGATTTGCTCGCCGCAGTGCGGAACGCGGCGCACGGCTCGCAGCAAGTCGACGGCTTCCGGCAAGGCGTATTGCTCGCCGACGAAGCCGTGGATGAAGCGCCCGCCGCGCACGACGCCGCGCGCTTCCAGGCGGCGTAGCGCCCAGGTCAGGTCGCGGTACGGCAGCGCCAGATTTTCGCGCGCGACCACGTCTGCAAACACGACACCCCAGCGTGCCAGCAACTGCTCGGCCACGGCTTCGGCCAACGCGTCGGCGTCGAGCGACGCACGCGGTGGCGGCAGCAGCGCCCAGCGTCCTTCGCGCAGCAGCTCGGGGCGCGCGCCGTGGCGCAGCCGAGCCGTCGTCGCGGACGGCGCGGGCTCGTCCCGGCGGCGTCGCATCAGGCTGCGCAGCGCCCCGAAGCCGTCGGAGGTGACCAAACCGCGCGCCACCGCATCCCACAGCGCCTCGTTCAGCTCGCGCCAGGAAACGCCGAGCTCGCTGACGAGCTCGCTCGAGAATAGCGCGCCGCGCGTTTGCAACAGGCCGATCAGCGCCGCGCAGCCAGCTGGCAGCTCGTCGGCCGGCGCTGGCAGCGCGCGCAGTGACTGGTGGAGCCAAGCCAGATCTGCCCGGAATGCCAACGTGACCGGTGTCGCGCGCGAGATCGTCGCGCGGAGCCTTGCATTGCTCGGCGTGGCGCGCGGGCCCAAGCGCCCCCACACCACCTCACCCGAGAAGCACAGCGCGTCCAACCATTCCGGCCGATAGCCGGCAACGCGCGCGGCCAACACATCGGCTTCCCAGCTGGCCACGGCGGCTTCGAAGCCCTGCAGCTGTTCGACGACGGCCAACAGACCGCCGGGACCCACGCGCCGCGAGTCGCCGATCACGCCCTGCCAGCGCAGCAGAAAGCGCATGAAATCTTGCGCCGAGACCGGCTCGATTTCGCGCCGCAATCGATCGCGCGTGTAGCGATGGATGCGATCGAGCAAGCGTCGCGCGCAAACTTGCTCGGCGGCGACCGCGTGCTCGAAGAACCCGGACAGCGCGAAGCCTTGGTGCCGCAGCTGCGCCAGCGCCAGCGTGAGCGTCGCTTCGTCGAGCCCGGTCAGGCTTGCCAGATGCGCCGCCGTGGCGGGCCCACACAGCTCGAGCTGGCCGCGCACGGCGCGAATCGCCAGCTCTTCGCGCGATGCCGGCGCTTGCGCCAGATGGCCGGGGATCGGCAGATCTGGGACGAATTGCGCGCCTTCGAACAGCACAGCGGCGGCAGCGCGCAGCTCGAGCGCGCACCAAAAGCTGCCGCAGCGGGTTTCGGCGCACACCGCGCGGCCGTCGGCCACCAGCGCCTCGAACAGTGGGGCTAGCTGCGGGTCGGCGCGCAGCACGACCAGCGAGGTCAGCAAATCGTGCAGCTCTTCCGCGTCGCGCGGCAGCGGGCGGGCTTCTTCACGCACGCGCGCGATCGCTTCCGGATCGAGCGCCGACAGGTCGCGCGCCTCGAGCGGCAAGCCCCGCCGCACCTGAACCGCCCGTGTGCGGCGCTCTTCGAGCGGCGCGTCGTCCAGGAACGTGTAGGGGCGCGCGTTCAAGATTTCGTGTGAGAGCGGCGAAGGCTCGGTGGTGTCGCGGAAGTGGACGCGCACCTGCTCGCTGGCGACGGCGTCGAGCAGCTGCTGCAGGCCCGACAGATCCATCGCCTCGTTCATGCAGTCGTGCAGCGTTTGCCGGACCAGCGGGTGGTTGGGAATTTCGCGCGGTCCGGTCGCGTTGTCTTGGCAGGCGGCCAGCGCCGGGAACACGGCGGCCGTGATGTCGTCGGTCTCCATGCGCTGAATCGGCGGCGGGTTGCGGCGCCCGCCGCGGTAACGCAGCACCACCAGCGCGCGGTTTAGGTTCCAACGCCAGCGCACGCCGAACATCGGCGTGACCAAGACGGCGTGCGTGAGCGCCGTCGCGATGCCGCGCGGGGCCAGAAAATCTCGCAAATCTTCGAGCGGGAATCCGTGCGATAGCCCGAGCGACAGCACGATCGCATCGTCGCTGGCGGCGGCTTGCAGCTCGAAATCGAACGAACGGCAGAAGCGCTTGCGCAGCAGTAGGCCCAGGCCGCGGTTGATGCGGCCACCGTACGGCGCATGCAACACCAATTGCATGCCGCCCGAGTCGTCGAAGAAACGCTCGAACACCAAGTCTTGATGCGTGGGCAAGACGCCCAGCGCCGTTTGCGCCGCGCGCAGGTAGCGCACCACGGCGTCGGCCACCGCGTCGTCGACCTGCGCCTCGGCCTGTACCCAGCGTGACGCCGCCGAAATGCCGCCGAGCGTGAGCTCCACGCCAACGGCGGTGCGCAATCGCGACACCTCCTCCGACAGCTCGGTCGTCCGCGCCGGCGCTTCGCCTAGCCAAAATGGGATGGTTGGCGACGCGCCCTCGGCGTCGACCACCCGCACCGTGCCGCTCTCCACGCGACGAATGCGCCACGACGTGCTGCCGAGCAAAAACACGTCGCCAGCCATGCTTTCGATCGCAAAATCTTCGTTGATGGTGCCGATGAACGTGTCGTTCGGCTCGGCTACCACGCGGTAGTCGGCGTTGTCCGGAATCGCGCCGCCCGACGTGAGCGCGGCCAAGCGCGCACCGCGTCGGCCTTTGCTGCGCCCGTTGATGCGATCACGATGGATGAACGCTGCGCGCTTGCCGCGCCCGGTGGTGATGCCTTCCGATACCAGCTCCAAGATTTCGTCGAAGCTCTCGCGCGAGAGCTCGGCGTACGGTGCCGCGCCGCGTACCAGCTCGAACAGGCGCGCCTCGTCCCACTCTTCGGCCGCGCACTCGGCGACGATTTGCTGCGCCAACACGTCGAGCGGCGCCACCGGCACGTTCAGCGTGTCGAGGCGCCCGCCGTGGACCGCGCGCAAAAGCGCCGTGCACTCGACCAGCTCGTCGCGTGTCAGCGGGTAAAGCTTGCCGACCGGAATCGCGAAGCGATTGTGACCCGAGCGGCCGACGCGCTGCAGGAAGGTGGCAATGCTGCGCGGCGAGCCGATTTGGCAGACCAACTCGACCGGCCCAATATCGATGCCCAGCTCGAGCGAGGCGGTCGCGACCAGCACCTTCAGCGAGCCTTCGCGCAACGATTGCTCGACGCGCGCGCGGCGCTCCTTCGACAAGCTGCCGTGATGTGCGGCGACGTTTTCGGCACCCACGCGCTCGGCCAGCAGGTGCGCCAAGCGCTCCGACAGCCGGCGTGTGTTGACGAAGATCAGCGTCGTGTGGTGCTGCTTCACGTGCGTGGCGATTTGATCCAGCACCTCGCCCAACTGCTCGTGCGAAGCTACGGCGTCCAGCTCACGGCGCGGTAGCTCGATCGCCAAGTCGAGCTTGCGGCGGTGGCCGACGTCGATGATCGCGCAGCGGACGCTGCCGACCGCGTCGAGCCGCTCCGGGGCCGTGCCAACCAGCAGCCGCGCCACGCGCTCCAAGGGTCGCTGCGTCGCCGAAAGACCGATCCGCAGCGGACGCGCGTGCGCCACGTGCGCCAGGCGCTCGAGCGTCAACGCCAGGTGCGAGCCGCGCTTGTCGCGCGCGACGGCGTGAATTTCATCGACGATCACCGTGTGCACGCTGCGCAAGATCTCGCGGCTCTTGCCGGCCGTGACCATCAGATACAAGGACTCGGGCGTCGTGATCAGAAAGTGCGGCGGGCGCTTGAGCAGTGCCACCCGCGCCGAAGCCGGCGTATCACCGCTGCGCGAACCGACGCGCAGCTCGGGCGGCGTGAAGCCCAGCTCGCGCGCCACCTCCGCGATCTGCTCCAGCGGCTCCTCCAAGTTTTGGCGAATGTCGACGACGAGCGCCTTCAGCGGCGATACGTAAACGACCTCGACTGCTCCGTCCGTCAGCTCACCTCGCGCCGCGGCGCGGTACAGCCGGTCGATGCACAACAAGAACGCCGACAACGTCTTGCCGGAACCGGTCGGCGCGGCGATCAACGTGTCGTCACCGCGCGCGATCGCCGGCCAGCCGAGCGCTTGCGCCTGCGTCGGGCCGTGCGGAAAGCGCCGCTCGAACCAGGTGCGCACGGCCGGATGGAACAGCGCCAACGCCGCGTCGCCTTGTCGCTGCTCCTGGCTCGCCGGCTCCGCTTCGCGGATCCAAGGCAAGCCCTCGCTCATCGACATGCGCGAAGCATTGCGGGGCCGACCGCCGCTGGCCAGCCCGTCCTGCAAGTCTGCGAAATCAGCCGCAGCTTCGCGCTGTTGCGGGGCGGTGTCGGAGCGCTTGCCGCCGCCGGGTTCAGACCCTGGGCGTACCGCGACCGTTGGCGGGCAATTCTGCGACACGCGAGCGGTACTGACACGCTCGATTCAGCGGCCAAGGTCGGGTGCAGCGGGCGCATTGTTGGCCGGTGATTCGGGCGCCGGGACGTCTCGGTACGAGAGGTAAAAGCTGGCGACGACCGCGACGCCGGAAAGCACGAACAGAATCAAGGCGATCCAGGCGCGGCGCGAGCGGTCGGCTTTGATTTCGCGCAGTGCCTCTTCGGGGGTGAGCTCGTGCGAGTGCGTGATTGCGTGAGCCATGCAGTTACCTCCGCGGTTCGAGGGTGCATCGCGCATGCCATCAGAATCTACCAATCGAAAGCCGCGCAAGTAGGCACGAGTGGGGGCCAGAGATTCGGGTTCGTTGGTGCGCCGCGCGGCGCGGCAGGAGTCGTCGGAGTTTCGGTGCGCGTCAAGGGCACCGGTACCGCGCACCTGCGCGTGACTCAAGTGGAGATGACACCGGCGACCGCGGGCGATCGCAAAGGCAGCTGCGACCCGGGCAGAGACGTGTGCGAAGGCCACTACGAGGTGGCAATCGAGCTTTCCGCGACGTGGACCTTGCACAACTACAAGTGGAGCGAGCTGGCGCAGCCGTTCG
>FSUE01000400.1_pt1 | contig 11171 bp, 7 predicted proteins | sample 1637031 | NCBI WGS metagenome assembly FSUE01 (sample SAMEA3914819, study PRJEB12502) | metagenome | biome: forest; material: soil | place: Canada | collected 2010-06-26 | depth 0.3 m | reverse complement strand
CAATAGCGGCTGCGTGAACGACGGTTCGTCGCTCTCGTTGTGACCGTGGCGACGGTAGCAGTACATGTCGATCACGACGTCACGCAGGAAGGTATCGCGGAAGTCCATCGCCAGCCGCACGACCTGCGCCACCGCTTCCGGGTCTTCGCCGTTGACGTGGAAGATCGGGATCTGCAGCATCTTCGCCACGTCGGTCGCGTACACGGTGGAGCGCGCCTGCGACGGCGGCGTGGTGAAGCCGATCTGGTTGTTGATGATGACGTGAATCGTGCCGCCGATGGTGTGCGCGTCCACCTGGCTCATGTTCAGCGTCTCTTGAATCACGCCCTCGCCGGCGAACGCGGCGTCACCGTGGATCGTGAACGCGATCTTCTTGGAGCGGGTGAGGTCACCGGCGCGGTCTTGTTTGGCGCGTGTGCGACCGACCACGACCGGGTTCACGTACTCGAGGTGGCTCGGGTTGAAGCACAACGACAAGTGCACCTTCTTGCCGCTCTCGGTGACGAAGTCCGAGCTGTGACCGAGGTGGTACTTCACGTCGCCCGAGCCGTAGTAAAGCTGCGGGTCGCTATCCTCGAACTCGCGGAAGATTTCGCGCGGGTTCTTGCCCATGATGTTGGCCAGCACGTTGAGCCGGCCGCGGTGCGCCATGCCCAGCACGACTTCGTCGACGTCGTGCTCGGCGGCGCGGTCGATCGCGAAAGCCAACAGCGGAATCAAGCTCTCCGACCCCGAGAGCGAGAAGCTCTTGGCGCCAACGAACTTCTTCTGGATGAACTCCTCGAAGATCGAAGCGTCGGTCAGCTTGGTGAGGATGCGTAGCTGCTCGGCGCGCGAGAGCTGGATGCGGTTTTCGGAGCCCTCCATCCGATCTTGCAGCCAGTTTTTCACCTTCAAATCGTCGATGTGCATGAACTGCACGCCGATCGAACGACAGTAGGTGTTGCGCAGGCGCGTCAGAATCTCGCGTAGCGTCAGGACTTGCGCGCCGAAGATCGTACGGCTCGAAAATTTGCGATCCAGATCGTAGCCGCTCAGCTCGTAGAACTCCGGATCGAGCTCGGCTTGCGTCGGCCGCGGCAAGCCGAGCGGATCGATCTTGGCGATCATGTGACCGCGCACGCGGTAGGCCCGCACCAGCGCGTCGACGCGATCCTGACGGACCGCCGCGTCGGAGACGCCGCTGACGAGCACGGCGCCATTGCCGGCGGTGTAACCGTTCGCGCCGTTCGCGCCGTTCGGCGCGTGGCCGTTGCTGGCACCATTGGTCTTGGCGGCGGCGCCGTTGACGGCCGGCGGATTGAAGACGCTGGCGGGCCGAAAGTCGGGCCCCAGCTTGGGCGTCTTGGCGAACGCGGCGTCTTGCCCGAGCGACTCGAAGTACGCGCGCCAGTCTGGCGGCACCGCGCTCGGATCTCGGAGATAGTCTGTGTAGAGCCCCTCAGCGAACAGCAGGCTCAGCGTACTCGGTGAGCCCTCGGTGATCTCAGTGGTCATGTTTCGGCTAAACCCGGCGGTTTTTTCCCCCCAACAACCGTTCCGGTCAAGCAAAACGGCGGAGATTTCCGCTTCTAAACACGTGACGCGCAGGTTTCGGCAATATTTCGAGTTTGGCCGAACGGGCCCGATTAGCTGCGGGGGCGCTTGAGGCGGGCGCCCGCCGAGGTCTTACTCGGACCGACACGCAGGTAGCCGCCTGACAGGAAGCCGTACATCTGCTGGGTGAGCACCTCGGCGCTCTCCTCTGAATAGCCGAGGGTGACGGCTTGGTAGAGCAGCTCCTTCAGCGCGCCGATCGTCAGGTAGGCGAGCACGCGCGGCTCGCCCTCGTCCACGATGCCGAGCGCCTGCCCATCTTTCAGGCTCTCGGTGAGCAGCTGAACCACCGTGTCGTAGAAGGTGAACAACTTGCGGTCGAACGCCGGATCGACCCCGACCGCGTCGGTGAACAGGATCTTGGTCATGCTGCGCTCCATCAGGCATGTCGCGATAATGGCGCGAATGTTCTCACGAACCTGGTCGACGACCGGGCGCTGTTGGTCGTCGGTCACGATGCGTACGATCGCCATCGTGAGCTGCGAGGCGAAGCGATCGATCAAGTCCGAGAACACCGCGCGCTTGTCTTCGAAGTACAAATAGAAAGTGCCGCGCGCCACGCCGGCTTGCAGCGCGATGTCGTCAATCGTGGTTTGGTGGTACCCGCGCCGTGCAAAAACGTCACGCGCGACGCTCAAGATTTGCTGGCGTCGCTCCGATTTGGGCAGCGCAGTCTTCTTGGTGCCGGATTTGCCGTTGCCGCTGGCGCGTGAACGCTTGGCTGCCATGTAGGCGCATCATAGCGAAGATTTTTGGAAGGTCGCCGCTCAAGTCCTGCGCATCTGCGCCGTATCTGGTGCGCATGACGTTGTCTCGTTCGCTGCCCGGATCGCTTGCCCTCTTCACCGCGAGCTGCGCGCTGTCGGTTGCTTGCGCACTCACGCCCAGCTCGGCGCTGGCAGCGGCGCCAAAAACCGGCGTGGTGGCCGGCTCGGGTACCAGCACGGGCGGCGTGTTCACGGCCGGGCCCGACGGCGCGGAATACGAGCTGCCCAGCCTGGCGCGGTTGTCGCTCGCCCCCGGCGCCGCGGTGCGCGTGTTTCCGAAGCCGCAAGAGCTGCAACTGGCGCCCGGCTCGAAGACGCGAACGTACAGTTTCGCGCTCGTGCGCGGCCGCGTCGACGTCGCGGTGCCAGCCAAGCCGAAGAGCGCCGTCTTGTGCAGCCTGGGCAAGATCTCGGCCGTCGTCAGCACGGGCCAAGCCGCGCTGCTGGTGCACGGCGACGACGTGACCGTCGCCAGCGTCAACGGTGACGTGCGGACATTGGCCGGCGATCATTGGACGACGTTCGCGCCGGACACGCTGGCGCACTTCAACGGCCAGCGCGGCGGCGTGCCCGAGCCGACCGCCGCTGCACCGGCGCTCACACCAGGGCAGCGACTTTGGTTCTCGCCTGGTGATCCTGTCGCGATCTCGGGTCTCGGCATCGGCAAGGTGGATGCCGCCGAGCACTACGAGCTACGCCTACGCGCCGCCGACGGCAGCGGTGAACAGCGGCGCACGCTGCGCGGCACTCGCTTCGACGACGCGTTCACGCCCGTCTTGCCCGGCCAATACGAAGTGGCGGTGCGCTCGGTCGACGCCGAGGGCATCGCCGGCGTGTGGTCGAAAGCCGAGCCGCTGCGCGTGGTGGGCGTGACCCTGCCACCAGGCGGCTACGCGGCCAGCGGCGACATCTTCATCGGCAAAGGCCAGGAAGTGCATTTCTCCAACATCGACGGTCTCGAGATGACCTACGAGGGCGCGGGTCGCTACCTGCCCGCCTCGCAAGCGGTGTCGCTGTATCGGGGTGAAACCACCTTGGTGAGCTTTCGGCTTCCCGGCTCGGTATTCCCCACCAGCGCGCGGCTACGCCCACGCGGCCTGTACGCGCGCGTCGCGCTCGCACCACGCCGCGCAGTGTGGCCGACGGACGCGGTACAAATCGCGGTCGAGCTGCGCAACAAGGACGGCGAAGGCGTGCCGGATTGGGTGCAGCTGAAACCCGAGGTGACGGTCGGCATCGAGCCTATCGAAGTGGCATTCACGCGCGACGGGAATCGTCTAGTCGGGACGGTCCCACCCAATGCCAATGCTACCCCTGGCCCGTGGGTGCTGCGGGTCGAGGTGAAGGATCAGTTCGGTGCGCTCTTGGGCCGTGATTTCTTGGAGATCGGCAAAGCGCCACCGCGCCCGCTGGTCAAGGGCGCGCCCGCGCCCGCGCGCGTCGCCAGTAAATAAGCGTCGGCGAGCGGCCGCCGCGTACCTCTACCCACGTTGCCGCTCGGCCGGAGCTCTGAGAAACTACGCGCCTTGGCGATGAGCCCGCGAGGATTCGGACTCTCTGTGTTGGCGCTCGCCGGCCTGTTCGGCGCGGCTGGCCTGACGTTCGCGCTCTGGCCACGTCAAGCGCCCGCGGCGCCGAAGCCGCACGCCGCGAGCCCCGCCCTTCAGGCCCCGCTCGCGCTGCCGACGAGCGACCCCGCGCCGCGCGCCGCCATGCGTTTCGAGCTGCTCGGCGCGCTGCGCGTGGAGAATCAGACCACGCGCGAAGCTCGCGAGCTTCAGCTCTACGACGCGCGCGGCCAAGTCGACGCCGCCGCCGCCAGCGCGCTCGACGAGCTCTTGTGCGACGCGCGCGACCCGAAGCACCACGAAACCACGCGCATCGACCGGCGTACGCTGCAGCTGCTGTTCAAGGCCGCCTACCACTTCGACAGCTACGAGGTGGAGGTGGTGTCGGCGTACCGCAAGCCTGGGCGCCATCGCGAAGGGCCGCACGGCACCGGCGCCGCGATCGATTTTCGACTACGCGGAGTCAGCGCCTGGCAACTAGCCAGCTACCTGCGTGAGATCCCGCGCACGGGCGTGGGGATCTACACCCATCCCAAGACGCAGTACGTGCACCTCGACAGCCGCGAGCACAGCTTTCACTGGCTCGACGCCTCGCCGCCGCGCCGACATTGGCGAGAAAGGTCGATCAGCGCCCCCGGTCTGGCACGCCTCGATCAGAGCTACACGCCGGCCGGCGACCTACCCGAGGCTCGGGTCGGCGCACCGGCCCAGTCGGCCAGCGCGAGCGCGAGCCCAAGCCCAACCGCTGCGCGGCGGCGCTAGCTAGCTTAGGCCGGCCCCGGCAGACGGACGGTGAAGCAGGCCCCACCCAGGCGCTCGTCGCGGCCGGCGATCAAGCTGCCTTCGAGCTCCTCGACGATGCGGCGCGAGATGGCCAGGCCCAGGCCCGTGCCGACGCCCACCTTGCTGGTAAAGAACGGATCGAAGATGCGATCGATTTCCTCGTCAGCGATGCCAGGTCCATTGTCGGCCACCTCGAGCACGGCCCAGGCGTCCTCCAAACGCAGCCGGACGCTGATCACGTTCTGGCTGCGCGGACGCGACGACATCGCCTGAATCGAATTGACGATCAGGTTGAGCACGACCTGACCCAGCTTGGTCGCCGACGCCTTGATCTTGGGCGCGCAGGTGACGTCGAGCTCCAGCGACGCGCAGCGCATCAGCTCGCCGGAGACCAGGCGCAGGCTCAAGCGCAGCACCTCGGCCAAGTCGACCGGCTTCAGGCTTCCGGAATCGCTGCGCGTGGGCAGCTCGATACCGCGCACGATGTCCATGACGCGATCGGTGCCAGTCCGAGTATCGGTCAGGCTCGCCTCGATTTCCTCGAGCCGCGCGCGCGTCGGACCTGGCGCGGATTGCTCGGACAACTTGCGCAGCTCGGCTTGGGCGAACGACAAGCTGTTCGTCACCCACATCATCGGGTTCTTCATCTCGTGCGCAATGCTGGCCGCAACGATGCCGAGCGCATACACGCGCTCGGTTTGCCGCAAGCGCACGTCCATCGCCGACAACTTGCGGCTCATCGCGTAGATATCCAGCGCGTCGGCCAGCTCGGCCTTCAGCTCGCCGGGCTCCCACGGCTTGCGCAAGTAACGCCGGACGCGGCCGCGATTGATCGCGGCGATCGCGGCTTGAATGTCGCTGTAGGCGGTGATCAAGACGCGCACGGTGTCGGGGTACTCGATGCGCACGCGCTCGAGCAGCTCGATGCCGGTGGTGCCGGGCATACGCTGATCGGCGACGATGACGCCGACCTCCTCTTTGCGCATGCACTCCAGCGCCGCCTCGGCCGAGCTGGCGGTGACGACGTCGAAGTCGTTGCCACACGCGGCTTCGCACACGACCAGGTTGGCCGGGTCGTCGTCAACGAACAAGACTTTGACACTCATGCAGCTGCCTCGATGGCTGGAAGGTCGATGCCGAACACCGCGCCTCCCCCTTCCCGAGGCGAATACGTCAAATTCCCACCCGCTTGCTGGACGATGCGCCGCGCCAGGTAGAGCCCGAGCCCGGTACCTTCGCCCACCGGTCGGGTGGTGAAGAACGGCTCGAAGATCAGCTCGGCGACGTCTTTGGCCACGCCAGGACCATCGTCGCTCACCGACACGCACACTGCCCCGCCCTCGTCACGCGTCCTGACCCAGATGTTGTGTGCGCCCGCGCGCACCGCGTTGTCGAGCAGATTCAGAAATACCTGATTGAGCTCACGCGGTGAGGCGACGACCGAACGACTGCTCTCGCAAACCAAATGGACTGAGACGTTCGACATCTTGTGCTCGAGAAGCTCGATCGAGGAGCGTAGCCCAGATTGGACGTCGCACTGCAAGATCGCGTTCTCTTCGGCCGGCCTTACGTGCTCTTCGAGCGCGCCGACGATCCGGTCGATGCGCAGTGAGCCCTCGACGATGATGTTGAGCAGCTTGCTCTCCAGCTCCGGCCGGCTCCTCACCCCCGGTAGTGACCGAGCAGCGTTCAGCACCGCGTTCAGTGGATTTCGGACCTCGTGCGCCACGCCACCGGCCAGCGTGCCAGCCGTGGCCAGCCGAGCTTGGTCCGCCAGCTGTAGACCGAGCGAGCGCAGGCGTAATTGGGCATTGATTCGGGCCAGCAGGACACGGCTGTGAAACGGCTTGGTGACGAAGTCATCGGCACCTGCCGAATAGGCATCGAGCACGTTGTCGGTCGCCGACAAGGCGGTCAGTACTATGACCGGCGTGCTCTTGAGCCGCGGGTCTTGCTTAATCGCCCGGCACAGATCGGTGCCACTGGTGCCGGGCATCATCACATCAGTAAGCACCAGATCGGGGGCGCGCGCCTTGACCGCCGCCAGCGCCAGCGCGCCATCGGCGGCGGTCACGACGTCGAAGTAGGGTCGCAACGCGGCCTCGATGTACTCCCGCAAATCCGGCTCGTCCTCGGCCACGAGCACCAGCGGCCGTCGACCGCGATCCATGCGCACCGGGGCGGCGTCGGTCTCGAACGGCGTTTCGGGCGGCAGCTCGGGCGGCAGCGGTACCCCTTCGCGGTCGGTAGCTCGGCGGCGCGGGTGCTCGTCGGTACGGACGCGGCGTCGCTCCAGCACCTCGTCACGAAAGTGGTCGCGACCGAGCGGCAGGGTCACAGAAAAGGTGGACCCGCGGCCGACCACGCTGGCGACCGCGACACTCCCACCATGCAGCTCGCTCAGCTTGCGCGCCAACGACAGCCCGATGCCGGCGCCGCCCTGCCGCCGGCGTTCCGAGCCCTCGACTTGGTAGAAACGGTCGAAGATGCGGTCGATCTCGTCCGCGGGAATCCCAGGACCCGTGTCTTCAACATCGATGCGGCAGCTGGCCTCGTCGGTCGAGACGCGCAGCGCGACACGACCGCCGTCGGGCGTGAACTTGAGCGCGTTGCCCAGCAAGTTGGTCAGGATGATCTCGATCCGATGTGGATCGCCATAGATCAACAGCTCGCCCGGCTCGGTGACGAGCTCGAGCTGCATGCCGCGCGCTTCGGCGGCCGGGCGCGAGACCTCCACCAGGCGCGTGGCCACGTCGTTCAGATCGAGCTCGGCCACGTGCAAACGTAAGCCGCCCACGTCGAGGCGCGCCAGATCCAGCAAGTCGTCGATCAACCGTAACAGCCGGTGTGCATTGCGGCGAATCACCAGCAACGCCGGCCGCGCATCGGCCGCCAACCCGCGCGACAGCAAATCCTCGACCGGGGTCAAGATCAGCGTCAGCGGCGTGCGCAGCTCGTGCGACACGTTGGCGAAGAACTCGTTCTTCAGCCGATCGAGCTCCTGCAAGCGCTTCAGCGTCGAGCTGAGCTCGGCCGAGGTCTTCGCTAGATCGGAGCGAGCGTCGTGCTCGCGCTTGGCGGCGTTGTAGCGAATCGTTCCCGCCGCCACCACGATCACGCTCGTCAGGCTCAGGAAGTAAAGATTGTTGAAGAATGCGGCGAACTGCACGCGCCCGCTCGAGAGCTGAGGCAACGCCGGAATCAGCCAGACCAGCACGATCATGCTGCTGCCGTACAGGAAGTGCTGCCAGCGCCAGGTGAACAGCACCGCCATCGCGAGCGAGACGAGGTTGAGGCCCGCGTAGTAGGGGGTGTGCCCCGCGTCCAGCCGTAGGATCATCGTCTCGACGCCGGTCGCCGAGATCAACGCCGCACCCATCCCGAGCAACACCGGGTGGCGCATAGCGCTCGGCAGATACGAGCAAGCCAGCGCGACCAGCGCGATGGCGCTGGCCGCCCCACGGATCAGCAAGAATTCGACGACCTTGTCCGGAACCGCGATCATGTCCAGCACGACACCAGCCGGAATGAGCGCCACCGCCAGCAAGTAGCCCAGGCGTGCTCCGGCAATATTGGTGTCGGCGAGCGACTCTTCGAAGTCGCGATCCGGAGTCAGTGGTGGGCTCCTTACTTCCAAATCCGAAGAAACAGGTTCACGCCGGTGGCTTCGCTGTCGACCTCGGCGCGAACGGGCGCCGGCTGGAGCGCACGCGCAAACCCCAACAGCTCGTCGACGCTGCGATGAATCAAGAACCAGTCGAGCGTGTACTCCATCGTGTAGCGCGAGGGGTTATTGCTGCCGACATTGCCGACGCAGAGATGACCGTTGGGCGTCAGTGCGTCATACAAACCGCTCAATAGCGCCGAAAAGCTGCGATTGTTCAGGTAGTCGAACAGGCCAGCGCTGTAGATCAGGTCGCGTTCGCCGAGCGCGTCCTTGAGCTTCCTAGCGCCCAGCAGGCGGCGCACCGACTCACGGATGAAGTGCAGCTTGACCCCGGTTTTGGCCGCGAGCGGGGACAGCGTTCGCTCGCAGTAGACGAGCACGCGCTCTTCCTGGTCAATCAAGGCCACGTCCAAGTGCGGACCAAGCTCCGGATTCCGTTCGAGCAACACCGCGAGCTCGCGAGCCGGCCCACAGCCAATGCTGGCCAGCCGCACGTGACCGCGCGCCTCGACCGCCATCCGAATTTTCGAGGCCAAGTAGTCCAGACGGTTGATGTTCGCTCGCGCCGCAACTTCCTGCGTTGCGTACAGATTCAATGCCCTGCCGAACAGCGAGTCGCCTTCGGCGTGATCGCGGTAGAGCATATTCATCATTTCATAGTCGCCGGCATAGCCCAGCGGCTTACTGTAGGCCCGCTTGATGAAGGGTGCCTCCAGCATCAGCTGATGAATCTCCGCCTTGTAGTAGTTGCGATAGCTCGGATGCTGATCCTCCGGCAAATTGGCAACCAGCTCCGTCAGCTCTCGCGACGCCGCGTTCATGCTCTCCACCACGCGCGGCCCGATTTCTTCCAGGTAGGTCTTGAGCGCTTGCTGGCGCGTGAACAGATCGAGGTTGTCGAGCGCGCGCTCTTCGAAATCGAGAAATTTCTTCAGCTTTTCTAGCGCCGAACGTTGATCGTTCACCCAAACTTTGAACGCGTTGGAGACGACGTCGGCGTGCGGATCGAGCACGGCGTCCAAGCGCTCGGAAAAGCTGTAGCGGGTCCCGAGCCGATACAGCTCCGAGAAATCGATAGCGCTCGACGCCAGCTCGATGCCCAAGATCAGATCGTTGCCGCGCTCGGCAACGCGACGCACGTTGGCGTCGCCCTCGTACAGGACCGAATCCTTGCACACGATGCGCAGACGTTCGAGGCGGTCACCGGTGAGAACCAGCCCGCCGCGCGGGCCGGCGTCGGCGATGACCAGCGCGGCGCCAGTCAGCGAAAGATCTTCGACCTGCGTCTCGATCATTCCCAGCGTCGCGTGGCGCGCCGTCGCAGCTAACCCTTCGAGCTGCAACTCCTCGATTCGAATTCGCCGCGCACGGAGTCGGCGCGCGCGGCGCGACTCGGAAGGCGGTGGCTCCGTGGGCGCGGAGGAAGTGAGTGGCGATGTGCCCGAGTCGCCACTCTGTGGCGCCGCTTCAGAGTCAGACGTCGGTTCGACTTCGTTGGCGGTAAGTGCGGTAGCGGCCTTCATCGTGATCCTTGTCTCAAGCTGGGACGCGAGATGCGCAAACTAAGCTGATTCCGCGGTCTCTCGCCTTCGGTCCGGGAGCACGCGCGAGCGTGGGACGAGGGCTCGATTGGGCCACAGCTTAGTCATAATTCCCACCTCGGCGCACCTAGGGTGCGAGCCGAGGTGTGTGTGGGTTCGACACCCCTACGGCTTAGTCCGGTCGTCGCTTAAGTCGTCAGTAGCGCCGCTGGCGATTTGACCGGAGATTGCAACTCTGCGTGGCGCCTATTTCAAATTCGAAATGCGCTCGCGTTTCGCAAGTGCGCGGGCCGCGTAGCGTTTCTGGCGCGTTGCGGTGAATTCCGGGTGTCAGCGGCTAAAAGCCGGCACCGACCGTGAGCGCCGCCATCGCCCATGGCCGCGTGCGTTCGGTTCCGATCGCCGGCACCCACGCAATGAAATCGACGCCCAGGCGCGCGTCGGCTTCGGTGACCGGCAGCTCGTACTCGAGCGCTCCGCGCAGCACCCCCGCGCCCGCGCTGTGCGCCTGTCCGAGGGCGCCGCCGTGCAGCCAGCTGGCGCCAGCGCCGAGGATCGGGTGCAGCTGGTAACGATGACCCAGGTCAATCCACAACTCGCCCGCGTAGGCGGCCAGCCCTCGCTCACTCTCGGCACGGAGCCACGCGGCAGATACACGCGCGCCGACCGCGTGCTCGCCAATGTCGAGGGCGGTGAACAGGCCGGGGCCCGTTGGCTGGAGCAGCACAGCCGGACCGACGTGGAAGCGAAAGGTGGAGGCTCTCGGTGGTGGCGGTTCCCAGGGCTCGTGCCCGTCCATCAGTGGTGGCTCAGGGCGATTTGGATCCTCGGGTCGGTACGGCGACTCGGGAGGCGGGGCGAATTCCGCGCGTGCTTCAGGCACCCGACTGAATCCGGCGAGCGCCCAGGCCGCACCAGTCAGCACCAAACGACAACGGCTGCGAGAGAAGAGCGAACGCTTCGGCATGACCCCCAGGCAACGTTCCGTCCGTTCGCGAGCTTACAGGCCGGCGAGCCCGAGCGAACAGGAAGGCGGGAAGGCTTGTTTGTTTCGAGCAGGATTTTCTGGGTCCCCTAAAATCTTCCCGCCTTCCCGCCTTCCTGTTGTTTCGTTTTCGCGCAACGCGCCTTAAAAAACGTGGCGTTTGGCGACTGACGCTCGTGTCACCGCAGGGAAATAGCCGGAAGGCTTGATTCTGCGGCCCGGGGTCGGGCAGACTGACGCCCGTGTCAGTCCGAGGGCCCGCTT
>FSUE01000548.1_pt1 | contig 11183 bp, 9 predicted proteins | sample 1637031 | NCBI WGS metagenome assembly FSUE01 (sample SAMEA3914819, study PRJEB12502) | metagenome | biome: forest; material: soil | place: Canada | collected 2010-06-26 | depth 0.3 m | reverse complement strand
GCGCCAGGCGGTGCAGGGCGGCCACATCGCGGTCGTGGCCGGCTTTCAGGGCATCGAGCCGGGCGGCAACATCACGACGCTCGGTCGCGGCGGCTCCGACACGACCGCCGTCGCCATCGCCGCGGCCATCAAAGCCGACGTGTGCGAGATTTACACCGACGTGGACGGCGTTTACACGACCGACCCGAACATTTGCCCCGCAGCGCGCAAAATCGACCGCATCAGCTTCGAAGAAATGCTCGAGCTTGCGTCGCTCGGCGCCAAAGTGCTGCAAATTCGATCCGTCGAGGTAGCCATGAAGTACGGCGTTCCCGTGCACGTGCGCTCCTCCTTCACCGACACTACAGGGACCATGGTTGCATCCGAAGAAGGTTTGGAATCCGTCGTCGTTTCGGGCGTGGCCTACGACAAGGGCGAAGCCAAGGTGCAGTTGGTCGGCATGCCCGACCGGCCCGGCATCGTCGCCAAGATCTTCGGCCTGCTCGCCGAGCAGAACGTGTCCGTCGACATGATCATCCAAAGCCCGTCGCGCGGTGGTGACAACTCGACCGACGTGACGTTCACGGTCGCCAAGACCGACTTGGCGCGCGTCAAAGAGTTGATCGAAACCACCGTCAAAGACCTCGGCGGCGGCCAAGTCGAGTACGACCCCGAGATCGCCAAGGTGTCGATCGTCGGCCTCGGTATGCGCTCGCACGCCGGTGTTGCTGCCAAAACGTTCGGCATTCTGGCCGGCGAAGGCATCAACATTCAGGGCATCAGCACCAGCGAGATCAAGATCAGCTGCATCATCGCCGCTAAGTACACCGAGCTTGCCGTGCGCGCCCTGCACGACGGCTTCGGTCTCGAAAAAGCGCCGGGCTGAATCGGGGCCACGCCCGGCCCACTCCCTGGGTACGTGAGCACCGGACCGCAGCGAAAACGAAGCCAGAACCCAGGATCAGCGGGCGTCGTCACCAGGGGAAATGAGACCAATGATGAGGTCTCCGCGGGCAATGCGCGAGCCCGGAGGGGCTGCCCGCGCTCACCCTGCGTTTCTGCGCAACCCGATGCTCCGCTGACCGACAGGGGAGGCATGGGGCTGCATTGGTGGTTGTTCATCGTTGGGCTGAGCGCGTGTCGGGGACCGTCTACGGCCCCAGAACCATCCGAACCTGACGAAGCTGCCGCCGGCAACCGCGCGGGCAGCTCGAGCTCGCCTAGCATCGACGCCGGCGGCTCCGGGCTGCGCACCACGGAGCCGCTAGGCGCCGATGCGGGCGCGCCTCCGAGCGACCTCGGCGAGGGCGGTTCCTCCAATACCGCCGACGGCTGCGGTGCCGAGCCGGTGACTCTCGATGAAATCCATTCCGGGCGTGTGCGCAGCGGCTTTCCGGTAGCGGTCGGCAAGCTCGTCGCCAGCTCGCAAAAGTTCCTGGTTTCCGAGGCAAAATCCGGCAGCTGCTTGTGGGGCGGGTTCGCCGCGTCGCCCACTCGGACGGGCGCGGGCTCAGGCCTGTTCCTGGTTTCGTTCGGCACGCCGCACGCCGAAGGCGAAGCGTGCGCACCCGGCTCCGACGGTTTGCCCGACGACCTGACGCCTGGCGACAGCATCGACGTCGAGGGCACGCTCGACGCCTACGCGCCCGCCGCGTGTGACGGTACGGCGCCCGCGCAGCAACTGCGCATCGACGCCACGTGTCCGGCGCGGCGCGGCCCCTCCCAAGCCGAGCCCGAGGCCGCCGTCATCGATCGCGCGCTCGCCGATCGCTTCGCCGCCGGCAAGGACGCGCAGCTGCTGCGCGACTGGAGCGGCGCGCTGGTCCGGCTCGACGGCGTCGCAGCGTTGCAAGATACGGACGACGGCGACGCGGTGTTCCCGTTCGGCGTCGTTCGACTCGAGCAAACGGCGCTCGAAGTGCACTCGCGTCTCTACTATTTCGACTTGACCGAGGGCGGGCCGCGCGCCTCCGCGAAGGCGCCTCACTACGCCTACCCCACCACCTTTCGCAGCCTGACCGGTGTCGTCTTCTTGGACTATTGCAGCTGGGTCCTGGCGCCCCGCGATCGCTGCGCCGATCTGTCGCCGCCGAGCGACGGCTGTGCCGCCCAGGCTCGCCGGCCGTGATGCGACCGGCGCGCGTCGTGCGTGCGCGCCGCGCTGCGCTTGACCCACGTGGGTCGCGCTGGGATCGTTCGGGCGATGTCTGGTTCCAGCGACGACGTGCCCGAGCGGCGGCGAGGTGCCGTTCGGCCGCCGCCCAGCCTGGTGCCGGACGACGCGCCGGCGTCGATCGACGTGCCGCGCATGGAGCCGCCCCCACCGTCGCTCGAAGCCATGGTCCAGAGCGTCGACCGGCAACCAAAGCGGCCTGAGACAGCGGCCTCGTGGCTGCCCTGGTTGCTGGTCGCTTTGGTGACGGCGGCCGTTACCGCCTACGTGATGCGATGAGCGAGCCCGAGGCCGTCAGCGACAATCTGCCCGCGCCGACCGCGACTCCCGTCTGGCAGGCGCGCCTGGCCGTGCCCGCGCCGCTTGGCCAAGCCTTCAGCTACCTGGTGCCGCCGGAGCTGCGCGGGCGCGTCCAGCGCGGCGCGCGGGTGTTGTGCGAGCTCGGCCGTCGCAAGGTGCTGGGCGTCGTGCTCGAGGCTGGCGAGCGCGTGCCCGATATCCCGCTCGAACGCATGAAGTCGATCGTCGCGGTCGTCGACGCTGAGCCGGTGCTGCCGGAAGAGCTGCTCAGCTTCCTGCAGGAGCTAGCGCGCTACTACATCGCGCCGATCGGCGGCGCGATCGAGCTTTCGCTGCCGGCTGTCGAGCGTACCGCCGCCGAGCTCTTGAAGTCGACGCAAACCCAGCTCGGCAACCTGCCGGCCAAGGTCGTCGGGCGCTGGGTGCAATTCGCAGCGCTCAATCCGCAACGCCCGCTGGCCGCCGTGCCGCGCGGCAAAGCGCAGCAGGTGCTCGATGCGCTGGTCGACAGCGAGTTGCCGGTTGCCGAGCTCGAGAAGCGCGTACCTGGCGCGCGACCGGCGCTCAAACGGCTCGCCGAGCTGGGCTTCGTCGGGCTCGAAAAGCGCGAGCCACCGCCCGACGCGCTGTTGGCAGCGCCGGTCACGCCCGACGTGCCACCCGAGCTGAATCAGCAGCAGGCCGCGGCCGTCGCCGCCATCGTTCACAAGCTGGAGACGGCCGAGCGCGCGCAGTTTCTGCTCGAAGGCGTGACCGCCTCGGGCAAAACCGAAGTTTATTTGCGCGCCGCCAAGCGCGCGCTCGAGCTCGGCAAAAGCGCGATCGTGCTGGTGCCCGAGATCGCGTTGACGCCGCAATTGGTGGCGCGGTTTCGGGCACGCCTCGGCGACCAAATCGCGGTGATGCACAGCGCCCTGAGTGACTCCGAGCGGCACCGCATGTGGCGCGGCCTGCGTTCGGGCGAGCTGAAGATCGCGGTCGGCGCGCGCTCGGCCTTGTTCGCGCCAGTGTCGCAGCTAGGCCTGATCTGCGTCGACGAAGAGCACGACGGCTCCTTCAAACAAGAAGAAGGCGTGCGCTACCACGCGCGTGACATGGCCCTATTGCGTGCCCACCGCGCTGGCGCCGTGTGCGTGCTCGGTTCGGCCACGCCGTCGTTGGCCAGCGTGGCGCTGGTGCGCGAGGGGCGACTGCTGCACTTGCGCTTGCCGGCGCGGGCGCGCGCGGCTTCGATTCTGCCCAGCGTCGAGGTGGTCGACATTCGGCGCGTCGGCTCCGGCATCGCGGGCGAAAAGCTGCTCAGCTTGCCGCTGGTTCGCGCGCTCGAGGACGTATTGCGTGACAAACACCAAGCGATTCTGTTCCTGAACCGCCGCGGTTTCGCGCCGAGCTTGATCTGCGAAGCGTGCGGTCACATCGCCGAATGCCCGCACTGCTCGGTCAGCCTCACGCTGCACCGCGCGCGCCGCTCGGAGATGGTGTGCCACTATTGCGATTACGTCACGCGCATCCCCGACCGCTGCCAAAAGTGTAACGCTGCCGAGCTGGGTGAAGAAGGTGCCGGCACCGAGCGCATCGAGAGCTTGCTGGCGCAGCGCTTCCCGCAAGCGCGCATCGCCCGGCTCGACCGCGATGTCGCGGCGGGTATCAAGAGCGAGAAAATCCTGAACCGGATGCGCGACGGCGAGCTCGACATCTTGGTCGGCACGCAAATGGTCACCAAGGGTCATGATCTGCCGAACGTCACGCTGGTCGGGGTCCTCAACGCCGACGCTGCGCTGTCGATGCCCGACTTTCGCGCGGCCGAGCGCAGCTTTCATCTGCTGGTTCAGGTCGCCGGTCGCGCCGGTCGCGGTGACGTCAAGGGCAAGGTGCTGATCCAGACCCGCACGCCGGACCACCCGGCGGTGGCGTTTGCGGCCACGCACGACGTGACCGGCTTCGTGGAGCAGGAAATGGTGCTGCGCCAGGAGCTCAACTACCCGCCGTTTTCGCGGCTGGCGCTGGTGCGCGTCGACGCGGTCGAAGAGCCGCGGGCGCAAGGCGCGGCCGAGCGCCTGGCGCGCTTGGCGCGCAAAGAAGGGCAGGGCGCGGAGATTCTCGGACCCGCGCCAGCGCCACTGCTGCGTTTGCGCAATCGCTACCGTTACCGTTTCCTGGTGCGCTCGAACGACCGCGCGGCGCTCCGGGCGGCCCTGCTCGCGGTAGCGCGGGCGCCTTCCGATCGGCAGGTGCGCGTCGCTATCGACGTGGACCCAGTGAATATGCTGTAAGGGAGCGGCATGAGGCGCGCGGCGTTGGTTCTCGGACTCGGGTTTTCGCTGGCGCTATGCGCCGCGCCCCGCTCGGCGCACGCCTTCGAACGTGAATGGCACCTTGGCGTGGGTGGCGGCGTCGCGAACGGCACGAGCTTGACCCTCAGCCCCGCGCTGTCGGCGTACGCCGCGTACGGTCTTTCCGACGTGTTCGACGCGCGGGTCGAGCTGACGGCGCGCGGCTACCACGCGGGCAGCGACCAGAATCCGAACGCGCTGTCGGCGATGGTCGGGGTCGCGTACAAGCTCGACGTGCTGCGTTGGGTGCCTTGGGCCGGGGTGTACGCGGGCTACCTGGGCTTTCTGGAGGCGCCGCGCGCCGGTCTGCCCTTCAAGCGGCATGACGCCGCGCTCGGGCTCGGGCTTGGCCTCGACTACGGCATCTCGCGCAAGCTCGGTGTCGGCGTCACGCTGCGCTTCGACAACGCGCTGGTCGACTCCAACGCCAGGACGTTCGACGCGCTCCTGCGGGCCGAGTACCGATGGGGCTGGTAGCGGGGCTCGCCGGAGCGTGCGCCGCCTGCTTGCTCGCGAGCGGCTGCCAGAGCCAGCCGGATGGTCCGCTCAAAGCGACGCCCTCGCTGTTACGCAGTGCCGCCGCCGCTTCTTCGGCCAAGGTCGTCGAGCCACCCGCCGAGCCGCCGCCGCCCTGGGCCGAGGCGCTGCGCGGGCAGCGCTACAAAGAAGCCGACCGCGCGTTCCAAGCCCTGCCGACCGACGCTCAGCACAGCGCCGAGGTGCGTTTCGCGTGGGCACGCACCCGGCTCGAGCTGGGGCAGGCACCGAGCGCGCTGCCGCTGCTGGCCGGCCTCGAGCAGTCACTGCCAGTGCTGGCCGAGCAAGTTGGCGAGCTGCGCGGACAAGTATTGCTCGCCGCGGGGGCGCCGGCGGACGCCGCCAAGTTGCTCGAAGCGCGCGGTGACGCGCAGTCATTGGCGAGCGCTTCCAAAGCGTGGCTGGAAGCGGGCGACGCCGAGCATGCGCTGAAGCTCGCCGAGCGTGGGCTGGCGGGCCTTGGCAAGGCGCGCGGTGCCCACCAACGCGAGGTCTTGCTGCGCCACGCGCGCGGGTTGGCCGCCGAAAAGCTCGGCAGGCAACCGCTGTGGGCCGGTGACTTTCGCTTCGTGGCGGTCGAGGCACCGTTGTCGGACGAAGCCAAAACTGCGGTCGCCAAGCTGGCGCAACTTGGCGAAAAGTCGCCGCTTTCGCCCGCAGATCGCCTGGCGCGCGCGCGTGCGTTGGCGGCGGCCGGCCGCGTTACCGACCTCGAGTCGGAGCTGTCGTTCATCGAGCCGTTGGCAGGGCGACTCACGCGGCCGGGCGTGTTCGCGTCGCTGCGCGGCATGGCGCTGTTCAACTCGCGTGGCGACTACGTGGCCGCCGAGAAGTTGTTCGAAAAGGCCAGCCAACTCGGCACCGAGGACGCCGCCAAAGAGCTGTTTTACATGGCACGTTCGCGTTCGCGCGCCCAAGACGACCGCGGCGCCGAGGCCGGCTACCGCCTGGTGATGCAGCGCTTTGGCACCACGCCGTGGGCCGAGCAGGCCGAGCTTTCGATCGCGCGCATCTTCTTGGCCGCCGGCAGCTTCGACAAAGCCGCGGCCGCGTACGCCACGTACCTGCAACAACGCGGCGCCAAAGCCCGCTTCTTCGACGACGCAGCCTACGAGCGCGCTGTCGCGTTGCTGGCCGCAGGTCTTGCCGTCGATAGTTTGCCGCTGTTGAATCGGCTGGTCACGCGCACCAAAGACCCGCGTTTCGAGGCGCAGCTGCGCGAGCTAGTCGCGGTGGCACTGCTGACGACCGGCAAACGCGAGGAAGCGATCGCGGCGTTCAGGGACGTCATCAGCAAGTTTCCGCTGACGTTCCCGGCGTTGGTCGCCGGCTCACGCCTGCGCGCGCTGGGCGTCGAGCTGCCGGCATGGCTCGAACCGCCGGCCAGCGGCACGCCGCCACCGCCGCTCGAGCTGAAGCTGCCCGCCGACGCGGCGCTGTTGCACCGGCTCGGGCTCGAGGACGAAGCCGCCGCGGCGCTGGCGAGCCAGGAGCGTCGGCTGTCTCGCGGCAACGCATCACGCTCGGGCGAAGCGCTCTGCGAGCTGTACGGCTTGCTCGAAGTCGCGGATCGCCGCTACGCAGTCGGTCAAGACGCCGCGACGCGCGCCGGGCTCGACCGCGCGCCGGGGCCGCGCTCGCGTTGGATGTGGGATTGCGTCTATCCCAGGCCCTACGCCGATCTCGTCACGCGCGCCGAGCGTGAGCGGCTGCTACCACGCGGGCTTTTGTGGGCGGTCATGCGCCAAGAGAGCGGGTTCCGTGCGGCTGTGCGCTCGCCGGTGGGCGCGATTGGCCTGCTCCAGCTCATGCCCGCGACCGCCGATAAGGTCGCCGATGAGCTGGGCGAAAAGGTCGAGCCGCTGGCGTTGACGCGCGCGCACGCGAACGTACACCTCGGGTCGGCTTACTTACGCCGGCTGATTGACGGCTTTCAAGGCAGCGTGCCGCTCGCGCTGGCGGCGTACAATGCCGGGCCGCAAGCCGTCAGTCGCTGGCTCGTCGGCGGCGAAAGCCTGCCGCTCGATCTGTTCGTGGCGCGCATTCCGTACGAAGAAACGCGCGGCTACCTCGCGCGCGTGCTCTCGAACCTCGCGCGCTATGCGTACTTGGAAGGCGGTGAAGGTGCGGTACAAGCGCCGGCGTTGGACTTGCCGAAGGGCGTGAAGTTGCCGGACGGCTCTTATTGAGTTGGCAGCTGACACTAGGAACTGCGGGAGAGCACTGAATCGGCGCTCTCGCGAGCTTGCCAGGCGTCATTCGCGGCCAGCCCCAGGTCTTCCAAGCGCGGGAGAATTGCGCCGCTGACGGTTGCGTAGAAAAGCTCGCGCGCGTCGGCACCGCTGCACAGGCCGAGTGCCACGCCCTCGGCGGGTGGGGTCGACGCTAGCGGCAGATGCGAAAGCTCGTGCAACTCCAGGTGCCGTAGCGCGACGCGCAGGTAGAGCGACAGCCGCAGGCGTGCCGCGCCGTCGAGGCCGGGCAACAGCTCATGGGCGACGCGCCAGCCGAAGCGCGCGTGCCCGACCTCGTCGGCCCAAATCTCCGACAGCAGCTCGCGCAGCGGGCCGTCCGGCATCTCTAGCCGCTCGGCGCCGATCAGCGCCACCGCGATCGTTTCGCTCAGGCACGACACGCTGAGCACGTTGCGCAAAAATCCCTCGAGCGGAGCCGTGCCCGGGTGCTTCGGCAGCGACCGCGGCGTCGCTACCTCGGCTCGCGCTTCAGCGCCCAAAGCTTCGACGACGCCGCCGCACAGCACGCCGTGCTTGCGCTCCTCGGCCTCGAACTCGAACAATTGCTCGACTACCTTGGCGGCCATACCGATCGCCTCCGCTTGCTTGCCGAGCGCAGCGAACACGTCCGCGGATTGGTACTCGTTCACCATGCGCGCGCGCCAAGTCGCGATCGCCGCGATCCGCAGCGCCGGGAGGTCCGGCAGGGCGGGGCGGTGCTGGCGAGCGGCCGTGCGCAGATCCAGCACGGTTTTCACGCCGCCGCGCTCCACTCGAGCAGCGCTTCGAGCGACAACTCGGGCGGCACTGGCGGACCCCACGGCGCGCACGCCTGATGCTGCCAGCTGCTTGGATCGGTGCAGCACTTCGGGCGCACGGCGATCTGCATGAAGCGCGTATTTATGCTGTCGAAGCATTCGGCGCCGAGTTGCGGCGGCAGCGAGAGCGCCTGAAGCACGGTCTCACAGCACGCTTGGGTCGCGGCGCTCGGCGTGGGTGCCGCTGCCGTCTGCTCCAGCGTCGTTAGGCAAGCTTCGGCCGCTGGCGCGCACGCCTGCGGCGGGGCGCCAGCGCTGCTTGCTTCATTCGTGCCCGCCACGTTGGCCCCGGCCGCGTTGGCCATGCCACCCACTTCGACGCCCCCGGTCGCCGCCGAGCCGCCGCCGGCTGCGCCACCCGTCGCGATCGAGTTGCTCGGCTTGGCGTCGTTCGGCGCGGGGCCGATGATCGGGTAGGGGGAGCTGGCTTCCTCGCCCTTGGTGGAGCTGGTCGCTTCGCTGGCGTTGGTGCCTGGCTCGGGCGTTCGGGCGCCCCCAGCGTCAGTCGTGACGTTGCCGCCGCAACCGATCAGCGTCGTCGAGACCGTTACCCGGATCGCAGCCGACACCGCGGCCCGCAAGACCTTCACATCCATGGCAGCTCCTCCGAAGGCCTAGCAGGAACGCTCGCGAGCCTTCATTGCCATTCATGCCAAAGGTCGGCTGTATCGTCTATCAGGATTTTCTGACCGATATTGTATTGTCTATCCGTACACCCTCAGAATACACCCGGAATTTCGGCGGCCGCGCGGTACAGCCCGCCTCGACCCACGTCGCGCCAATCGCTGGCCCAGCTGCCCCAAAACGCATCGCGCAAGAACAGCTCGGCTTGGCGCCCGCGCGGTGAGAATCCCCACTCCGCTTCTTGCGACAGATCATCGGGGTCGGAATACAGCCGCCACACGAACGCTCCCACCAGCTCGTGCGCCTGCAGCATCCCGGCGAGCAGCCCGCGGTAGGCTGCGGCTTGCGCTGCTGCGTCGACCTTCACGCCGCTCATGTGGTCGGGCCACTCCCACGGCCTGAGCGCGGGGTCCGGGCGCGCGGTGTAGCCGAACTCGTTGAACATCACCGGCTTCTGCCAAAGCTCGGCCAACGCCTTCACCTTCTTGGCTACTTCGACGCCGCCGCTCACCAACGCATCGGCGCTGGCGCTGGGCTTGTCGGTCAGCGGATAGAAGGCGTTGACTCCAATCACGTCGAGCTCGCCCAAAATTACCGTTTGATCGACGTCGTCCCAGTTGGCTGCATACGTCAAAAGCCCCGAGTAGGCCGCGCGAATATCGCGTAGAATCGGGAAAAAACTGGGCGCGTGGGTGGTGGTGAGCCAGCTCCGCAGCTCTACGCCCGCGGCCAGCATGTCGACGTGCGCCGTTTGCGCAAAGCGTGCCCACGTCAGCACGTAGCTTCTGTAGCTCTCGGCGAAGCGCCGCCAGCCTTCGTCGGTCTCTGGATCGAGCTCGCCGCGCCAGCCGCCGCTCTCGACCCACAGGTGCGGCACCAGCAACACCCTCAGCCCACGCGCGTGGGCCTGCTTCACGGCCCGGCGCAAACCGCGTTGGTTGTCGGCGAGCGGCAGCTCGAACGTCAGGTCAATGCCGGTCGCCTTCAAATCCCACGCCCGTCCGAACGGCGTCAGGCTGATCCACGTCGCACCGAGCCGGACGGCTTCGTCCAGGCCGCGCTCGAAGTCGGGGCTGCCATAGCCGTGGCCGGGATGCAGCGCGCTCTCAATCGGGCCGATCGTGACACCGCGCATGGCGACGCCGCCCAGCTCCGGCAGCTCGTACGGCAACGTGGCCGATGCCGTGTGGCCCGAGTGCGCGGGCACGCCCAGCGAGGAACTGGCCAGCGTTGCTAGCGCCGCCAGCGTTGCTAGTGCGGGTCGCGCGCGCCGCCGCTCAGCCATACAGCCTTCGGAATAGCGCCGACAAAAGTGCGGCATCGATGCCGTCTAGTGAGGTGGTCACAGCGTCTGCTCCTGCCCCTGACAGCTCGCGTTCCGAATAGGTGTGCGTTACTCCGATGCACGGCAGCCCTGCGGCCTTCGCTGCCTCGACGCCAGCCAGTGAATCTTCGATCACTAGGCCGCGGCGCGCGGCAGCCTCTTGACCGCGCTCGGCCAGCCAGCGGATGCCGAGCAAGTAGCCCTCGGGATCAGGCTTGCAGACTTGCGTGTCCTCCGCCGACACGATCGCCAAGATGGACGAGCGCACGCCCAAGACCTCGAGCCCGAGCTCGATTTCGTCACGCAACGCCCCCGACACGACCAGCGCTGGACCGGCGGCCGCCTGACGCCGCACCAGCTCGGCGGCGCCCGCGAACGTCGGCAGTGCCGCACGCGCACGCGCCATGTACAGCGGTCGCTTGGCGTCGATCAGCTCGGCGATGTGTTCGGCGCTCGGCTTCTGACCCGCGTCTCCAAGGATGGCGCGAAATGCCCCGGCGTCGTCGAACCCAAGGTAGCGATGCAGGTAGTCGCGCTCGCTCAGCGTGACGCCGAGGCCGGCCAGGACCTCGCGAAAGGTCTCGAAGTGCACGACCTCGTCATTCACGAGAACGCCGTTGAAATCGAAAAACGTCGCCGGAAACACGCGCCGAACCTACCTCAAAACCCCTGCAATTTGGCGGAAGTTGCAACACCTACGGGATTGTGCCAGCTTCCGCCCTCCAAAAAATCTTGCCTGGTGTCGCGGGGCTAGCCCCGCTTCCTCCGCTGAGCGAATCAAGTCGTAAATATGAGTAAGGGCGATCTGCTTGAGATGGAAGGCGTCATTCAGGACGCGCTTGGTGGCGGCCAGTACAACAT
>FSUE01000524.1_pt1 | contig 11206 bp, 11 predicted proteins | sample 1637031 | NCBI WGS metagenome assembly FSUE01 (sample SAMEA3914819, study PRJEB12502) | metagenome | biome: forest; material: soil | place: Canada | collected 2010-06-26 | depth 0.3 m | reverse complement strand
GAAGTGGGGGATGTGGTGTTTACGACGGATCCATTCATGAGCCGCAGACACGCAGCCATCGTCCGTGATCCCGCGACGAACACCTTCACCCTCAAGGACCTAGGGTCGTCGAACGGGACGTACCTCGGGATCCGCGGTGAACGCGAGCTCGTAGCGGGTGACCACGTCAGGGTCGGCCAGCATCTGTTCCGGCTGGATTTCGGCACGGGGTCGAAAAGCCGATGAACGGCGAATCTAACTCCGCGGCGATTCGCGTGCGCCTGTTCGGTCGCACCGACGTCGGGCAGATCCGCGAGCACAATGAAGATAACTTTCTCGTCGCTGATCTGACTCGAAAGAGTCGCAGCCTAATGGAGACCGACCGCGTCCAAGGCGTGGCCGAACGCGGCACGTTGCTGGGCGTCTGTGACGGCATGGGCGGCGCCGCAGCCGGCGAAGTCGCCAGCCAGCTCGCCGTCGACATCATTTACGAGAAGCTCACCCAGGGTGATCCGCCGCGAAACCACGATGATCTGGCGCGGCGCCTGGTCAACGCCGTCGAGGAAGCCGGCGGGCGCATCTTTGGCGAGGCCCGCGCCGACCGCACGCGGCGCGGCATGGGTACCACCGCCACCATCGCCGCCCTGCTCGATTCGCGCCTGTTCGTGGCCCAGGTCGGTGACAGTCGCGCGTACGTGTTGCGCGGCGACAAATTCGTTCAGGTCAGTCGCGATCAATCGCTGGTCAATCAGCTGATCGAAGCCGGACAGCTCACCGAAGAGGAAGCCGAGACCTTCGAGCACAACAACATCATCCTGCAGGCGCTCGGCACTGCCGAGACCGTGCAGGTGGACCTCACCTACGTCGACCTGCGTCATGGCGACACGTTGCTGGTGTGCTCGGACGGCTTGTCCGGCATGGTGCGCGCCGATGAGATGCGCGAGGTATTGCTCGGCCATCGCGAGCCATTCGACGCCTGCAAAGAGCTGGTCGATCGCGCCAACCGCGCCGGCGGTCATGACAACATCACCGTCATCGTCGCGGTGTTCGAGGGCGCACTGCCGCCGCCCGGGCCGCAAGACGTGCTGGCGTACCAGAAGTACGCGCTGCCGGAAGCGCCGGCCGAAGCGACCGTGCGCGCTCCCAGCGTGCACGCGCCCGAGATCTACACGCCGCCGCCCAGCCAGGAGGCCCAGCGTGAATCGCGCCGGCTCCGGGTCGGCCACACGATGGTCGGCATGACCAACCCGATGGCGGCGACCCCCGCCTCCGGCACGCCGACTGGCCCGCGCGTCTCGAATCCACCCGCAACCTTCGAAGACGACCCGGTTTCCATCCCCACCAGCGGCCTGCCGCCGTCATTGGTCGGCATGCTGGTCTTGACCGCCATGTGTCTGGTCGCGATTGCCGGCTTCTTGCTGCTGCGCTGAGCGCCCCCGGAACCGATGACCCTAGCCCGCGCGGGCAAGCTGACTTTCCGCCGGGTATTTCCCAGGCTGCTGCGGCTGCTGCTCACGCTGCTGGCGGTCGTGCTCGTCGGCTTCTACGGCGCTGCCAACGGCGCCAAGCGCCCCGGCTCGGGCTGGGCGTTCAAGCAGCTGCCTGTGTTCGTCAACCTGGCGCCAGCCGACGTGCGCGAGCTGGCCGTGCGAGCCATGCGCGCAGCCGCGAAGGACGAAGGGCCCGAAGCGTCTCGGGCGCGCGTCGAGCTGTTGCGGCTGGGCGGTGCGGCGTTGCCCCACGTGCTGCCGCAGCTCGACAGCTTGGAGCCGAGCGCGCGCGGGCGGGTGGCGATGGCGCTCGGACCACTCGCCCTGCGGATGCGTGTCGCGAGCGTGGAAGACGTGGCTTCGCCCGAGCGCGCGCTGCTTTTCTTTGGACGGTTCTGGCAAGATCGCTCGATCGAGTTTCGGCCGACCACGGTGCGCCGCGCCGTGGAGCGGTTGGCAGAGCGCTCGCTCGTGCTGCGTCGCGACGACGTGATTCACGCCGACACGTACGCCCTGGAAGCGTTGGTGGCCGCGCTCGGCAAAGTCCAGAGCGCTACCGACGTGGCGCGCGTCGCGCGCTTGCATCCGGTGCTGATGCACATCACCGGGCGGGGCGAGGTACTGCCACGCGAGCCCAGCGTCGAGGAAGCGGCGCGCGCGGTCGAGCACTGGCAAGAGTTGTGGTTGCAAGAAGGCGCCGACTACTCGGTGCTCGAAGGACCACGCCGAGTTGCGGCGCTGGTGACCGAAACCCAATTCGCCAAGTGGCTGGCGCAGGCCTTCATGTGGAAGCTCGGCCATGCGCGTGACGGCGCCAGTGTCAGCTCGAGCGTCTTGGCGGCGCTGCCCGGCAGCGCGCTACACGTGCTGTGCCTGCTGTTGCTGGCGCTCGGCGTCGCCGCCGGCACGGCGCTGGTGGACCGCTCACGGGGCCTCGCCGAGCGCGTGCTTTTGCGCCTCGCGGCCACGTCGGCGTCACTCGTGGCGTCGTACCCGGTGGTGTTGACCTTAGCGCTGGCTTTCGAGCTCAAGAGCGGCCAGCGCGGCGTGCTTTCGCTGTGTGCGGACGGGCTACGCCACGGCGACGTCAACTTGATGATGGGCGCGCTGCTCGGCGTGACGCTGCTTTCCGAGCTGCTGGTCACGCTACCTTCGCGGCTCGCGGCGGCGGCGCACGCGGCGAGCGACGCGGAAGGAGACGACGAATGACCCCGGGTTCGTCAGCGCTGCAGCTGCGCCTGGCGCAGGCAATCTTGGGTCTGTGGTTGGTGCTCGGCGCCTTCGGCTGGCTGGCGCCGCAGGCTCCGTTGTTGTTGGTCGGCTTTGGCAGCGATCTGCTGGCGCTCGGAGCCGTGCTCATCTTGGCCTTGATCGTCGGCGTGCCGCTCGGTGCGCTTGCCGGCAGTGGCCCGCGCTGGATCGACGTCACGTTGGCCTTCACGACCGATTGGATCGCCGCCGTGCCGGTCGTTCTGCTCTTGGCCTTCCTGCGGCCGGCAGGCGTGAGCGCGCTGGGCGGTTTGGTCGTGCTCGGCTTGTTGCGTTCGCTCGAGGTCGGCTGGGTCGTCCGCAGCGCGCTACTGCGCGCGGCGGTGGTCGACACCTCCTGGGCGGCGCGCAGCCTCGGGTACATGCCGCTATCGGTGTTTCTCAACCAGCGCTTGCCGGCGGCCGCCGGCCCGGCGCTCGCGCACCTGGCACTCACGCCGGTGTGGACGTTCGTGCTGGACAGCGTCGGCACAGCCGCCGGCCTGGGCGCCGCCAGCTCACGCCACAGCTTGGGGGCGCTCGTGGCAAGCTCGGGGGCAACGACGACGCTGCCGAGCTCGGCGGCCGCCATTTTCGCGGTCGTTACGCTCACCTGGGCGCTGCATCGGCTCGGCGATCACTACGGCTTGCGGCTCGCTCGGAAATGACAATATTAGGCGCACCCCATGGCTGCCCTCCCCGTCGTAACCGAGCGCACTTTCGAACAAGAGGTGCTGATGAGCGAGCTGCCGGTCTTGCTCGAGTTTTCGGCCGAGTGGTGCGGGCCCTGCAAGCAAATGGCGCCCGACCTGCTCGCTCTCGCTCGTGAGCTGGAGGGCAAGGCCAAGGTCGTCACGCTCGACATCGACAAGTCGCCGAACATTCCACGGCAGATGGGCGTGCAGTCGGTGCCGACGTTCGTCGTGTTTCAAGGCGGGCGCCCGGTCGGAGGCAAAGTCGGCGCGATGCGCAAGACCGAGTTGCGCGGCCTGCTCGAGCCGTTCCTACCGCGCGCCGAAGGGGCGATTCGCCCTGAAGAGCTCGTGCAGTTGCTGAAGGCCGGTCAAGTCAGCGTGGTCGACACGCGCGAGGCGCTGGTCTTCAACCGCGCGCATCTGCCCACGGCCATCAATCTTCCGCTCGAAGAAATCGAGACGCGCCTGGCTGAGCTGCATATGCTGCCGGCGACGCCCGTCCTGTACTGCCGCGCCGGCGACCGCACCAAAGAGCTGGCCGCCAAGCTCGCTGAACAAGGCCTGCCGGTCGCCTTCCTCGAAGGCGGCGTCCTCGGCTGGGAAGCCGCGGGGCAAAAGCTCGAACGTCCGGACTAACGCCCGAGCGTGCGCTCGGCCACACCGGCCACCAGCGGATACGCCGTCGCGACGATCTCGTGCCCGCGTTCCGTGACACGAACCCGGTAGGCGACGTTTTCCGCATCAATATCGTGGCTCACGATTGAGCGGCGCAACAAGCTGTGCATCACGCGCGAGACCGAGCCCTCATCGAGCGCCAGATCATTCGAAACCTGGAGATGACTCACCGGCTCGCCACACTGCTGCGTCAAGCGCCACGTGGCCTCGAGCGTTCGCCATTCCGCAAACGAAACGCCCAACGACCTGAGCGCTACGTTCGCCTTCCGGCGAAACGCCATCGTCCGCTTCACCCCTTCCAACGCCCCAGCAGTGGCGCACTCGGCTGCAGTGGGCGGAGGCAATGCGGGCCGCGGCAGCACCCTCGCCAGCTCCTCGTCATACTTGCGTCGTCCCCCGCTCACGCACACCCTACTCGCACATTTCGTGCCCGAGCTACGCGGGCGCCCCAAGTCGCCACGAAATGCGCCGCCCGCCCCCCCGTGAAGCTGGCCGCCAACCCCTTCGATGGCAGCCACACTGCCACCCCACAGCAAAACCAACTTCTCCACGCAAGGGTCCGCAACAACCCCCAATCACTTGGCACGCCAAGTCACCGACCCCGCGACAATTCACCCCGTGAATTTGCAAACCATTTCATCCGCTTCACTGACCCCACGCTTCGCCCCCTCCGTTGACTTGGCATGCCAAGTCACCGACCCCGCGACAATTCACCCCGTGAATTTGCAAACCATTTCATCCGCTTCACCAACCCGTTGCACCGACCCATCCGATGACTTGGCATGCCAAGTGATTGCGGGAGTCGCGGATGACGCCGTGATTCTCCGAGTTGTTTCGGCCAGTTGGCGGAGCGTTTGTGGAGCGTGAACCGATGACTTGGCGTGCCAAGTCATTTTGGGAATGGGGAGGGGCGGGGTGGGAGCGGGGGTTGAAAGCGCGACGCGCCGGCGCGCACCGACGTGACCCGCGGGACTAGCGCCACGCGGGGTTTGAGTTTTCACCATAGGTGGCGGCGGCGAGGGCGGCGGCCAGGACGACACGAACGGGGACGGAGTGAGCTTGGGCAGCGCGGACGCAAGCGTCGAACTCGGGCTTGAGTTGCGGCGGGCCGTAGGGACCGCGGGCGACTTTGACGGGAATTTTTCCGAACTCGGTTTCGACTTCGATGAGGTCGCGGGGTCGCTCGGTGCGGGCGACGCCGTAGCGACGCAGACCAATGCTGCTGGTTTCACGGAGCAGAACGGCTTCGAGCACCGACAGCGATGCGGCGTTGACCAGCGCGGAGAGGAGCAAGCCCGGGCGGCCCTTCTTCATCGTGACCGGTACGGCCCACGCGTCGAGCGCACCGGCCTCGAGCAACTTGGCGATCGCGTGGCCGCTCAATTCGCCCGTCATATCGTCAACGTTGGCTTCGAGCACGTAGTGCGTGGCGCCGCCGTCGTCGCGATCTTCACGGGCGAGCGGTGTGCCAAGCACGGCACGAAGCGCGTTCAGCCGGTCGGGCAGCTGCCGGGTGCCGGCACCCCAACCGATTGCCATCGGTTCGAGGCTCGGCCAACGCTCGAAACGCACCGCCTGAGACGCAACAATCGCGGCGCCAGTCGGCGTGACCAGCTCCGCCTCCACACCAGCGTCGTACGTCGGTACGCCGCGCAAGCAGGCCACTGTAGCTGGCGCCGGAAGCGGCAAAATACCGTGGCGGCAGGTGATGCTGCCGTGGCCCATCGGCAATGGCGCGCACACCAATTCGGCCTGTAGGTAGGCGAGCGCGGCCGCGGCACCCACGACGTCAGCGATGGCATCGACGGCGCCCACTTCGTGGAACGTCACCGCCTCGACGCTGCTGCGGTGCACGAAAGCTTCCGCCTCCGCCAGCCGGCGAAAGATGCTTTGCGCGCGCCGTCGCGTGTCGTCGTCGAGCGCGGCCGCGGCCAACAGCCGAACGATTTCGTCGTAGCTTCGCTCCGGGTGCTGGGTGTGCTGCTCGACGGCGAAGCGAACGCCGCCGATCACGCCGGTCTGCGCGGGGTGCACGGCAACGCTGACACCGGCTAGCCCCACCGCCGCGATCGCGTCGCGCACGACCTCGAACGGCACCCCGAGGTCGACCAAAGCGGCGACGGTCATGTCGCCCGCGACACCGCTGAAGCAGTCGAAATAGACGAGCTTGCCCGCGCCCGCGCCGCGAGCCAGGCGCGGGTTGCCGAAGCGCAGCGCGTCGGCGCCGCGCGCGTCAGCGTGCGTGTGCTGGCCTTCGCCGTGACCGTGCTGATGCACATGCCCTCCGGCTACAGAGCGCACGATCCCGACGAAACGCGGCTTTTTCGCGTCGCCGGGCTCGCTCACGCGCGCTCCGTCTTCAGTTGGCGCATCACCGCCATCGCCGCGCCAAAACCGTTGTCGATGTTGACGACGGTCACGCCCGACGCGCAGCTCGTGAGCATGCCCAGCAGCGCCGTAAAACCGCCGAGCGCCGTGCCGTATCCGACCGACGTCGGCACCGCGACGACCGGTGCTGCCACCAGGCCGCCGACGACGCTGGGCAAGGCACCCTCCATCCCGGCGATCACGATCAGCGCCTCGGCCTGGGTGAGCTCCGGCATCACGGCCAGCAGTCGGTGCAAGCCGGCGACACCGACGTCGAAGAAACGTCGACAGCCAATCCCGGCCATGCGCAAGGTTTCGATGGCTTCTTCGGCGACCGGCACGTCGCTGGTGCCGGCCGTCACGATCGCCACGCGCGAATCACGCGTTAGCTCGCGCGGTGCGGCCTGAAACGATGCCGTTCTCGCCGCGTCACGGTAGGTGAGCTCAGGAACGCGCGTCGCGACCTCGAGGAACACCGACGGCTCGAGCCGCGTGACCAGCACGTCTTGGCCAGCCTCGATCAGGCGCGACGCGACGCCGGCAATCTGCTCGGCCGTTTTGCCCGGCGCAAATATCACTTCGGCCATGCCCTGGCGTAGCGCGCGATGATGGTCGACGCGCGCGTACGACAGATCGCTGAACGGCAACTGCGCAAGCTCCGCGAGCGCGGTCGGCACGTCCAGCTGCCGCGCGCTCACGGCCTCCAGCAGCTGGGCAAGGCGGGACCTGTCCATGAATCTCGGTAGTATCGTGGCAGAGACGCCTCGCCAAGGGCTCGGCACATATTTCCTCGTCCCTGGCTTCGTGCTCTGCTGCCCGCCGATGCCGGTTCTGATCGCGCTCCCGTTCGGGTTCTGCCTGGGCGTCGCTTTTGCGTGGCTCGGACGGCGTGAGCTGCGGCGCGTCACGACCGGCGAGCTGGGCAGCCGCGGGCTCGCGATTACGACGCTGTTCGGCTTGTTCGTCTTCGCGCCCGTCTCAGCCTACTTTCTGGCCTTCGAGCCCGACTGGTGCCTGGCGTACCTGGTCGACATGGCACAGGCCTCGGCGGCGCTGCCGTCGACGCTGCTGCTGTTGGAGCTTGCCAGCGTGCCCGGCGGTTTCCTGCTCGCGCGACTGCTCCTGGAGCGCGGCTCCGACGAGGCGAGCCTGCTCCGGGTGCTGTCGGGTGGGGCGGTGGTCACCCTGGGTGGGGTGATGCTCGGCCTGCGACGCTTCGCCGTTCAGGGAACCTACGCGCAGTTTCACGGCGACTTTGGCACGCAGCCGCTGGCCGGCAGCTCGCTCGGCTATGCTGTGCTGCTGCTTGGGTTCTGGCTCACCGTGGGCCTCGGTTTCGCGGTATGGAACCTGCGCCGCCTGGACTGACGAAAGCTTGAATGGCCGACCCCACCATCGATCCGACTCCCCGACTTCTCGAGCTAGCCGCTGATTTGGTAGCGCGTGCCCGCAAGCTGGGCGCTGACGTCGCCGAAGCCAGCGCGCGTACCGGTTGGGAGCTCTCGGCCAAAGTGCGCGTGGGCAAGACCGAGCTCGTGGAAGAAGCGGGTCACCACGGCGTTTCGCTGCGCGTGATCCGCGGCGGACGTGTCGCGACCACCGCCACTAGCGATCTTACCCCGCGTGGCATCGAACGCTGCGTCGCCGATGCGCTCGAGCTGTGCGCATTGTCCGAGCCCGATCCGTTTGCGGGTCCCGCGCCCGACGAGCTGCTGTCCAAGCCGCCCTACCCCGATCTCGACCTGTTCGACCCGAGCATCGACGCGATCGACGCCGAACGGGCGATCGAGCAGGCGCGCATCGCCGAGCAAGCCGCGTTCGACGCGGATCCGCGCATCACGCTGAGCGAAGGCGCCACCTATTCGCGGACCAGCGGCGCCAGCGCCTTGGTTTTGTCTTCCGGCTTCTCGGGCGCGGTGCGTGGTTCGTACGCTGCGCTCTCGGTCGCGCCGGTCGTGGAAGACGAAGGCGGCAAGAAGCGCCGCGGCCACTACTACTCGGCCACGCGCCGTCACCAAGATCTCGAGTCGGCGGAGTTCATCGGCCAAGAGGCAGCCCGACGCACGCTGCGCAAGCTAGGCGCCCGCAAGATCCCGACCACCGAAGCGCCGATCGTGTTCGACCCGGACGTGGCGCGATCACTGGTCGGCAGCCTGGCCGGCTGTATTGTCGGCGGCGCGCTCTGGCGTAAATCGAGCTATCTGCTCGAGCGTGAAGGCACCGAGGTCGCAAGCTCGCTGGTCAACATCGTCGACGACCCGCTGATCCCGCGCGCTCCGGGCTCGCGCCCGTTCGACGGCGAGGGGCTACGCTCGCGCAAGAACGTGATCGTCGAGCGCGGCACGTTGAAGACGTTTTTGCTCGACTGTTACAGCGCCCGCAAGCTCGGTCGTGAGTCGACCGGCTCGGCCAGCCGCAGCGGCGGCTCGATCGGTGCTTCCACGACCAACTTCATTTTGGCGGCCGGCACCACGCCGGCAGCCGACATCGTCAAGACGACGGCACGCGGCCTGTACGTGACCGAGCTGATGGGCTTCGGCTTCAATCCGGTCACCGGTGACTTTTCGCGCGGCGCCGCCGGCTTTTGGATCGAGAACGGCGAGCTCTCGTTCCCGGTCAGCGAGATCACCATCTCGTCGACGCTGGACGCCATGTTGAAGGCGATTGACGCCGTCGGCGACGACCTCGAGCTCAAGACGTCGACCGCATCCCCCACGCTGCGCGTCTCGGGCATGACCATCTCCGGCACGTAGCCAAAGGCGCATCAGTCATCGAACGAATTGGGCGTGCCCGGCGAAGCTCCCGGAGCGCCATGCTCCGAAAAAGCCGCCGGATCGTCGTCGGCCGCATCTGGCGTGCGGCGCGCGATGCTCTTGCCTGCGTGCGCGGCGTTCACGAGCGGAAAGCGCGAGAGCACGCCTTCGCGGCCGACCAACAGCAACCCCTCACCGCCGTTCGAAAGCCCGCGCGTGCCGAGGCTCGGTACCCGCAGCAACCGCACGGCACTGGGCACGGCGACATCCAAGCTCGAGGCTCGAAAGCCGTCGCCGACGAGCAGCGCGAGCTCGCCTGGTCCGAGCTGTTCGCTCGGCAACTGAGCGCGACCGCCCGCATCTTCGAGCCACAACCCGGCAAGCGACGTCGCGCGTTCGGAATCGTTGAGAAGCTCGATCCATTCTCCCTGCGATTCAGGCCCAATTGGATTGGCCAACACCTCGTTCAAGAGCACGTGGCGCCGCGCTGGCGCGGTCGTGACCGTGGTGTCAAAGGTTTCGAGCGCGCCGGTGCTGGAAAGCACGCTGCCGCTGAGCGCGACGGTGGTGGCGGGCGAAAGCTGGCCGAGCAACAAGCTCCGGCTGCCCGCTCGCGTGGCGAGCACGACGTTTTGCGGCTGCTTGAGCGCGAACAGCAGGTCATGCGCGCCCGGCGTGACCCGCAGCCGGTCGTCGAGCGCGTCCAAGCAAGCGCCATGAAACGGCACGCCGGCCGCGCACGGTGACGCGGTTTCGGTGACCGCAGGCGACACCGGCAACCACGGCGATGGCTCCAGCAGCGCGCCAGCCACGACGGGCGGCGCAACCGTCGGTTCGACCAGCTCGCTGTCGGCCACAAGCGTGATGCAGTCGCCGCTGATCATGCCCGCCAGGCCAGACGTCGCAGTGAGTGAGATGCCACCGGGCTCGAGCGTGAGCGGTTCGAAGGGGCCCGGGGCGCTGGCGTCGCACACCACCGAAGCCCGGTACTTGTGGCTGCCGGCAGGCGGGAACAGCCGCCGCATGCGCGCCGCGCCCGCCTCGACGCGCGCCACGCGCAACGTGCCGAGACCGGTGAACGCCAGCGTATATGTGGTCTCGGGCTCGAGCCAATCGAGCGGCTGCAGCCAACAGTCGACGCCGTCACGCCAGTAGCGCAACGGCACCGCACGGTCGGCGAGCGCGGTCGGTACCTCGCCACGCCTGAGGCTGCCAGCGTAGTAGTCGGTGAGCTCGCCGCGAAACAGCCACGGCTTGCCCGAGGCCGGGACGGCGCGCAGCCGGGCGCGAAAAAGCGACGCCATGGCCCCTGGCGGCGCGGTGGGCTCGAATTCGACGTCGTGCTCGGCGTGCGCGGCGGTCGGCAGGTCGAGCGAGGGCCCGCTGCAGCCCCATGTCAGTGCCGCGCCGAGGAGTCCGAGAGCAACCGTGGTCAATCGCATGCCCGACTCCCATCGGCCGGGCGGAGGCGCGGTTGCGAAAAATGGTATTCATCGGACCGTGACGCCGGACGACATCAAAGCGCTGCGAAAAGAGCTCGGTTGCACCGCTCGCGATCTCGCGACCACCCTCGGCATCGAGCAAAAAGAGGTGCTGGCCTGGGAGGCTGGCGAGCTGTTTCCGACCAAGCGCTTCGTGGAACAGATGAAGACGTTGCGCGAGAAGGGGCCGAGCGCCGTGCTGAAGGCTGCCAAGGGGAAAGCCGTCGCCCCGACCGATCGCGTCTCGGATCCAGCCTTCTGGGCGATCGTGAAAAAGCTACTCCTGCATCCGGCGCTCTACGACCAGGTCAGCAAGCTTGCCGAACGGTTCGAGGACGAGAAAAAGGGGTGAGTGGTGAGGATTGAGGGGTGAGTGACGGCGACTAGCTATTCGTCGTCGTCATCGTCGTCATCGTCGTCATCGTCGTCGTCATCGTCGTCGTCATCGTCGTCAGCCGCACCCTCGCCGCCGCTCGCAGGCGCTTCCTCGGTGACTAACTCGTCCGACTCAGCCTTCT
>FSUE01000643.1_pt1 | contig 11246 bp, 15 predicted proteins | sample 1637031 | NCBI WGS metagenome assembly FSUE01 (sample SAMEA3914819, study PRJEB12502) | metagenome | biome: forest; material: soil | place: Canada | collected 2010-06-26 | depth 0.3 m | reverse complement strand
GTTGACAATTATCAATAAACGACCAAAGTGGATGAATGTCAACTAATGCCTCCCGGCCCGTGGTCGTGGTTACGGGCGCCACGGGGGGCATCGGCGCCGCGATCGTTTCTATCCTCGCCGTCGCCGGCTGCGACGTTGTCGCCATCGTACGCAGCGCCGCTCGTTTTGACGCCCTTAGAGCAAGCTTGCCTGTCGGCGACAAGGTTGACGTCGTCGTTGGTGACCTTGGCGTGGTTAACGGCGTTGCGGCAGTGGGCGCGGCCCTGGCGGCCCGCTCCGGCCCCATCAACGTGCTCATCAACAACGCCGGCGTTCACGCCTTTTCGCAGCAAGTCACCGGCGATGGCCTGCCGCTGATGGTAGCGGTGAATTACGTGGCACCGTTCGTCCTGACCCACGCGCTGCTGCCCAAGTTGCGTCAGAGCCAGGGCCGCGTCGTCAACGTTGCCTCCGACGCGCACCGGCGAGTCAAGACGTTGACGCTTCCCGATGATTTGACGTCGACGAGCCCCTTCGGTGCGGCGGCCTCGTCGCTGCTCTACAGCCGCTCGAAGCTACTGCCGGTTCTCTTCACCAAGGCGCTGGCGCGGCGGCTCGCTGGCAGCGGGGTCACCGTCAACAGCTGTTGTCCTGGGCTGAACACCACGGGGCTTGGCCGCGAGCACCGCGGCTTCGCGGCCCTGGCGCGTGTGTTTCGCGTACTTGGTCTGTTTCCCCCCGAACGCGGGGCCCGCGTCGCTTGTCGCCTCGCGCTCGACTCGTCGTTGCGCACGACCAGCGGCCGGCACTTCTCGGCGTCCGGGGCAGAGAAACCCGACACCCCATTGGTGCGCGACGTCGAGCTGCAGGAGCGTTTGTGGACGGCCACGCTGTCGCTAGGGGCCCTGGCCGCGCTCGGAGAATTCGCATGAGCCAGAGGCGTGTCCTGCTGGTCGAGCGAGTCGGTCGCGGGTTGCAGGCATTGCTGGCTGGCGCCCGCGTAGTCACGGCGGCCGCCGCCGCCGACTTCGCCGGCAACGCTCTGCAGCCAGCAACGTTCCACATCGCCCGTTGGCTCGACGCCCACGGTCCTGCGCGTTCCAACGACGTCGCGCTTGGCGTAGGGATGGACAAGAGCGCCGTCAGCCGCCTGCTCAAGGAGCTGGAGACCCAGCGCCTGGTCCAACGCGGCGCCGCCGAGGACAAGCGAGCCAAACTAGTGTCGCTGACCGCCACGGGTCGGAAGCGTTTGCAACGCGCTTTGGCCGGCAAAGGGCGCGCCCTCGACGCACACCTCGCCAGCTTCGGCGACCATGATCTAGACGCGCTCGCCGTTCTGCTCGATCGCCTGAACGCTCCACGACATGATTCCGCGCCTCGGCGACGCTCGCGCAGCGAGCCGTCAACCTCGCATTCGTGAATCTCAGTCACGATTACAATTTTTTCGGCCAAAGACGATCAGACCTCGCATCGCGCCAAGCGTTCTCGAACGAGCTGCACGTGACCCTGAGCCATCCGCCGGTGTTCGTGTGGACGACCGCCGACGATCAGCTCGTGCCCGCCGAGCATGCTCGGCTATTCGCCGCAGCCTGCGAACGCGCGGGCGTATCGGCAACGCTGCGCGTATTTCCGCATGGGGCGCACGGCATGGGTCTGGCGCTCGGCGAGCCCAGTGAGGTGGGCAGTTGGACTAAACAGGCGCTCGACTGGCTCGCGCGTCTGCCTTGACGTTTCTGTAAACAACCAAAGGAATCGACATGATCAGTCGGGCAAGCGTCGTGGTCATCAGCTCGACGCGGCATGTGCGGCGAGGTCGACCGCCGTTGCGATCGCGGCTGGTTGCGACACGTACAGCGCGTGGCTGCCGACGACCTCGGTGACGTGTGAGCCCGCGCGGGCGGCCATCATGCGCTGGGCGGGCGGGGGAATCATCCGGTCCTCGGTCGCGACCACGTAGACGCTCGGCTTCGATTTCCACGACGGTTGACTGACCGCGCCGGTCAACGCCTCCACACCCCACGGCACCTGGGAGTCGGCCATGAAAGCCGCCAGGTCGGGCGCAACGTCAGCGGCGAACGAGGCCGCGAACCTTGCCTTTTCCAGGAACAGAAACCCGTCCTGCGGAGGCAGGATCGGAGGCACTGGCGCCCCGGGAGGCGGGTCTTTGATCAACGCAGCGACCGACTCGCCGGCGTCGGGCGCGAACGCGGCGACATAGACGAGCGCTGCTACCTTCGGATCGTTGCCGGCTTCCGTGACGACGACGCCGCCGTACGAGTGTCCCACGAGGATCGCCGGACCGTCTTGAGCGGCCAGTGCTCGCTTGGTGACCGCCACGTCGTCGGCCAGTGAGGTGGTTGGATTTTGCACCACAGTCACACGGTAGCCCCGCCTTCTGAGCTCGGCATGCACGCCCTGCCAGCCCGAACCGTCCACGAAGCCACCGTGCACGAGCACCACATTTTTCACACCTATTTGCTTGTCGTTGGTCATTGAGAGCCTCCTTACCCGACCGAAAGTAGGCCTGGTTGCTATCAATAACCAGTTCTGAATAGTCGTCTATTAGTGATAGATACTCACTAATGGAATTCAGCTCCCGACAGCTTCGCGCCTTCCACTTGGTGGCCGAGCATCGCAACTTCGCGCGTGCCGCTCAGGCCCTGTTCGTCACGCCTTCGGGGCTCAGCGTGCTGATTCGCGAGTTCGAGAACCAACTCGGGTACCGACTATTCGATCGCACGACACGGCAGGTTCAACTTACCCGCCACGGCGAGAACCTGCTGGAGGCGACCAGCCGTCACCTCGACGCGCTCGACGAGGCGATGGCGCGCGTCGGGCGCAGCGCACGCGGCAGGCGCCAAACCGTTTCGCTCGGAACCACGCCACTTGTGGCAGCCAATGTGCTGCCGCAAGCCATGCGCGAGTACCGGCGTCACCGACCCGATCTGCGCGTGCGCCTGTTCGACGCCGACCAAGACACGGTCCTGCGACAAGTGCAGAGCGGTAAGCTCGACATGGGCGTGGGCCTATTCAAGAGCGTTCCAGGCGTGAAGCGCGTGCTCTTTTTCCGCTCCTCGCTCGTGTTGATTCGTGCCCGTCGGCAGAGCGTCGCCGCGACGGCAAGCGACCTCGAGTGGTCGGCCCTCGAAGGCGAGAACCTGATCGTGCTTTCTGCGTCCAGCCCTCACCAGCAACTGGTCGACCAACAACTGGCAAAGGCTCGCGTGAAGTACGAAGCAGGCGGCGTCGCGAACCTGCTCGATACGCAGGTCGCGCTCGTGGAGGCGGACGAGGGCGCCGCGATCGTGCCATCGTTCGGCCTGGCCCTGTGTAGCGGCCGCAACGTCGTGGCGAGCCGGCTCGTCGATCCGGTGGTCACGATCGACTTTCAACAGATCACGCAACGTGGTCGCACACTGCCCGAAGGGGCAGCCGAGTTCGCCGAGTTCCTCAAAACCTACTTCGCGAGCTGGGCAGCACGTGCGGGCGTCATTTGACGAGCTCGGTTCGCTTCAGCTCGGTGGATAGCGCGACGACGACGGACCAACGCAGTAAGCTGCCCCGGCGGCAAGATGGCAGAGACCGAGGCCCCCACGATCGAGATCGCAGCATTCGCGATCGCGAGTCCAATCAAGCAGCTCGACGTCGTCTTCCCGTCTGAGCTCGAACGCGTGCGCGTGAACAAGACGTCGTTGGTGCTGCGCTACGGCGAGCAAAGTTGGGTCGTTGCTATCGGAGTCTCGATCAAAAGCTGCACATGATTCAGGACAACTTGGAGCTGTTGGTCGACTTGGCCCAACACAAGCGCTCGTTCTGGCTCGAAGGAGCCGTGCTGGCGCTGATCGCGATTGAGCTGCTGCTCGCGTTTTTCCGCCACTACGGCGTCGCGGCCGGCGCCGGATGGGTGGACGGGACCAGCCGCAGTTGGGCGAGCAAGTCGTCCAGATCGGGACCGGAGGCCGGCAGACACGACAACAGGCGCCCGAGGTGACGCCAGGCCCACGAGGGCGAGCGGGGGCCGAGCGAAGCGCGCTCTTCGAGTCCCAAGAGCTGCCGCCACTGCAGGCTGCGCTGCAAGCCGTAGCCCTCGCCGAACCGCAAGCGCGACGGGTGTCGCAACGCATCGCCGATCCGCAAGGCGAGCTCGCTAGCCTCGTCGATACCGATATTCAGACTCTGGACTCCCAGCGGCCCGGTCATGTGCGCCGCTTCGCCGGCCAGCCACACCCGCCCGACGCCAAAGCGACTGGCGAGGGCGTGACGGAATTCGACGACCGCGCTCCACTCCAAGGCTTCGATGTGCTCGGTGTACCACGGTAGCCTTGCGCTGATCAGCTCTCTCAGCGCGTGCACGTCGGGCGTCGCGTGCAGCGCCCGCGCAAGTTGGAAGCTGAAGCGCGCCAAGCCGCCTTGAATCGGGTAGACGCTGTTCGACGACTCATCCGTGATCGCCAGTTGTGCTTCCGTGCCGGCGCGTTGTGTGGCCGCGTCGAAAAAGGCGTAGCTCTGCAAGGGTCCGTGATCGAGTAGCTCGATGCCGAGCGCGTTTCGCACCATCGACTCGTAGCCGTCGGCGCCAATCACGAAATCGGCTTCGAACGTGCCCACCTCGTGCGGGCTCGGGCGCAGCGTGGTTTTCGGCCCCGTGCGCACTAGCCAGCCGCGCGCCGTGTGCTCGTCCTGCTGCAAGCGCGCGAGCTGAGTGTTCCACTCGATTTGAACGCCACGTGTCGCCAGCGCGTTGGTCAAGGCCTTGCGCAAGATGTCTTGCGGCAACGTCAGCGCGCCGGGTGAAACCCCGTTCGCTTTCGGCAGGTCGAGCACCGCGCGACGCTCGCACTCCGTGTAAATCGCTAGGTGGCTCACTGGCCGTCCGCGCCAGAACAACGCCTCGGTGAGGCCGAGCGCGTGCAGGATGCGCAGCGTCGTCGGATGGAGCACGACCGGAAACGACTGTGCGGAGTGCTCCGATTGCTGATCGACGATTCGGACCTCGAGGCCTTGATCTCGCAGTCGCAGCGCCGCGACCAGGCCAACCGGGCCTGCACCAACGACGAGAACCTGAGTACGCGCTTGGGGGTTCGAGCTGACTGACATCGACAAATTCTCCTCTCAGGTGGTGACGGTGGCCGGCGGCGCAAGGCTCAATGCAGGTGCACCATGCCCATCATCCCGGCGTCGGCGTGGTCGAGGATGTGGCAGTGAAACATCCACATCCCAGGGCGTGCGTCGAATTCGATGGCGAAGCGGACGGTGGCGTCGACGGGCACGTTCACGGTGTCGCGCCATTCGCGCACCGCCGGCGCGACACCATTGACGTCGATGACTTGGAAGAAGAAGCCGTGCATGTGGAACGGGTGGTCCCACTCGAACGTATTTTTCACGGTCCAAAGCTGGCGCTCACCCAGGCTCGTCATCAGGTGAGCGGCCTGCCACGAGGGCACCCCGTTGATGCCCATCGCTAGCTCGCCGTCGGCCTCTGGGTTCAGGGTCAGGCTGATCGCGACCGGTGTCGCGCCACTCAGGTCGATGCGTGGCAGCTCGCGGTGAAGCACCGGTAGCGGGGGCGCCTTGGCCGTCGCGCCAGCGACGAAGGCAAGCGTCATGACCGACTCGTTCGGCCGGTTGTAAGCGGTGCCGAAGCCGCGATCGTAGGGGACCCAGGTCAGGCTCAGGCTGCGCTCCGAAGCCGCCAAACCGGCATCGGTCGGCTCCAGCAAAATGTCCGCGCGCTGCGCGGGGGTGAGCAGGATCCGGTCGATGGCCTCCGGCGATTCCAGCATTCCCCCGTCGCTGCCAATGCGCGTAAAGCGCTGCCCTGGCAGGACCAATTGCTCATAGCGAGCCTTCGAGGCGTTGATCAGCCGCCAGCGTTGACGCGCGCCCGAGCGCACGTGCAGCGTCGGCGCCACGCGACCGTTGACGAGGTGCAGGTTGCCTTCCCGACCGAACAGCGTGCCGAAATTGCCGCCGCCATCGGCTGGCTCGAGCGCGCCGTCTTGGTCGACGCCGATGTCACTCAGGACGATCACGGCTTCGTCGCCGAGCCCCTTGGGCTCTGCGGGATCGTCGACGATCAGCGGGCCGTAGAGGCCGTCGCCGACTTGGGCCGCGGAATCGAAATGCGGGTGGTACCAATACGTGCCGGCGTCGGGCAGCACGAAATCGTAGTCGAAGCTGCCGCCCGGAGGCACGGCCGGCTGGCTCGAGTCGGGCACGCCGTCCATGTCGTTGGCGATCCGCAAACCGTGCCAATGAATCGTGCTCGCCTCGGGCAGCGAGTTCTTGAAATGGACGATCAAGCGGTCGCCGACGCGCGCGCGAATCAGCGGCCCAGGAATGCCGCCGTCGTAGGTCCAGGCCTTGGTGCGCTTGCCCGGAATCAGCTCGAGCTCACTCTCACGGGCCTCCAGGTTGATCTCGAAAATGTGCGGATCCGGGTTGAGATCCACGGCCAAAGGCAGGCGGATCTGGTCCGCCCAGCCCGCTGGCTGCGCGCTCGGCGGTTGCTCGTCAGTCGCTGGTGAGCCGCAGCCGACGAGCGACAGCGCGCCAACCGCGAGCCAGCAGCCCGGGCGAACGAAGAAATTCACGGGCATCGACGGCTTGGGCTGCAATGCCCGTACCAGCAGAAATCGGCCGGAAACGCCGAGCGCCGCGCGCGCTCGCGCAGTCGGCGCGGCCCGCCCGCAAAACCTGCGCGACGGTCGAGCGCGCGACTACTTCGTGTCGGTACCCGAGCCGAGCCAAACCGGTCGCTTGCTCGTCTCGCAACAGGTACCCGCGCTCTCCGATATCATCGCCGGGCGAAGGCAGAGGATACCCAGAGCGGCGCTAGCCAGCGTCTACCGCACACGGGCCACGTACTGGTAACAGCCTACGATGTTCTACATGCTACACCGCAGCTCGGGCGCTGAAGACGACGGTTCGGCGTGGGAATTTCGAGCCCACGGGACGGGCTATGCAAGGACCCAAATTGGCCCGCTCACGTTGACGCTGCTGCAAGATGGGCGTCGAGCATTCGGTGTAGGAGTTGACGTGGTGGTAGACGAGGCGCTGGCTCAGGAGCTGGAACGGATCGCGCCCGGAACAATTGGCGAAACGCGTGTTGCCAACGTGCGTGGCCCACAACCCGAGCTGGAGCCGCGCCCATCGATGCTGCAGCTGCTCGGGAAGGGCGTGGTTCACTTGGCTCAGGAATCAATCGTAGAAAACGCTGACGGAAAACTGTCGCTGCGACAGCCCTATGTGTTGGAAGTAGGTGAGCCGGGCGAGGCGAGCGTCTGCAAAATCGCCGAAAACGGACTGACCATCTTTTCCCGGCAGGTGAGAGATCTGCTCGCCATGCACGCGCCGCACCTGGCATTCAAACCAGTTCGATTTCGAAATGAAGAGCCGCCTAGCGATGAACCGGCTGCCCCCGAGAGAGCGAGGCCTTGAACTCTCGATCGCAATTCCGAATCTTGGCCGTGCTCCTGGTCGCGACGCAGGCGTCGGCGCAGGAGCTCTATCTCACGCAGCCACTCAAAGCGGCACCCGGCGGGGGGCATTTTCACTGGCGTGAGCGGCGTTGGTCGCTGGCTCCGAGCGTTGGCGCCGCGTTGCAATCGCGGAATCGCGTGTCGTTGCTGCTCGGCAGCGAGGGCTTGTATCACCCGATGAACTGGCTCGGGTTTGGGATTTATTCGCATTTTTCGAAACCATTCGAGGCGTCCCGGCCGCCGTGGCGCTTGGTATTGGCTCCGGAGCTGGTGGTGATTCCCTACGCGCACAGGGTGGCGCTGTTTGACGCCATCTACTTCCCCTACGACCTCCACGTCGAGGCGGGACCGGCGCGAGTTTGGTCAGGAGGACAGCCCGGGTTGCGCGGCGAATGGGCCGTGCTCGCCGGCGCTGGCTTCAACGCGTTCAGCGCCAGCTTCTTTTCGACGTCCCTCGACTATCGCGCTGTGATCGGCCGAGCCGTCGAGCACACGTTGGGAGTTTCGTTCGGCTTTTGGTTGGGGAAACGGGAATTGGGAGAATGACGCGGACGCTGTTCGCCGCGCTGGCCTGCGTCGCATGCGCGGCATCGTCGACGGGACGCAGCTCCCACACCAGTCGTTCCAAGTCGTGCGGTGAGCGCGACCCGAGTGGCAGCGTCGCCGAGCTGCACACACCGGTTGCTGCCGCGGCGCGCCACAAAGTCGCGACGAGTGCCCAGAAATCGATCGCGACGCGTTTGCGCTCGCGGTAAGCGACGCCGTAAGCAACATCCACCCGACGGCGGGCGGCGCGGGTGTCGGCGTTTGTAGCGACCTGTTCGCCCCACGCTCGGCCTGGCGCGGTCGTGTCGATTTTTCGACCTCCGTCCCCGCTCGGCTCGGTCTGTTGGTACGGAGACGCGTATGGACTACGTTCACGCTTGCTCGCAGGGTGGCTACCAACAACAGCGCGCGGGGCATTCTGTCTCAAGCCGGTGAGCTGCCTCGGCGTTCGTGCTGCAAACCCATTCGAGAGGCCCAAATGAGCGTCAGTCCTATTCCTGAAGGTTTTCACACCATCACCCCCAACATCATTGTCGACGACGCGAAGAAAGCCATCGAGTTTCTTCGTGCTGCCCTTGGCGCCGAAGAGATCGTGAAGCTGACTTTGCCGGACGGAAAGATCGTTCACTGTGAGCTGCAGATCGGCGATTCTCGCCTCAATTTGGGCGAATCCATGGAGGGCTGGCCGGCGCACGGCTTGGTCGCGCAGCTCTACGTTGCAAATTCCGACGAGCTGTTTGCACGCGCCGTCGCCGCCGGCGCCAAGGTCGTAATGCCCATGACGGACATGTTCTTCGGCTCACGCGAGGGGCGCGTCTCCGATCCGTTCGGCAACATATGGACCATCGCGACGCGCAAGGAGCGCGTCTCGTACGAAGAGATGCAGCGCCGTGTCAACGAACAGATCTCGGGCTGAAGACAACGGATCAGGCGGTGTCGTCTCGCGGCGACACCGCTCGCGATGGGAGCGCTGAGCAAAGCCGCGTCCGTCAGAGATCGACACGACTCGATTTAGAATCGGTATCGCCGGGGGACATTTGCGGCGCTAGCCCGGGTGGAGCTGGAGGTGGTGTTTCGGACGCTCCTGGCTCGCTTCCGGCGCTTTGAGCTACGGTCGCCCCCTCGCTACCGCGACCGGATCACGCTGCGCGGGCTCGAGAGCCTGGAAGTGACCTGCGAGGGCTGAGCGGACTCCACCAAACTGCGGACCGCGCAGCAGTGGTTGGCTTGCCCTCTGTCACGGCAAGCGGATCGTTCGTGCCTCCAGCAAGCATCGTTCGACGGCGACAATGAAAACAAGCATTTCATGCCTTCGGAAGTGCCTCCACGCCGGCTCGCAGCATGGTGCGTATGCGATTGATGTGGACCTCCGCCTCCTTCGCTCGCGCTCCAGCCGAGGGCGAGAACCCCTTGCCGTTCCGTTCGCTCATCTTCGTCAGCAGGTTTCTCCGCTCCTCGAACATACGTAGCGCGATCCAGAGCGTTTCTTCGATCTTCGCGGTCTGTTCGGCTAGGAGAACCGTGCTCGTGTAGGCGTGGCCGGTATGGCATCGGTAGCGGAGTACTCCGCCTTTTGCGACCTGCCAAAGCACTCCGCCGCAGCCAGGACAATTGAAGGGCACCTGCTTGCCAACTGCCTCGACGGACGGCAGATCACTCAGAACGCGTTCGGCGATCCTCGCCTCGATCGCGATATCCTCTGGGACTGGCTTGTCCTTTCGAGCAGGCCTCGCGATGAGCTTGACGAGTAGTGCGCCCAGCTCCGCGAGCGGCACGACGTGGTCCACCTCGACGTGTTTCAACACGCTCTCCGGCATCTCCGGATAAGCCGCATCAAGCGGATCCTGTACGACACAAACACCGCCGCAGCGCTGTATCGCGATCATGCCGGCTGTTCCGTCGTCCAAATAGCCGGTCAAGACGACTCCGATTACCTTACTGCGGTAGGCCACCGCGGCAGAGCGAAACAATGGATCGATGCCCGGCCGCGAGCGATTCTCGCGAGCACCTTTCGTGACCAGCAGCCTGCCCTTGCCGACCATCAAGTGGTGATCGGGTGGCGCCACGTAGACGTGGCCGTTCTTGAACACGGCACTGTCTTTCGCTTCTTCACAGACCAAGTTCCCGGTCTGGTTCAGGGCCCGTTGGAGCGCCTCTCCATTGCTATCCGGCGACATATGTTGGACGACGAAGATCGGCGCAGCAAAGTCCTTCGGAAGTTGAGCGATCAGTCTCGTCAAGGCTTCCAGCCCTCCTGCGGAGGTCCCAATCACAATAATTGTCGACGCTGTCATCGGTCCCTCCGTCGGGGCGCTCGAACTATGCCAGTGCTTGCTTCGAAACCCAGCGCGAACGTCACTATGAGCCCCACGTCAAAGGAGCAAGACCCCTCAACGCCCTCGTCTCGCCCCCAAGTCAGCTAGGCACGCGTACAGTGTTGTAGCGATACTCGATGACGGATCGCGCGCCCGAGGCGGGCCTTGACAGGCAGCGAGCCCCACCGTACGCGTGGGTCGCGGACGTGAAATTGCGTAAAGGATCCTTGTCGAGCTTTCGCGCTGGCGCCCTCTTCCGGTGCTTGCTGGCGCTCGTCGCGCTGTTTTACGTCGCGCAGCACGTCTCGGCCGTCGCGCACTTTGCCCTGGTTCGCCACGCCGTGTGCGACGAGCACGGCGAGCTGGTAGACGTCGATGCGGCGCTGTCCGCTGCGCCCGAGAGCCGGGCTGCTGCAGATCCCGGGCTGAGCTCGGGAGAATCATCGTCGCATTCGGGTCATGGCCATGAGCACTGCGGCGTGCTCGCGCATCTGTTGCAGCAGCACTCCCCGCCTGTTTTTGCGGGTATTCCAGTGCGCGTTGCGGCGATTCAGACAGTTGCTGGGGCGACCTGCACCAGCGCGCCGTTGGTCGCGATCCCGGTCTACCTGCTCGCGCCCAAAAATTCTCCGCCCGCGTAGCGTTGCCTGCCGTCGCACCGTTCGTCGTCCACGACGAGCCGGCGTGACGTGTCCGCTCGCGTCGTCGTCACACCGCTGACGGTGACTCAATCGCTCGATTTCCTCGTGCACGGTGCTCGCCGTCGCTGAGGAGCGCGCGCCCACGCAGTGCCGTCAGCGTGAGCGTGCTTGCAACCTTGTTGACGGTGTTTCGGAGCATCGCGTGAAGCCATCTCCTCTGTGGCTCGCTTGGGCCGCTCTCATGCTCATTTGTTTCATCGTCGTTGGAGCGGGCGCTCAAGAAC
>FSUE01000779.1_pt1 | contig 11271 bp, 4 predicted proteins | sample 1637031 | NCBI WGS metagenome assembly FSUE01 (sample SAMEA3914819, study PRJEB12502) | metagenome | biome: forest; material: soil | place: Canada | collected 2010-06-26 | depth 0.3 m | reverse complement strand
GGGCGGAGCTTCGACGGGCGGAGCTTCGACGGGCGGAACTTCGACGGGCGGAAGCGGCGGCGAACCGGAAGCCACCGCTGGCGAGGGCGGCAATGGCGGGGCGGGCGGGCCTGTTAGTACGGGTGGCACGGCTCCCTTGGATCCATGCGCTGGGCTGCAATGTGACACGCCGCCAGCGGACGACTGTCTCAGCGCAACGCAATTCAAGGGCTACGAGAAGACTGGCAGTTGCGTCGCGGGCGACTGCAGCTACACGTCACACGTAACGGCGTGCGACTGTAAGAATCACCTGTGTACGACGGACCCGTGCGCGTCGGTGACGTGTACGAGCTCGGTCTGCGTGCTGGGCACGTGTCAGGGAGTTTGCGCGCCACCTCAAACCCATTGCAATGGGACGACTCCGCAGACATGTAACGCGAGCGGCGCGTGGAAAGACGCGCCGGTCACCGCTGGCCAATGCAATGCGGAGTGCACACCCGGCACGACCCAATGCTCGGGCCTGAATGCACAGCAAACGTGCAACGCTGCCGGGGCATGGCCCACTGCGGTGGCATGCACCAACCAGACTTGCGTTGGGACGGGACTCGGGTCGTCGTGCACCGGCGCGTGTGCGCAGGGTCAAACCAAGTGTTCGAACGCCGATCAGCAGAGCTGCACGGTCACGGGCAGCTGGGACAATCCAGCGACGTGCCCTGCCCCCCAAACCTGCCAAACCGGGGCGTGCGCATGCCCGGCTTCGGCCCCCAGCCTGTGCAACAACAACTGCACGACCTTTCAAACCGACAAATTCAACTGTGGCAGCTGCGGCCACAGTTGTCAGGGCGGCTCGTGCTCCGGCGGCGTTTGCCAGCCCGTCGCGCTGTTTTCCGGCGTCGCCGCGGTCAATATCGCGGTCTCGAGCACCACCGTCTACTGGACCGACTCGACGACTTACGTGAACAGCCTGCCGGTGGGCGGAGGACTTTTCCCGGGGTCGGTCTCGTTCGGCGGCGCATGCGGCATCATGGGCCTTACCCTCGATTCGACCAACATCTACGGAATCGCCCGTGACACGCAGTGCACCGGGCTTGGTTCCGGAAGCTTGATGACTGCACCGCTGGCGGGAGGAGCGGCGACCAAGATCAATACTACGACCCTGAGCAATGGTGGCTTCCCTCCGCAGGCTTGGCGTTGCCTCGCGGTTGACGCCACGAATGCCTACTTCACGAACTTCGATACAGACTCCGCGTATCTGATCCCCAAGGCCGGGGGGGCGCAGATCAAACTGTCGACAACGGGTACGCCAAAGGGCATCGCCGCTCAAGGCGCGAACGTTTTCTGGGGGACCTCAGGCGGAATCTTCAAGCAGGCAATCGCTGGCGGCTCGAGCGTGGCCATCTCGCCAGCAGCGGATGGCGGTTTCCTCGCGGTGGATGGCACCTACGCTTATTACACCAGCGCGGGTGCCTTGATGAAGGCGTTGATCGCCGGCAGCACGCCAGTGACGCTGGTGGCTGCTGGCGCCGCCGGCGCCGTGGCCATCGACACGAACAACGTCTACTACTTGGGGACGTCCACCGTGAACATGGTGCCCAAGCTGGGCGGTACCCCCACGCCGCTGGCTACGGGTCAAACCTCTCCGCATGACATCGCCGTCGATGCCACCAGCGTGTACTGGCTGACGTCCAACGCCGTGATGAAGCGCGCCCTCTGAAAATGAGTCAGTGAAAATCGCGCGAGACCTTCGAGATGTCGCGGCCCGGCACATCCAGGCGCAGGAGTGCGTCGACGATGACGTGAATCACCGGGGCGACATCAGCGGCTTCATCGACCAGCGGATCATGCGGCGTCGGCACGCGCACGCCAGGCGGGCGGCCTTGGCGCTCAATCGTGCCGCGAGCCAGCATGATCGAAGCGTGGCGCGCCGGCAGCCGGTACTCTTCGTAGACGCGACTCCACAAAACCAGGTTCAAAAAGCCGGTTTCGTCCTCGAGCGTGATGAAGACCACGCCGCTGGCGGTGGCCGGCTGCTGGCGGCAGGTGACGACGCCCGCCACCTCCACGCGCTGCCCCTGCTGGCAATCGAACAGCTCTTTTGCCGTCACCACGCGCCGCGCCTGCAGTTTCTCGCGAAAATGACGCATCGGATGATCCCCGACTGACAGGCCTTTGTGCCGATAATCGAGCAACAGGCGCTCACCGGCGCGCAATTCGGGCAAGCGCTCGGCCGGCTCGGTCACGGCGCGCTCTTGAAACAAGCCAGGGGCGCGCGGCAAGCGGGCTTGCCACAAGGCGGCTCGGCGCGACGCCGCCAAGCTCTCGAAAGCGCCAGCTTCGGCCAACGCTTCGACGTCGTCTTTGCGCAACTCGCAGCGCCGCACGACATCGTCCACGCTCGCAAAGCGCCATTCACGGCGCACGGCTTCGATTCGCTGTGCGACCCTTTCGCCGATACCTTTGACGAGCCGTAAACCCAGCCGCAGCGCCGAGCCCGACGCTGCGTCCCCGACCGTGCGGCCTTCCGCGTCCGTTAGTCGCTCGAGCGTGCAATCCCAGTTGCTGCACGTGACGTCGACGTCGCGCACGGTCACGCCATGCCGAACGGCGTCTTGAATGATCGTCGACGGCGTATAAAAGCCCATCGGCTGCGAGTTGATCAGCGCGCACGCAAAATGCGCCGGAAACCTCAGCTTGATCCAGGAAGAGGCGTACACCAAAAGCGCGAACGAAGCGGCGTGCGACTCTGGAAAACCGTACTCGCCGAAGCCTTTGATCTGCTCGAACAATGCCTCGCCGAACTCGCGAGAAATGCCGTGCTTTTCGAAGCCAGACAGCAAGCGATCGCGGTGCCGCAACAGGCGCCCGCTCTTCTTCCAGGCCGCCATGTCACGCCGTAACTGGTCGGCCTCACCGCCGGTGTAGCCCGCGCCCACGATCGCAATTTCCATTACCTGTTCTTGAAACAACGGTACCCCGAGCGTCCGCTCCAAAATCGGTTCCAAAATCGGGTGTGGTGCCCGCGGCGACTGCTCACCGTTTCGGCGTTTCAGATACGGATGCACCATGCCGCCTTGAATCGGCCCGGGGCGTACGATCGCGACCTCGATCACCAAATCGTAGAACCGGCACGGTCGGAGGCGCGGCAACATGGCCATCTGCGCGCGGCTCTCGATCTGAAAAACACCGACCGTGTCGGCATGGCTGATCATCCGGTACACGTCGGGCTCTTCGGCTGGAATGCGCGTCATGGCTAAAATCGGATCGAAGTCGCACAGCGGTTCGGCACCTTCCGGCACTGGCGCCGCGCCATCGGCGTGAATCATCGCCAAAGCTTTGCGGATCGCCGTCAACATGCCGAGCCCGAGCACGTCGACTTTGAAGAAGCCCAGCGTCTCGATGTCGTCTTTGTCCCAAGGCACGACGGTGCGGTTCGGCATTCGCGCCGGCTCGATCGGTGCCACGCCGTAGAGCGGCTCCGCGCTCAGCACGAAGCCGCCGACGTGAATCGATAAATGCCGAGGAAATCCGCCCAAAAGCCGCGCCAGCTCGATCACCTGACTCAGCCGCTTGCCCTCGACGTCCAAGCCCAAAGCGCGGGCATGTTTCTCGCTCTGCTCAGCGTCATCCCAATGCCCAATCGAAGCGCTCAAGCGATCGACGGTTTCGAGCGGTAAGCCGAAAGCCTTGCCCACCTCGCGCAGCGCAGACTTTCCACGATAACAGATCACCTCCGAGACCATCGCCGCTTGGTCCCGTCCCCACTTTTCGTAAATAGCTTGGATGACTTCTTCGCGGCGCTCGTGCTCGAAGTCGACGTCGATGTCCGGCGGCTCGGCGCGTTCCTTGCTCAAAAAACGCTCGAACAACAAATTCGAACGCGCAGGGTCGACCGCGGTGATGCCGAGCGCGTAGCAAACCGCGCTATTGGCCGCGCTGCCGCGCCCCTGACACAAAATTTGCCGCGTCTGTGCCATCTGCACCACCTCTTGCGTGCTCAAAAAATAAGCCGCCACGTTGATTTCGCGGATCACGCTCAGCTCTTTTTCGATTTGTGCGCGCAGCGCTTCTGTGATGCCTTGCGGGAAGCGCACCGCAAGGCCGGCTTCGGTCAACCGGCGCAGCTTTTCGTCCGCGCTTTCGCCCGGCTCGAGCGTGCACGGAAACTGGTACTTGAGCTCGGTCAGCGAAAACGTCAGCCCCGCGCCGACCTCACCCGCGCGCTCTACCCACTCTGGATGATCGGCAAAACGCCGCAAGATATCGGCCTCAGAGCCGAGCGTGGCTTCGGCGTTGGGCGCCAGCGCGGTGCCGGCGCGCTCGAGCGTGGTGCCATGCCGGATACAATGCAGCACGTCAGCCAACGCCTTGCGCGACGGCTCGTGAAACAGCGGCCGCGCGCTGGCCACGACCTCTAGCTCGTACTGGGCCGACCAAGCCTCGACGGCGGCGATGCGCTCGCGATCGAAACCGTCACGGTGTCGGTGTGCGGCCAGGTAGCCGCGCGCGCCGAACACATCACGAACCGTTTGCAGAAGCGCGGGCGGCGGCGTGCTGGTGTCACCGGGGCGGCGCGGCGCCGGTACGACCGCCACCAGACCTTGATGATGGCGCTCGAGCCAGTCGAGTCGTAGCGCGCTGGTACCCTTCTCGCGACCCGCGTGAGCGAGCGTCAGCAGCCGACACAAGTTCTGGTAGCCCTGGTGCGTCTCGACCAAGAGCGCGAGCACTGGCGGCTCGATCTCTTTCGGATGTTCTCGCTCGCCAACCGAAAGCTCGGCTCCGACGATCACTCGTTGGTCGACTTCACGCGCTGCGCGCAGCGCCCTGACCGAGCCATACAGCCCATCGCGATCACACAGCGCGAGCGCCGAGAGCCCTAGCGCCTTCGCGCAGCCGACCATCTCCTCCGGATGCGAAGCACCACGCAGGAACGAGAATGAGGAACGTGCGAGGAGCTCGGCGAACACGGGCTGAACAAAGTATCAGTACCAGCCGGCGCGTCGCTCTAAATCTGAATTAATGAATTAGTTCAGATAGTTATGTGCATCTCTTAAAGGTGTTGCTTCGCCTGCGGACGCGCTCACTTTCCGTAGGCTTCCTTCTGGTATTGAGCCCACAGCGTGTCGACGTCTTTGCCGAACAGCTGCTGAATCAGCGCGGCGACGGCGTCGAAGGGCGCTTGGTCTCCGCTCTTGCCGGCAAGCGCTTTGTTCATCTTGACCGGGTAGTCGAGATCGTGGCCCGCGTAGAACACCGAGTGGAATGAACACGGACCAGTGAGCCACGAGTAGAAGTTACCGGATGCCGTGTACGCCGTCTTCCAGGTGCCCTCACTGCGCCAGCGGCTCTTCGGGTAGTAGCCCGTGCGAGCGCGCACGAGATCAGCCAGGCCCTCGCCGGTGCCGCCGGTGCCGTAGTTTTGGTAGATGTGCACGCTTTCGTGCTGCAGCACCCCCAGCATCTCTTGCTTGACCTCGGCAGCGGGCCTGCCGGCGTAGCCGTTGATGTAGTTCAAGTCGAACTGGATGGTGGCACCACCGGTTTGGGCCACACCGCCGTGGGTATCGAGCACCAGCTTCACCGTCGTCGGCTTCTTGCCGGCAGGGATATCAGCCTCCGATCGATAGAGGATCGAGCAGGTAGTGCAGCAGATGTCCTTCATCGCGGTCGTGACATCTCCCACCGCGTCGGTGAAGACCTTGCCCTTGCCCGTCGGATCGCCGTTCGTAAATTCGATGTTCGGCCGACACGCCGTTTGGAACGCTGGCTGACAGGAAGTGACACCGAACGGTCCCACCTCGGAGCTGCCGCCAGTACCGGCGCCACCCGCCGCGCCGCCTGCGCCGCCACCACCCATCGCGCCACCGCTGCCGGCCGTGCCGCTACTGGTGCCGCCCGTCGTGCCACCGGTACCCATGCCAGCGGTCGATGAAGTGCCGGCGGTGGTCGCGCTGCCGGCCGTGCCGCTGCTCGTTCCTCCGGCGGCAACGCCGGTCCCGGCGGTGCCGACGTTGCCCGCGACGCCGGTGCCAGTTCCGGCGGCAGTCATGCCGGCTCCGCTAGCACCCGCCGTACCTTCGTCTACAGGACCCAGATCATCAGCGCAGCCGATCGACGCCACCGCGCTACAACCAATCAGGGTTACCAACCAGAGCGAAAGATCACGTTGTGGCTTCATTTAGGCTTCTCCGAACGACGCGGGTTACGGAGCTGAATGCGGTCTGGCATGCTTTCGGCTCAGAGAAGCCGAAATTCCGCTGAGATGACGCTTGTCCGCCAGCGATGAAATAATGCCGCTTTACGCGCCTGCAGCGTGGGGGCACACCGAAGCCATGGCGGAGCGGTTCTCGAGGTGCACCATCTCCCGGGGGTTAGTGCGCGCGACCGAGGTCTTGGCGGCATGAGCGCGTCGTCGCTGCCGCCGCCCACGCTGCGCGGTCGGATTATCGAATCGGACGTGCAGCCCGGGGTGCGTTACCAGTTGGAGCGGCATGTCGGCGAGGGCGGCATGGGTATGGCGTACCTGGCTTGGCGTGAAGCGCCGGACGGCGTGCAGCCGGTGGTGGTCAAGGTCGTCACCCCGGGGGCTTACGGTGACCAGGTTTCGCCCGAGCTGGTCGCGCAGAAAGAAGCCGTAGCGCTCGGTCGCCTGAACGAGTGCGTGCCGACTTGCCCGTTCGTGGTGCGCTTCGTCGATACCGGCAGCACCGCGATCTTCGGCCGTAAGCCGACGCCGTGGATCGCCATCGAGTACGTGCACGGTGGCGTCGAGGGCACGACGCTCGACGATCGACTGATGTACTCGGTGGGCAAGACCGGTTTCGCCTTCGACTCGGGGCGCGCCGCGCATGCGCTACGCTGTTTGGCCGCAGGCTTATCGGCGATCCACGGCGTGGGTGTGATTCACCGCGATCTCACGCCGGGCAACGTGCTGTGCTGCGGCTTCGGCGAGGCCGAGATTTTCAAGATCTCCGATTTCGGATTGGCGCGCCCGACCGGGCTCGGACGCACGTTCGCGGGTTTGGGCCTGGGGACACCCGGCTTCGCGGCGCCGGAGCAGGTCGTGCAGGGTGAGAAGGCGCTTGGCTTTGCGACCGACGTGTTCGCGCTGGCCAGCATCGTGTTCACCATGCTGACGAACGAGCCGCTGTTCGAGGGCGATTCACCGCTGATGGTCTACGAGCTCACGCGCGGCCGCGAGCGCCGCAGCATCCTTTCTAGCGCCAATTTGAGCCCAGAATTGCGCGAACGAGCGGATGCGTGCAACGCGATCGACGCGGCTATTGCGCGCGCTACGGCGCTCGAGCCCGAGCTGCGGCCGGCGACGGCTGGCGAATTCGCGGCCACGGTGCTGCCGTGGCTGGGTGATCAGATCGGTGCGCCGCGTTCGAGCCGGCGTTTGATGAGCTCGATGCTCAGCCTGGCGGCGCCTGCTGATTTGGCGGGCTTCGACTGGAAGATTCGGCATCGCCCGCGCGAGGACATGATCATCCAGAGCGCGGCCTGGGACACCGACGGGCATTGCTTTGCGTTCACGCCGCGTGGCCCGTTCTTTTGGAGCGGCGAAGCCTGGCTCGGCGCCAAGAGCGCGTTGCGCGATCTGCCTCGCGGCATGACCTTCACGCGCCGCTACGAGGCCGGCGGCTGGCTGGTCGGTGGCTCGGGCGGCACGCTGGCGGTGTGCACTACGGCAGGCGTGCGAGATTTGGTGCTGTATCCGGACTCGTCGGTCGAGTTTTTGGACGCCAATGGCCGCTTCGATGATCTGATCACCGCGGTCGGACGCCGGCCGGGGCAGCCGCCGATGCTACTGGCAATGTCGTCGCGACGCTGGATGAAGCCGCTGGTGCTCGACGGTGTGCAGAACGTGTCCGGACTCTTGCGTCTCGACGACGCGCGCTGGGTAGTGTGCGGCCGCTTGCTGGACGGCAACGGTTTTGCGGCTCTGTACTCGCCGATGCATTGGGAGCTGCAGCCGTTGAACGTGCCAAAAACCCGCGCCTTCGTCGGCGGCTCGGCCAACTTGGAGCGTGAGCTGGCGCTGGTGGTCGGCAGCAACGGCGTGGCGCTGCGCATCGAGCGTGAGCAATGCGCGGTCTCGGTGGTGCAAGGCGCACCCGATCTGTCCGCTGGCGCCGTCGATGTGCTCGATCGTGAATGGGCGGCCAGCCTGAGCACGCTGTGGACTCGCGACTCACGCTCGGGCCAAGCCTTCGCGCCCGCCTGGAAGGACGCGGCTTTTCAAGCTCCATTCATCAACCTGATCGCCGACGCCGGCTTGATCTTGGCGATGAGCGCCGACGGCGGCATCGTCGAAGGTCGAAGGTCTTTGTCTCCTCCGCGCCCTGTCTTTGGGTCTCGCGACAATCGCGGCTGAACCGAGATCGGCGCTCGGCCTCGCCGAGGTTTGTTCACTCCGGTCTTCTTTTTCGATCGTGATCTGCCCTCGCCAAAGTAGGACAACGGTGATCCAGCTCGCGCTTTGCGCTCGCGATCGACGTAAAGACGATGTGAGTTCGGGCGCGCCGCAAACGCTGACCGCTCGAGAGGGAATCAACAGGAAGGCGGGAAGACGGGAAGGGGCGAGAACGGATTTCTTGCTCGGCAGACCGAACAAGAAATCGTTGCCTCCGGGGCCAGGCACAAGGTCAGATCGGCGTGAGACGGAAGGCTCGAGGTGACAGGTAACCCACCCAAGAAACCTTCCCGCCTTCCCGCCTTCCTGTTGTTTCGTTCTCGCTCTCTAGTCGCCGACGGCTTGGAGGAAGCGGCGGCCGGAGTGGCGGTCGACGTAAACTAGGGCCTCCATGCCGCCGGATTCGCTGTTGAGCCAGAGCCGTAAATAGTCGCGCGCAACGGGGCGGCTCCACCACTCGACAGCGTCGAGCCGTTGCTCGAAGCGCAGCCGTTCGATCGTATAAAGCGTGTGACCGAGCACCAACGTGCTGCCGGCGCTGATCACCGAGCTGAGCTCGAGCGGATTCGGCAAAAGACGTGTGGGCGGGCTGGGTAGCCGCGACCAAATCGGCGGTTCGGTCTTGCGCAGCGAAGACTTGGGTGAAACTCGCGCTGACTCTGCCCTACCCCGCTTGCGTTTAGGCTGCCCGCTTTGCGCAGGTAGCGCCGCAGCGAGCGCGCTTTGTGCTTCAGGCCGATGCGCATCGATCAAACTGAGTACCCCGACCTGTTCTTCTCCGATGTCTGCCGAAAGCTCGGCCAACACGAGCGGCAAGTCTTCTTCGCCGCTGGTGGTATCGCCAGCCATCAGCTCCGAGAGCGAAAGCTGCCGCGCCACGCTGGGCGCGAGCCGCGGCACCGTCAGCTTCATGCCCACGCTGGGCGCCGCAAGCTTCAGCCGTTCGAGCCGAGAAGCGACGATGCGGCGTAGCTCGGCCTCGCGATGCAGCGGCTGCGACAGCTTGAAATGCAGCACGGTTTGCGTCGGCACGCCGCGAAACCGTGCGATGACGCCGTCGTGCAACAGCGTGACGTCCAGCACCTCGGCGGCTTCCCCTCGCGCGCACAACCGGGCGGAGATGCGCGCCGCCAGGCCGCGCAGCACGAAGCCGAGTGGCTCCGTACCCGAAACGGCGTCGTCCCACGTGCTCTCTTCTTCGAGGATGCGCGGCGGCAGAAACGGCACGAGCGGCGCGTTGTCTTCCCCCGCGCACAACTCGAGCACGCGCGCGGCTTCTTTGCCGAGGCGGGGTGCGAGCGCCGAACGTGGCTGGCGCGCCAGCTCACCCCAGGTGAGCAGGCCGAGCCGCGTGAGATAACCCAGGTTGTCTGGCCCGAGCGGCAACGCATGGATCGGCAGCTCTGCCGCGGCCAGTGGCGTGCGCGAAGGCGTGATGATGGCGATCGCTCCCACGCCCTCGCCCGCTTTGCGGTGCGACACCGCCGACCAGCGCGCAAACGCTCGCGCTAGCTCTGGACCGGCCGAAACGGCGATTTTTACCCGATGCCCGAGCTCACGCACGCGCTCGGCCAGATCTTGCGCCAACGCTTCTTCACCTCCAAAAAGATGGGCGGAGCCGGTGATGTCGACCCACACCGTGTCAGGTGATGAAAGCGCGACGGTGGCGCCGTAGCCGAGCGCGACTTCGGCCAGGCCACCGAGCGCGCGCTCTACCGTGACACGCTTGACCTTGATGACGACGATTTGGGAGACGAGCGCCGACGCTTCGGCGATGCTTTGCCGAGCCCGCACCCCAAACCGCTCGGCCTCGCGATTCACGGCCGCCAGCGGCTCCGAAGCGGGCAGCTCGGGCTCGGGCGCCAAAGCCTTGCCGGCTACGTTGAGCGAGAGCTGCACCGGGCCATGCTCTGGCTCGTCGACCAATACGACGCCGAGTGGCTTTTGCGCTTCGGCGTGCAGCTCTGGCAATTGAGCGAGGCGTTGGCGGAGCGCGAGCTCGACCAACAAATCTGGCAAAATAAGCGCCAGAATGCGGCGATTTCGCGGTTCAGGCGAGGCGCCGGACATGGCTTCCGCTCGCAATCTCAGGGGCGCTGGCGTTTTCATTCTGAGGGGTGCCCAGATTCCAAGCGCCTTGCCGTGCCCACGCCACGGGACGCGCCGACGCGACACGCCCGCGCTGATCTTTGGCGACGCGCACCAGCAGCTTGTCGGCACTGGGACGCGACACCTCGAGCCGTTGGGCGACGGGCAGCGGCAAAGGCCGGCGATCACCCTCACGCGTGAGGAGTAGTACGCTGTGCCCCGTACCTTCGATGGCCATCGCCAGGCGCCTGACGACCCGCGGCCAAGTGCCGAGCGCTACCGAGACTCGCTCACCCACGACGCCCGCGAGATCAACCACCACCACGGCGAAGGCTTCGGACTCTGCCAAGCGCAACGCGACGCGTGACAAGGCAGCCAGCGGTGGGCGTACGACGAGCAGTCGCGATAGCTCGACCCCGGCCGCAGCGACGCCGGGGCCGTACAAGGTTCCGGACGGATCGATGAAGGCGCACCAGGGGGTGCTTCGACCGTTGGCACGTGCCTCGGCCTGCGCCTGGGCGCACGCCGCGAGCCCGAGCGACGTGCCGAGCGCCCCCTCACCCGCCGCGCTGAGCTCGACCACGCTGCCACGCAAAAGCCCACCGTCAGGTAACAGCGCGTCGAGCTCGGCGATGCCGAACGAGAGGCCCTGAGAAGGCCCTTCGGCCGGGCGCGCAAAGCGGACCCCGGCTTGAGCAAATGCCGGGGGAAGCTGCTCGAGGAGGTGCGCCGGAAGAGCCATGTACTGAACATAGTAGCAGCCACCAAAAAGGGAAGCCAGGAGCGCT
>FSUE01000890.1_pt1 | contig 11306 bp, 8 predicted proteins | sample 1637031 | NCBI WGS metagenome assembly FSUE01 (sample SAMEA3914819, study PRJEB12502) | metagenome | biome: forest; material: soil | place: Canada | collected 2010-06-26 | depth 0.3 m | reverse complement strand
GTCGTAACGATCCGTGCCCGTGTGGCAGCGGCAAGAAGTACAAAAAATGTCACGGGGCGAGCTGAGCGAAGCCGGCTTCGCGAACTTAGCGCTCGAGGTCGCAACCGAAGCCGGCCAGCTGCTGCTGGGCGGCTACCGCAGCCGCCCAACGCCGACCGAGAAGGCGCGCCGCGACTTGGTGACCGAGTTCGACCTGCAGAGTGAAGCGCTGATCGTCGCGCGCTTGGCGGCCGCCACGCCGATGCTCGGGCTGGTCGCGGAAGAGCGCGGCGGAGATCCGAAGCCGCTCAGCTGGTTCTGCGATCCGCTGGACGGGACGACCAACTTCGTTCACGGGCATCCGTTTTGGGCCGTCAGCATCGGCTTGCTCGAGCACGGGCAGCCAGTCGCGGGGGCGGTGGTGGCGCCGGCTTTGGGACTTACCTGGCTGGGCTATCGCGGTGGACCCGCCAAAAGAGCCGGCGAGATTTGCCACGTGAGCGAAACATCCGAGCTGGAACAGTCACTCGTCGCCACCGGATTTCCTCCCGATCGTCAAACCGCTCCGCAGAATAATCTCGACACCTTCGTGCGCGTGAAGAAGGTGGTCCGAGGTGTGCGGCGCTGCGGTTCGGCCGCGCTCGACATGTGCTTGGTCGCCGACGGCACCTACGACGCGTACTGGGAGCGACGGCTGAACGCCTGGGATCTAGCGGCTGGAGCTGCGATTTTGCTGTCGGCGGGCGGATGCCTCACCGCGCTCGACGGCGGCGACGTCAATCTGATGGTGGGTCATTTGATCGCTTCGAATGGCCGCGTGCACGGCGCGCTGCAGCAGCTGATCGCGGCCGACACCACTTAACGAAGTGTCGGCGAGGTGTGCGAGCGGCACACTGTGGCTGACGGGTGTGCCCGGCGCACACCGTGTAATCCAGTCAATCGAAAAAGCGGGCCGGGTGGGCCGGGTAGCAGGTGAAGTGGAGCTGAAATGGAGTCTGGCGCCAATACACCCGAGCTTTGCGTCGGGGGGCGAGTCTGGGATGATGGGGAGTCATGCGTTCGCTTCGGTCCGTGCCTCCACCACGCCCCAATGCGGCGGGAGTGCCTCGACCGATGGCTGCTGGCGTGAAGACCGCGCGCCCCGCGCCGCGACGTTCGGGCTCACCGAGCGCGCAGGCGGAGCCGACGGTGTTGCTGGTCGGCTCCGACGCCGGCTTCGAACCGGCGCTGCGCGCGGCGTTGGCGCGGCATCGCGTGTACGTGGAAACCACGACCGCCGACGCCGCCGTCGAAACCGTGATCGTCACGGCGCCGGATTTGGTGCTGTTGGCGAACGAAGCGGCGCTCGACGGTGGGCGAGCGCTGCTCACCAAGCTGAGCGCGTCGCCTTCCAGCTCGGTCGTGCCGGTCGCGATTTTGGACGACAATCCGGCTCTGGATCAGCGGCTGCAGGCGTTTCGGCACGGCGCGGCAGCCGTGATTCCGCGCTCGGCCAGCATGGACGCGATCGCCGAGCAGATCGCGCGGCTGGCGCGCGAGATCCCCGAGCGCGGCGAGGCGCTGGGCCAGGTCGGCGAAGCGACGTTGGCCGAGTTCGTGACCGCGCTCGGCACCGAGCTGCGCAGCGGCATCCTTTCGGTGCACGGCGGCGACGCCTCGCAAGATCCGGTGCGGCTGGTGCTCGGCAGTGGTCGGCCGCTGGCCGCGTTCATCGACGACTTCGTGACGCGCGTGCGGCGCCACGTGGTGCACGCCGAACCGCTCAAGTACGAATTCGACGATCGCGCGGGTGGAACCGTAAAGCTGCTCGACCCGAACGAGATCGATTTCGAGCAAATCGCCGCCGACGGCATGAAAGGCTTGCGCGTCGCGCTGGCCGACGACGATTCGGCGCGCGCCGACAGCGTGGCGCAGGAGCTGCGCTCGCGCGGTTGCACGGTGGTGGTGACCGACTTGAACCCGTCCGAGGCGCGCTTCGCACGGCTACGGCAAGTCGACCCGGAGGTGCTGATCGCCGGCGAACAGCACCTGCAAGGCAACGGCTACGAGCTCTTGCGGCGCATGCGCAAGGACACGCGGCTGCGCTGGGCGTCGTTGCTGGTCGTGCGCTGGGAAGAGATCTGGTCCGATACGTTGAGCGTACCGGCCTTGGATCGGCTGGAATCGGCGCTGGCGACGCTGGCTGAAGCCGACAGCTCGCTGATCGAGCTCGGCCGGCTCGGCGAGCCGTTCGATACGCGGCTCGAGATCACCGGCCCGGCGCGGCTGCTGCGCGCGCTGGTGACCACGCCGCACGCGGTGCGCCTGACCATCAACAACCCGCGCTTGGCCGTGTCGATCGACGTCTCGGAGGGGTTGATCGTCGGTGCTTCGGCGCACGTGCCGCAAGAGCCGAACATCACCTACGATGGCGCGTTGGCGTTGGCCGGCTTGCTGGTGCTGAGCTCCGGGCGCGTGCACGTCGATCCGGTGCAGCAGCCGGCGGTCACGAACGTGATGTCGACGATCGACGTCGCGCTGAACATGGCCGAGTCGGAGAAGGCGCCGATCGCGCCGTCGATTCCGATGCCGCACAGCCCGAGCCTGCCGCCACCGCCGCAGCCGTCGCTGGCCCCGCCGCCGGCGCTCGACCAGCTGGCAGGCGCCGAAGTCGCGGCGCCAGGCATCAGTCCGGCGCCCCGGCTTTCGACGCGAAAGCGCCTGGGCATCACCAAGCCGATGGCGGGCTTGTTGGTTGGCTTGGCGTGCGCCCAAGGGCTGCTGGTGGCTTGGTTCCTGGGGTCGCTGTCGAAGAAATCGCACGCCAGCGAAGCGCCGAGCGTCGTCGCCAGCGCCCAGCTCGCGCCGCGGGCCGCCGCCAGTGCCGTGGCTGCGCCGGCGATTGCCCCGACGCCGGCCGAGCCGCCAGCTGCTGCGACCGCGGCGCCGACCACGCCCGCGACGCCCGCCGCCGCCGCGGCGCTCGCAGCTGCCGCGTTGCCCGAACCGCCGCGCAAGGAGCCGCTCGGCAAGGACGAATCGGGCACGGTCGTGCCGACCTGCGCTGCCCTGCTCGACCCGCTCAACCTCGACGTGGGCAACTTCCCGGGCGCCGCCTACGAGCAGCAGGTTGTCGGCTCCAAGGCGCTGGTTCGGGGCAAGGTCGACGACGCCGAGCTGGCGTACTGCAAGGCCGTGCGCTGGGACGGCAAGAACCCGCAAACCCACATCGATTTGGCGCAGCTGTTCCTGATCCGTAAAGACGGCGCCGCCGCCGCCGAAGAGGCCCGCAACGCGGTCGAGCTGGATCCGAACAGCGGCCGCGCCCAATCATTGCTGGGCGACGGTCTGGTGCGCATCGGCGATCACCAAGGTGCGCGCCAGGCGTGGCTGCTGGCGGCCGGCGTGGATCCGAAAGACGCCACCCAGTTCAAGGCGCTCTTGAAACGCAACCTGCACGAGGCCGAAGCTTCGCTCAAGAAGCACGACGTGTCGCGCGCGGAGCGGTTTTTCCGCCGCGCGATCGTGCTCGAGCCGGACAGCCTGGAGGCGAGCCGCGGCTTGGCGGCAGCGCTCAATCAGCTGGGTGACGGCGCGGCCGCTGTGCGCTGGGTTCAGCGCGCGCTGGCGCGTGAGCCGCGCGATCCCGACTCGCACGTCGTGCTGGGCGACGCGCTGAATCTGCTGGGCGACAAGGCCGGCGCCGAGCACGAATGGCGCGAAGCCAACCGGCTCGATCCGAGCAACCAAGAAGCCCAGCGGCGGATTCGCCGGCTGCGCAGCGCGCCGTAGCAGAATGCTGGGCGGAACGCCGCGGCGGCGGGCCGGCGCGGTTTCGCGCTAAGCTTCCGGCGCCCGATGTCCAGCACAAGTACCCTGTTCGAAGATCTCGGCGGTGAGCCCGCGCTGCGGCAGATCATCGATCGCTTCGTGGATCGCGTCTTCGACGACGTGATGATCGGCTTCTTCTTCCGTAATGCGCGGCGCGAGCGCATCAAGCAGAAGGAGTACGAATTCGCCGCGGTTCACCTGGGCGCCCCGATCACCTACACCGGGCGCCCGCTCGACGAAGCGCACCGCGCTCACCCGATCATGGGCGGGCAATTCGCGCGGCGACTGATGATCTTGAAAGAGACGCTGGAAGCCGCCGGCGCCCCGGAGCACGTCAAACAGCATTGGCTGGCGCACACCGAGCGCCTGCGGCCGCTGATCACGGCAGACGTGGGTCGCGAGTGCGATCCCGATCGCGCGCGACAGCGCGTCGAAAGCATTCCCAACGCGCCCTCGCCGCGCAAGAAAGCGCCATGATTCGCGGGCATTGGCCATGTCAGGCCTTCGTTCTGTTGGCGGTCGCGGTGACGGCCTTCGGCTGCAACACCGCCGGCTCGGCGTGGATGGCCCAGCCGCTCGACGGTGAGCTCTCGGATCCGCCGCCTGCCGGCACCGAAACCGGAGCCAGCCGCCAGCCGGCTTCAGCGCAACGCCGCACGCGCACGCAGGTCATCGGCGACCAACCACCGCCCGACAGCGTTCAGAGCATGAGCGCCGGCGCGGCGGGGCCGGGCGGCTTTGCGCAGGCTGGCTCTGGCACACCCAGCAAGCAGCAGCTCGCCGGCAAGGTGCTGGGCACGTTCAAGAACACTTATTACGACTTTCCGAACGAGGGTGATTTCGAAGGCGAGGCGATCAACCTGATGAACGCCTCGTGCCAATCGATCGCCAGCGTGCCGCGTGCGTTCTACGAAAGCGTGTGCGTGCAGGGCAGCGGCACCTTGAAGGCGGGCGGCACCGTCAGCTTCGCCAAACGCGACTGCAGCTGCGCCGCCGAGTGCCCGCGCACCGGCCAGCACATCTGCTTCGACTTGCTCGACAAAGCGCAGTTTCCATGGGGCCGCGGCGCCACCGGCAAGGGCATCACGCCGCTAGTCACGGTCGCGGTCGACTCGACGATCATTCCGCTCGGCACCTCGCTGTACATCCCCGAATACGACGGCATCGCGCGCGACGCGTCGGGCACCACCAAGCACGACGGCTGCTTTCTAGCCGAAGATCGTGGCCTGGCCGTGAAAGGCGAGCACGTCGACGTCTTCACCGGCCACCGCGAGATCACCCAGCTGTGGAACCGCCTGGTACCGAGCAACAGCGGCGTGACCGTCGTCGTGGATAGTCCGCGCTGTAAACGCGCGGGGTAAACCGGACGGTTACCGAAGGTCCGCGCCGTTGCTCGAACGCGGAGGGATCATAACGTACCCACAGATCGATAATATCCAACGCTTACCGTAGAAGCCTTGGGTTGGGCCCGACGGAACCAGTGCGCGATCGCCGGTGTCTTCGGATTCGCCGAGGGCCTCGCTCACGCCCGCAAACGACGGTCCCGCCGGTAACGTCTGTTCGCGCACCGGTCCCGTGTACGGCACCCTACTTCAGAAATTCCCCAATCCGTTTGCCGATGGTGGCTTCTTCACAGGTCGGCGCTCGATGGCCGCAGTCGCCCTTGAGAACCAGCGTCGAGGCCTTGGCGAGCTTGGCGAATTCTAGCGCCGGGCCTGGCGTGACCATCGCGTCTCGCTCGTTGACGACGACCAGCAGCTTGGCTTTGAGCACCTTGACGGCGCTTTCGAGCGAGCCACCGAACGGCTTGGACACGTCGTGCGCCATCATTGCGCGCAGTTGGCGCACGCGGTCGTTGGCGTCGAAGCGTGGCGGAGCGAGCTTGTCGTGATGGGCCCGCACGTCCTCGCGCTTTTGCAGCTTGTTGTAGTTTTCGGCCGTCGTCAGGTTCAGATCGGCCAGTTGCTGCACGACGCTCAGCACCGGCTGCTGGTGGTAGTTCCCGCCTAGAAATTCCGGGTTCTGCTCGATGGCGTCGAGGTTGGCTTGCCACAGCAAAAGGTCGTAGGGAGCGAGCCGCGGGGAGCCCACGATCGGGATCAGCCGGTCCATGAAATCCGGATGCGAGAAGCCCCACTGGAAGGTTTGCATCCCGCCCATCGAGATACCCATGACGGCACGCACGTGCTCGAGGCCGAGCACGCCTGTCAGCAGCCGATGCTGGCTCTCGACCATGTCGCGGATCGTTAGCGCGGGAAAGCGGGCTCGCGGCTGCTGTGGGCTATTGGACGGCGACGACGAAATGCCGTTGCCCAGCGAGCCGACCAGCACGACTTGGAGGCGAGCGCTGTCGACCAACTTGCCCGGTCCGACCAGGTCGACCAAGTCCTTGGTGACACCGCTGAACCACGTGGCCCAAACCACGACGTTGGATTTGTCTGCGTTGGCAACACCGAGCGTGCGGTACTCGACGCGGCAATCTTCGATGGTCTCGCCGCTTTCGAGCACGAAGTCGCCGATCTTTCCGAGCTGGGGAGGATCGGCGTCGGGCGCCGCCGGAAGCAATGGCGCCGGCTCAGCGTCAGCTGGCGCTGGAATGCTGGCCTTCGCCGCGCTGGCTGCGGGCGGTGGCGGCGAAGTTGCGGCGGGCGATAAACGGGGACACTCGGGCGCGCGAGCCGGCGGCGCTTCGGATGAGCACGCGAACACGAACGGCAAGATTGCGGCGATGAGTCCCCGAGCAACCATGGCTACTTCCTTACCACGGTGCCGGCGAAGCACGATTTCGTGATCACGCTCGCCGGCAGCGCTGATTCGCGTCCAAACAACCTCATACGACTGGTTCCAGATCCGCGTTCCGAACAGCCCCGTTAGAATTCACCGTAGATCGGAGGAGTGAGGGCAGGGCCTTACAGGTCCCTGGGCTCCAACCCGGGACAGTTCTAAAACTCCGGCAGGTAGCCTCGCCGGAACATGCGACGCCCGCGCCCTTGGCGACGCCCGCGCTCGATGCTATGCCAGCAAAGGTTTGGATGGATGGATGGATCGGTTAGTGGGGAGATTTCTTCGATGAAGCTTTTGGACTTTGAAGTTGGAGATGAGCGGTCGCTCTTCATGATCGCTGGCCCGTGCGTGATCGAGACGCAGGAGCTCACGGCTGGGTACGGCCCAAACGCTGGAGCGCATCGCCGGGCTGCAGCGCCGGGGAGGGCACTTGGCGCGATGAAGGCGCAGTGCTATGCGGCAAATCAGGAAAGTTTGGGCGGCGAACCCGAGAAAGTTCTGTGGCAAACGGCGGTCTCATTCGACCGCGAGGGCGCGGCCAGCATTCTGGTCGAAGACCGACCTCTCCGATTTCGAGCGAGACTGCTCCGAGGCAATACAGGTTCATGACTCTTCAAGTCGTTGGTTTTAAGGGCGCATCAGCTCGTAGCTCGAGCTCAGAGGAGTCGGTCTTGGAGGGAGCGCGTCGCGCGCTGTCGAGCCAGTCGGAGGCGTTGACGCGCGCCGCAGCAGGACTCGACGACGGGTTCGTCGAGGCGCTGCGCCTGATCCTCGAATGCTCCGGCGTCGTGGTCGTCTGCGGCATCGGCAAATCGGGGCTGATCGCCCGCAAGCTAGTGGCCACGTTCAATTGCTCTGGAACACGAAGCATCTTCTTGCACCCGGCCGAAGCGTCGCACGGTGACTTCGGCTCGCTCGGGGCGGACGATGTCGTCGTGCTAATCTCGCACAGCGGTGGGACCGACGAAGTCGTGCGTGTCCTGCCGCACTTGAACGAGCTCGGTGTCTCTTTGATCGCGCTCGTCGGCAAGCGCGACTCGGCGCTGGGGCGTGCGGCACACGTCGCAATCGAGACCTGGGTCGAGCAGGAAACCTGCCCGCACGGCTTCGTACCGACGACTTCCGCCCTGGTGACAATGGCGCTCGGCGACGCGCTCGCGATGGCCGCGATGCACGCGCGCAACGTTACGACGGACGATCTGCTGCGCTGGCACCCCGGCGGCATGCTGGGCAAGCGCGGCAGCGTGAGGGAGGCGATGCAGCGGGATCCGTTGCCGCTCGTGTCCCCGGAAGCGCCGCTCACCGAGGCGCTATTGGCGATGACGGCGGGGCGGATGGGGCTCGTAATAGCCGTGGACGCGGCGGGCGAGCCGCTCGGCATCATAACGGATGGAGACGTCCGCCGCACCGTCGTCGCGACCCGTGGCAATCTCACGAGCTGCCGAGTGGCGGACGTGATGACACCCCGGCCCGTGGCGATTCAGGAGAATACGAGCTTGCGGGAGGCGCACGAGCGGATGCATCGGCTGCGGCTCAAGGCACTCGTCGTCGTCGACGACCACAACCGCGTCACCGGCGTGATCGAGGTTTACGATTCGCCGTATAGTGAAGTGCCCGAGCCACTCACGCACTCCGGCATCGCTCCACCGCGGGCGTCGGGAAACAGGTAAGACCGCTACCATGAAGTTGTTGGACTACGAGGTCGGTAACGACCGCCCCCTCTTCCTGATCGCCGGGCCCTGCGTCATCGAGAGTCGCGAGCTGACGCTTCAGGTGGCGGCGACGCTGAAGGAGATCACGCAGCGACTCGGCGTGGCCTTCGTGTTCAAAGCCAGCTTCGACAAGGCCAATCGCAGCTCGAGCCGATCCTTTCGAGGACCGGGGATCGAAGCGGGCCTACGTGTGCTCGAGCTCGTCAAGAAAGAGATCGGCGTTCCCGTCATCACCGACGTCCACGAAGACACCCCAATCGACGAAGTCGCCTCGGTCGTGGACGTGCTTCAGACACCGGCCTTTCTCGTCCGGCAGACGAACTTCATGCAACGCGTCGCCTTGGCCAAGAAGCCCATGAACGTCAAGAAGGGCCAGTTCATGGCTCCGTGGGACATGACGAACGTCGTCGACAAGCTGCGCGAGGTCGGCAACGAGCAGATCATGCTCTGCGAGCGCGGGGTCTCGTTCGGCTACAACACGCTCGTCTCCGACATGCGCGCGCTCGAGGTCATGAAGCGCACCGGTTGCCCCGTCGTGTTCGACGCGACGCACTCCGTGCAGCAGCCGGGTGGGCTCGGTACCTCGTCGGGCGGCGACCGAGAGATGGTGCCGATCCTGGCCCGGGCCGCGGTCGCGGTCGGCGTCGCGGGCGTCTTTCTCGAGACTCATCCCGATCCTGACCGCGCCCTCAGCGACGGCCCAAACTCGTGGCCACTCGCCAAGATCGAGGACCTCCTGGGCTGGCTCGTAGAGCTCGACGCCGTGACCAAGCGAAGGACTCCGCCGCAGCAAGCCCTTCCAACGCACAACCAGACGTGATTTCAACGGTCGCGTACGAGTCTGTTACGGGGAAAGTCCCAGCGCCTGTGCTGGCTGCCGAGCCCCAGCCTAGTTTTTTGGCACCACGCGAGCGTGGCCTCTACCGGGTCGAGCTCGCGCTCGAATCGGAGCCCAGCGATTGCGCTCCCGTGCTCGCTTGGGACACCGGTACTGGTTTCACCAAGGGCCAGAGCCGAGCGTTTCGACGCCTGCAGAGCGGCTTGTTCCTGACCGAATGCGCCGTGGACGAAACGTGGCAGCAGTGGCGTGTCGAGGCCAGCGCAGCGCATGGTCCCCTGCTGGTCCGCTCGCTCAAGATGACGCCCATCGTTCGGCCGTCGAGCCTTGGGTCGGCCGAGCCATGGCGCGCGAGCGTCTGGCGGGCAGCACGAAGCCTGCTCGATCCAGCGCTCGGCGCCTACGCCACGCCCGACTTCACTCTCGACGACGCACCGTTTCCCTCCGGCTTCGAGGGCGCGGCTCACCTCGGTAGCGGCGCAACCCGGCTCCGGCTCGCACAATCGATTCGACCGGGCTGGTACATGCTGGAGCTGCGTGTGGAGTTCGACGGCGTGCGGGCCGATGCCCGCGTCTACCTCGAAGGTGCAAACGGCGACCGAGCGCTCCTGCCTCTGCCAATGCGCTCGGGCCAGCTCGTCAAGCGCCTGGTGTTGGTGGAGACGCCAACGGTCATTCGTCTGTTGCCCTTGGCCGCGCCGCGCGCGTTCGAGGTGCTTCACTTTCGACTCGTCCGCGTACCGGAGCGATTCGCTCGCTCGCGCATCGAACGCAAGCTTTCGTCTCGGCACCCCCGCTACATGCCGCAAACGACTCACGCCACGTCGGCAACGAAGCCGGCAGGCATCTCGGGCGCGCTCGACACCCTAAGCTTGTGGGCGGAGTACAACCGTCTCTTCGAGCGCTGCGGCGAGCTCGTCAGCTACGATGAATGGATCGAGGCGATCGAACGGCGCGATTGTCCCGACCCGCGCGAGCAGGCGGCCATCGTCGCCAGCTGGCCAGAACGGCCCACGTTTTCGATCGTCGTGCGGACGGACGACAGCGACGAAGCCGCCCTCGTCGAGTGTTTGAACAGCGTTCTCGAACAGACCTACTCGCCGCTCGAGCTGTGCATCGCACACGACGCTTCGAGCGCGCCGCACGTCCGGCAAATCCTTTCCGACTACGCTGCGCGGGATCCCCGAGTGCGGGTCGTCTTTCGCGACGAAAGCAGCAGCCCCACCGAAGGCGTCAACGCGGCACTGGCGCTGGCACGGGGAGAGTACGTCGGCTTCTTGGGTGCCCACGACGTGCTCGCCCGACACGCGCTCTTCTCCCTCGCCCGGGCGCTCCTCGGGCGGCCCGGAACCGAGCTCGTCTACTCCGACGAAGACAAGCTCGACGAGCTCGGTCGGCGCCATCAGCCGTACTTCAAGCCGGACTTCGCGCGGGACCTGCTCTACTCGCAGAACTACATCGCCCACCTCGCGCTCTACCGCCGAAAGCTCGTCGAGGCGGCGGGCGGGCTCAGGCCCGGGTTCGACGGGAGCGACGACTATGATCTACTACTCCGCTCGGTCGCCAAGATCAGCGACGAAAGCAAGATCATCCACGTGCCGGAGGTGCTCTACCACTTGCGCAACACGGCCGATACCGCAGCCGCGAACCGAATGCGCGAAGACCAGGCCACCGAGAGCGCTCGGCGTGCGCTGAGCCATCACCTAGAAAGCATGAACCCCGGAGTCCACGTCAGCGTCACGTCCCCCGGGCTCTATCGCGTACATTGGCCGGTGCCTGCGCCGGCCCCGCTGGTCAGCCTGATAGTCCCCACCCGCGACCGTCACGAGCTGCTCGCGAAGTGCGTCGACTCGATCCGCAAGCAGACGACGTACCCCAACTACGAAATCTTGATCGTCGACAACCAGTCGCAGTCTGCGGAGGCTCTGGCCTACCTCGCCGCTCTCGCACGCGAGGAGCGCGTTCGGGTGTTGCGGTACGACGCACCCTTCAACTATTCGGCGATCAACAACTTCGCAGCGCGGGAGGCTCGAGGCACGGTGCTCGGGCTGATCAACAACGACGTAGAAGTCATCAATGGCGATTGGCTCACCGAGCTCGTCAGCCATGCGCTGCGTCCCGACATTGGATGCGTGGGCGCCAAGCTCTACTACCCCGACGACACGATCCAGCACGCCGGAGTC
>FSUE01000411.1_pt1 | contig 11329 bp, 7 predicted proteins | sample 1637031 | NCBI WGS metagenome assembly FSUE01 (sample SAMEA3914819, study PRJEB12502) | metagenome | biome: forest; material: soil | place: Canada | collected 2010-06-26 | depth 0.3 m | reverse complement strand
GGCTAGAATTGAGGGATATGGTCACGGCCCGCGTCAGGCTCGGAGAGCTCCTCGTCGAGGCACACATCATCACGCGGGAGCAACTGGGGGACGCCCTCACCCTCCAGAAAAAGGATGGCCGTCGGATCGGAACGCTGCTGGTTGAGGCCGGCTTGGTCAGCGAAACCCAGGTCACTCAAATCTTGAGCCAGCAGCTGAGCGTGCCCTGGGTGTCGCTCTATCACATCGACTTTTCGCGTCAGCTGCTCAACCTGGTCACGCAAGACCTGGCCGAGCGCTACTGCCTCGTGCCGATCTTCGTGCGCAAAGTGCGCGGCCTGGGCCAAACCCTGTACGTGGCGATGGACGACCCGAGCGACGAGAAGGCGCAGAGCGAGGTGTCACAATTCTCGGGCTTGCCGGTCCGTGCGATGATCGCGCCACCGACCGATATCCGCTCCGCCATCCGCGCCTACTACGGTGCCGGTAAGGACGCTTCGTCGCTGTCCGAGGCCATGGCCGAGGCCGACGCCGAACGCGCATCGGCCGAGCGCGCGAGCCGGCGCAGCTCGCACCCCGCCCCGGCGGCGGTTGCGGAAAAACCCACGCCTGACGCTCGACCCGCGCTAGCGACCGCGGCCGACCCGCCGCCGGCTGCACGGTTGCCAGCTGAGGTCGAGACCGACAGCCCGGAAGGTCCGGACAGCGGACCTCAAATCGAAGCGCACGAAATCCCCATGCCACGCCGCGGCAAGGCGCAGCGCATGGTCACGCTGACGCTGCTCGACGGCACGAAGGTGAACCTACCCGCCAAGGCTGCGCCGGTAAAAAAGCACCGGCTGCCCAGCGACCCTCCGGCTACCGAGGCAACCGAAAGCGGGCCCGGGCGCGGCGCCGCCGACGGCCTGACCGCACGCGATCTGGTGGCTGCGCTCCGCGCGCTGGCGCACGGCGCCGACGCCAGCGAAATTCTTGGCGAAAACGTGCGCTGGGAAGCCATGTTCTCAGCCTTGCTGTCGCTGATGCTGAAAAAGCATCTGATCGCCGACTGGGAGTTCGTCGAAGAGTACAAGAAGGTTTGAAGGGGTGAGGAGTGAGGGGTTAGGGGTCAGTCGGCGGAGGGGTTGGGGACACGCAAGGGGGTCGCTGCTCGCGAGCAGCCAGCGCTACAGAGCGCCCGCTGCCGCGAAGGCCGACACTAGGGGCGAGGGGGAAGCCGAAAGTCGCCGCCCTCACTCCTTACCCCTCAAGCGAGCGGCAGCGAGCGACTGAGCACGAACTTCAGGTAGCGGCCCTCGAGGTGACCGGCTGCGTACGGGTGATCGGCGGCGTGTGCCACTTCGTGAACGACGGTCAGGCGCTGACGAACGCGGGCGGCGCCTTCGGCCAAGCTTTGGCGGAAGGCGTCGGGCGAGACTTGAGCGGTGCAGCTCGCGCCCGCGTAGAGGCCGCCTGGCGTGAGCACCGAGAGCGCGGCCGCGTGCAGCTTTTTGTACGCGCGCAGCGCGCCGAACAGCTCCGCGCGTGAGCTGGCGAAGCTCGGCGGATCGGCGATCACGATGTCCCAGCGGCGTCCCGCGCGCGCTGCCGATTCCAGGAACTCGAAAACGTCTTGGGCCACGCCCTCGTGCACGGCTGGCGGTAGCGCGTTGTGCAGCACGTTGCGCGCCGCGGCTTCGATGGCCGGCGCGGCAATATCCACGCTGGTCACGTGAGTGGCACCGCCCGCCGCGCACGAAACCGAAAACGCGCCGGTGTACGCGAACAGATTCAACACGGTTTTTCCACGCGAAAGCCCGCGCAAGTACTGGCGGTTCTCGCGATGGTCCAGAAACAAGCCCGTCTTCTGGCCGGCTTCGAAGTCGACCTCGTAGCGCAGCCCGTGCTCTTCGACGATCACGACCTCGGGCGGCGGCTGCCCGCTCAGCCGGCGCAGCTCGGACACGCGATCTTTGCGGCGCGTCACCCGCTCGCACACGCCTTGAATTTCCGTGCGTTCGCTCAGCGCTTGCGCGACCCACGCCACGACCTCGGAAAGCGCGGGCGAATAGCTGACGATGATGGCGAAGCCGGCGTACACGTCCACCACCACGCCCGGCAAGCCGTCGCCTTCGCCGAACAGCAGCCGGAACGCGTCGGTCTGGGGCGGTACCAGTTGCTGCCGAAGCGCCCAGGCTTCGGCCACACGCGCCTTGACCCAAGCGGCGTCCGGCCGCCCTTGCCGCGAAAAAATCCGCAGCGCGATCGGCGAATCTCGATCCCACAGCGCCCACGCCTCGAAACGACCGCACTCGACGTGCACGAGCTCGCCGGCGCGAGCGGTGAAGCGCGGCGGCACGTGGTCGCGGTAAATCCAGGGGTGCCCGGCGGCGAGCCGTGCCTCCAGCTCGGCTGGCAGCACGAGCGCCGACGGGTCACGTTGCTTTTGCGACGCGTGGTCGGTCTCGTGACGCACCGCTGCGCGGTGCTGGCTGCGCGCTGCCGGCGCCGCCTCACGCGCTTCGCGCGCAGCCCGCGACTGCGCGCGGCGGCCTCCCGGCGGTTTCGTCACACCTTGCGGTCCGGCGACGGCCCGGTGCTCTGGCGAACCACGAGATCCATCGGGAACTCGAGCACCGAGCGGTCTTGCGACTCACCGTTCATTTGCGCCATCAGCGAGCGGCACGCCGCCGCGCCCATCGCGCGCATTTGCTGGCGCACGGTGGTGAGCCCCGGCCAAAAGATACTGGCGGCCGGCACGTCGTCGTAGCCGACCACCGACACGTCCTTCGGCACCGAGATGCCGTGCGTCTGCAGCGTGCGCAGAAAGCCGAGCGCCATCATGTCATTGGCGCACACCACGGCGGTGGGTGCGCGCGGACGCGGCATTTTCACCCACTTTTCGGCGAAGGCGACGCCTTCCTGCAGGTGATAGCGCGGCGCAAAAATCAAATGCGGCGGCGCAATCTTCAGCCGCCGCAGCGCCAGGCCTTCTTCCAGGCCTTGCGCGCGCTGACGGCTATCGAGCGAGTCCTCGGGACCGCCCAGGTAGGCGATGCGGCGGTGGCCGAGCTCGTACAAGTGCTCGGCGATCTCGCGACCAGCGTCGACGTTGTTGCTGCGCAGCACGGCGCCGCCCTTGAAGGCTTCGTCGGGCGTGATCAAAGCGATCGCAAGCTTGACCTTGCGCGCGGACTCAATCAGCGCCTTTTCACGCTTGCCGGGGCGAGCAAAGATCAAGCCGTCGACGCGGTGCTCGCGGATCCACGACGTGACGGTGGCCGAGTCGTAGGTGCCGCGCAGCACCAAGCTGCCGACGAGCAAGGAGATGTGCTTCGACGTCAGTTCTTCTTCGATGCCGCCCAAGATCTGCGTGATCCATTCGTTCTGGCTGTCTTCCATGACCAGACCGAACGAGCCGGCGCGCCCGAGCGAGAAGTTACGCGCGGTGGTCCACGGCGTGTAACCCAGCTTCTGGATCACCTTGGCAACCCGCGCGCGCACTTCGGCGCTGGCATAGCCGCCGTTGATGACACGCGAGACCGTGCTCTTCGAAACCTTGGCGTGCTTGGCGACTTCAGCGATATCGGGGCGTCGAGACATGATGGCTCGGGCTCAGCCTACTCGCAGTCTGGTCTTGGTTCCACACAGTTCCACACCTGACTGGAACGCGTGTCAGCCTCAAGGTGACACGAGCGTCTTCAGGCTGGCCAGATCGCTGTCTTCCAACGCGCCCTTGACCACGCAGCGCAGCTTGCCTTTCGGGTCGAAAAGCAGGTGAAACGGCAGCGCTGGGTCGGTCTCGACCCCGGCGGCCTTCAACCATTCTTCGCGCTCTTTGCCCTCTTTGAGCCAGTAGCTGCGGCGTAAACCGCTCGGCGACTGCGCCGCCAAAAACGCGGTCAGTTGGCGTTCGTCGTCGTCGAGCGACACGAAGTTGAGCTTGAAGCCGGGCGAGCCCTTCACCAACTCTTGCTGGAAGCGCAACAGCCGCGGGATCTCTTCCTTGCACGGCGCGCACCAGGCCGCCCAGAAGTTCACCCAGGTGTAGCCGCCACCCAGCGCCAGGTTCTCGGGCAAGGCAGCTTCACCGCTGGCCACGCTCTGCGAGACCGATTTTTTGGGGGCAGCACGGCCCGGTCCGGACATTTGCCCCGCGCACAGCACGCGCGGTGCCTTGGGCGCACTGCTGGCCACCGCCGCGGTCACGTGCGCCGTTTGTGTCGGCGCGGTATCGCCGGCTTTGGCTTCGACGATTTGGCTGCGCTCTTGCGGAGCGCTGACCGGTTGCTTGTCGGCGTTGTCGCAAGCCGCCAAGCCCAGCACGGCACCGAACAGCGCCAGCGACGTTAGGTTGGTCATAGCCGGCAATCCACCCACGAGACGAAGGCGCTGCGGTTGATCGGTTCTTCGTCGCACTTTTCGTCGGGGCGCGAGTTGGGCCAGCCGCAATACTCTTTGGACAACTGCGCGAACTCGTTGCCGAGCCACAACAGACCGACCTTTTGCTCGATTTCCGGATCGTTGGCGAGCTGGGTCAAAAAATACATGACCGAGTTGGCACGCCGGTGCGAAAGCGCGTTGTTCTTGCCCTGATTGCCGGTCTTGGAAGCGCGCGCGACCACGAAGAAGTAGCGCGCCCCTTTGCGAGCGAACCAGCGCTCTTCGAGCAACTTTTTCGCCTTGTCGTCGAGCTCGTCTCGGCCTTCGTCGAACATGACCACGCCGCCACGGTCCTTGAGCGGCGTGAACAGCGCGTTGAAGTCGTCGTCGCTGATCGAGGCGAAGGTCTTCACGTCGGCCGGCTTACAGCCGCGGCGCGCGCCCTCCCCTTCCGACGCCAAACCGCACGAGTGCAGCACGCGCTCCAGCACCTGTTTGAACTGCGGCGTGCAGTACGCCACCTCGGCCTGATCGGCGATCGCCACCTTCGGCTTCTCTTTTTCGGGCTCCACCAGGTGCTGAGCCGCGGTGCTGGTCCACGACCGCACGGCCAGCGCACTGCCGGCGGTCAGCACCAGGCCCAACGCCAGGCCAATCAAGGCAGCCTTGCCGCCAGCACCGCCACCGGCATTCGAGCCACCGACGCGCGGTGAAGGATCCATGGCCTGAGTCACTTGAGCACCTCCGGCGCCAACTGCGACAGCGTGTAGCGCAGCCCCAAGTCGGTGTCTTCGTCGCAGACGCGGCGCTTGCCCAAGTACATCTGCGGGGTGGACACCGGAATGTTGTTCTCCGAGGCAAAATGCAGGTGATTGTTCAGGCGCACGTCGGTCTTGCGGTCGTCGACGCAGCGCAACATGCTCTCGCCCCAGCGCTGCTTGATCGCGGCGCGCAACACGCCCTCGCCCGCCTTACCCGCGCGCGTCAGGTACTCCTGCTGATCGTAGGCCCACTCCAGCACCTGGCGAGCGTTGCCCTCGCCGCACAGGACGGCCTTGGAAACGATGCAGGCGCCCGGATGCAGCGGGCGATCGAGCATCCAGTTGCACTCGCTGTCGAGCGGGAACAGCACCAGCTCGATGTCGAGCTTTTCGATGATGTTCTCGGTCACGAGCCGGTCGTGAAACGCTTTGCAAGTGGGACACAGCGGGTCCTCGAACAGCATGGTCGGCTGCACCGGGCGGCTGCCGTGGATTTTGACCGGGCTGTCACCCTTGATTTTCGCTTGCTTGATCTCGCCACACTGCGTGATGTACGGGCGCTGGTCGGGCGCGCTAGCGGCGTAGACCACCGCCGGCGCCAACGCGGTCACCCCGAGTGCCACCAGCCATGCCGGTACCAGAGCGAACGGCAGCGCCGGCCGCGACGTGTCGCCGCGCGCCGACAGCCACGCCGTCACAGCACCGAACGCCAGCAGCGCCGACGAAATGTAGATGCCAGCGCACGTCTTACACACCTGCCCCAACTGAGTGATCGAGATCGTCAGCATCAGCAGTGACACCAATAGCGGCGTCGTGCCGATCAGCGCGAAGAAGCCGAGCGTGCGCCGCGAGGTGCGCTCGCCGTTCAGCAGCAGGTACAGCGAGAACGCGGCAAAGAAGCAGAAGGCGCCCAGCCCGAACAAGGAAATCGGGATGCCGCCCCAGTACTGGTCCTTCATCAGCGCCGAATACGGGCTGTACATGGCGGCCCGGCACGCCTCGGCCTCCGGGACGGCCGCGGCGCCTGGAATGAAGCTGCAGTGGACGTTGTGCAGCCGGCGATCGAGGTGGGCGGCGTAGTCGAGCGTCGAATTCGACGCGAAAATCAGGCCTAGCCCAGACGCGACCAGCGCGATGATGGCGGGAGCCTTGGAACCACGGGAAAACATCGCGGGTAACCTAACACAAGGCGGACAAACGGCCGAAAATCCGCCGTGGCTGCGATTTCACGACCGGGTCCTGCCGAGCCGCAGCTCGAATTGCAGAACCTAACGGCGCGGAACCAGGTCGCAATGCGCGCCACGGGCTTCGACGGCCGTATCAGCTGATATCACCTAGTTATCACCCATTATCACCCACTATGGGTTGATAGCGATGGCCCCGGGTGCCGGCGCGCGTCTTGCTGTTCAGGACCTGCACGGCGGGATCGCCGGCACGGGTTGCGCGCGTCAGCTGTCACATCCGCGGCGTACGGCCTTTGCAGCGGGGAATCGGGGGTGGGGCAGGTTGCGGGCCGTAGTATTTGCTGGGGCACTTGGCGATGATATGGGAGGCCGCAAAGTCGTGGCAGGTTTGGCAGCGTTCGCCTTCGACTTGGACCTCGACGTCGTACTGGGGCATGTCGCGGAAGGTGTCCGGAATGACGCAAGCATCGTAGCTGACCGAAAGCTGTTCGGCGGCTGATGGCGGCGGCGTGCGCCAGTCCTGAATACTGAAGCGATAGCCGCAGCCGGGCTCCACTTTGCACAGCGAGCCATGCACCAGCATGCCTTTCACGCGCACCTGTTTGTCGGACATGTCATGGCCGAGAACATACGAGACCCCGACGGAGTAGATGGGCTTGGACTTGAGCCCAAACGCCAGCGCCAAGATGACAACGACACCGAGCAGTGAAGCGACGAGCAGCTTGCGGCCCATGCCCACCCAGTGAGCACGTTTCGTTCCAGCCTCGAACACGGGCTTTTTGCGGCGGCGCGTGGGGGCTCGACGCTACAAAAAGCGACCAGCCCGGGGGCGCGCCCACGCGACGCGCGGCGGCTACTTCTTCTGGTTGTTGAGCGCGGCGAGCGCCTTTTCGGCTTCGGCGTGCGCCGGGTGGCTCTTGGGGGCTTGGTCGAGGAAGCGCTGGTAGAGCGGTAGCGCGTCGGCGGGGCGCTTGAGGAAGTCGGCGTAGAGGACGGCCAGGTTGTAGGTGGCTTCGAGGTTTTTGGGCTCGCGGTCGAGCACGCCTTTGATCAGCTTCTCGGCTTCGAGGTAGGGGCCGCTTTCGTCACGCTTGCCTTGGGCGCGCCGCGCGGCAGCCAAGCCGAGCGCGGCCGAGGAGTTCTCTGGCTCGGCTTCGAGCGCGGCTCGGAATTGCTCGACGGCTTTGTCGTAGATGCCGGCTTCGAGCAGCACCGTGGCCACGTTCAGGCGCGCCGTCGTGTCTTTCGGATCGAGCTCGCTGGCGCGCGCAAAGTGGCGGAAGGCCACAGCGTCGTCGCCTTGATTCAGCTTGATCAAGCCCGCCGTGCGCTCGGCGATCGCGCTCTTGGTGTCGGCCTTGAGCGCTTCTTCGCTGAGCAGCTCGGCGGTGTCGAGCTCGCCCTTGTCGAGGTACGACAGCGCTAGCTCGGCCAGGGCGCGCGGATCTTTGGAGTGACGCACCAGCACTTGCTGCGCTTGCGCGATGGCTTCGTCGATCTTCTCGCTCTCGCGCAAGGCACCGATCAGCGCGACCGGCGCGTAGCTGGCACCCGGGTTGTCTTTCACGAACGGCGCGAGCGCGTCGACGGCGCCTTGCGCGTCACCGCGGCGACGGCGCACTTCCGAAAGCGCGACCGCGACGTCTTCGGCGTTGGGCGCGAGCTGTTGCGCGGTCGCCAAGTGCCGTTCGGCCGTGCCGAGATCACCCTTGTCGGCCAGCAGAATGCCGAGGTTGTAGTGGGCTTCCCACAGCCCAGCGTCGGCTTTGACGGCTTCCTCCAGCAGGCTGATCGCGCGATCTTTGCCGGACGCGTCGGTAGCGCCTTGCGCGGCTTGAACGCCTTGCACCATCTTGCCGAGCGCGACTGGGTTGGCTGGCTGCAGCGTCGGGGCTTCGACTTTTTGCTGGGATTTACCGCACGCACCGAGCGAGGCGACGAGACCGACGGCGAACAGCAGGCGCTTCATTTCTTGTCCTCCTTGCCCTTCGAGTCGGGTGGGGCCTTGTCCTTCGCCTTCGCGTCGGTCTTGTCCTTGTCCTTGTCCTTGTCGGTGTCGGTCGAGGGCATCAAGAACTTGTCACTGCGGCCGCCCGTGCTGCGGCGCGTGGCGTCGATCAACGGCGGCAAAGACGACGGGCCTTGCGAGCGGATCTCGAAGCCTTGCTCCTTCAGCGGCGGATACAGCTCGGAGTTCAAGCGACCGAGCGCTTCACGCATCTTGGCGGTCCACGAGTTGAAGATGCCAAGCTCAATCGCCTTGTGCCAGCCGCTCTCGTAAGCTTCCAGACTGCGCTCTTCGATCGGCACCACGAACTCGTCGATCGACTGCTGGTACAGGTCCTTCTCCTCGGCGCTCAGATTGGCGGGCGGCGGCGAGTTGAGCAGCGCCTTGGAGAACGACTCGTAGGTCACGCCAATCTGATACAGCGCTGCCGTCGTCCATTCGGCGGCGCCGATTTCGGCCGTCGACAGGAAGGTTTCGGCGGCCTTCTTCAGCAGCTCGGATTTGGATTTGAGCCGGGATTTCAGCTGTTTGACGTCGCCCTCGATCTTCACGTCCTGAAATTTCTTCAGGATCGTTTCACCCTGCATGTAGCGCGCCTTGGCGGCGTAGTACTTGCCGCGATCGTCGACCGCGCTCTTGCGCGCCTTGTAGATCGAAATCGCGCGATCGAGCGCGGCGGCAGACGCGCGTTCGTCGTCGGCCTTGACCGTCGCGAGCCGAACCAAAGCTTCGATCTGACTGCCGACACTGCGCGCGCTGCGTGAGTAAGCGTCGTACAACGCGGCCGCGTCGGCCTTCTTCTTGGCTTTCTCGTGGGCCTTGCCCATCAAGAACGTGACCTCGTCGCCGCTTTCGTCGCGCGGGTAGTATTTCTTGAACTTCTGCCCGCTCTCGATCGCCTTGTCGTGCTCGCCGACGGTGGTGCGCAGCAAGACGGCGTTGTAGGCGGCGTCTTTGTGGTGCGAATTTTTGGGCCAGCTGTCGGTGAGCACGGCGTGGTAGTTGGCCGCCTCGCTGAACAACCCGACCTCTTGATACGTCGTCGCAGCGATCCACACGCCCTCGGCGGCTTCGTCACGACCACGGTGATTGTCGATCAGAATCTTGGCGGCAGCCGACAGCGTGGCTAGGTCGGCGGCGCGACGCGCTTCGACCTCGGCGTTCACGGCAGCCTGAGCCGCGCGTTGCTCCTTCGGGAACTCCTTGGCGGCCCGCAAGTAAGCCTCGGCGGCCTTGCCGTGCTCGCCTTTGCTCGCCAAAAACTCGCCCTGCTTGAACACGGCGCCGACGATCAAGTTGTTCAGCCGCGACTGCTGTTCGGGAGTTTGAAACGACGGCGCACTTTTCAAGCGCCGCGCCCAGGTCTCGATGTTGGCGTAGTCCTGACTCTTGTTGAACGAGTCGAGGATCAGCTCGCCGGCGCCGGCCGCGTACTTGTCGTTCGGATACTTCTCGAGCAAGAGGCCCCACTGGCGCACCGCCGGGTCGTACACCTGGTAGTCGTAGTAGAGCTTGCCCTGGCGAAACAGCAGCTCCGGGATCTGCTTATCGGTCGGATAAGTCTTGATGTAGAGCTCCATCGCCTCGGTCAACGTGCGATCGGTCGGAGTCTCTTCCTGCTTCTTGCCAGCGGTCTTGGCGGCTTCGAACTCGGCGGCGCGCGCGACCTCGAGCGCGGCCAGCGCGTTGTACAGCGCGGTCCGCGAAAGCGGGCCCTTCGGATTCATCCGCACCGCGGCCAAGTACGCTTCGGCCGAGCCGGCGGCGTTGTTCAGGTGGTAAAAATTGATTTCGCCGAGGTTGTAGTTGATGTCGTACGCCTGCGGCATCTTGCCGAAACGCGACAGGTAGACCTGATACAGCGCCGCCGCGGCTGCGTACTCGCCCTTGCTGGTTTTGTCCGACTGGGCTTTGGCGTGCAGTCCGACGGCATCCTCGCGGATCTGCTTTTCGGAGCTCTTTTCGGCCGTCGCCAGCGTGGCGGGCGTTTGCACCTGCGCCCAGCCTGACCCGGCTGGCTTGGGCTTGCCCGGCTCTTGCAGGGGCCCGACGTAGTCCTTCACGACCAGCTTGTAGTCGCTCTCCAGCTCTTTCCACGACTCGAGCGTCGAGTGGCCCTGGGCGATCTTCAGCGCGAACTCGTTGCAGTCCGGGTTGGTCGGCTCGAGCTTGATCAGCAAACGATACGCTTCGATGCCGCGCTCGTAGTGCGACTGCTCGTAGAAGGCTTCGGCCAGCGCGCGCACGATGCGACCCGCAAACTTGTCGCCGCCAGCTTTGACGAGGAACTTGAACATGTCCTCGGCGCTGTTGTTTTCGTCCTCGACGAACACCGCGACCAAGTTCTTGAGCGCTTCTTGCTGCAGCTCGTCGAGCTCGGCGCGGCTCTTGCTCTTCCCGTTGGCGCTATTGGCGCCGTCTTCCGTGGCTTGAAAGACCTTCAGGAAGCGCCGGGCTGCTTCTTCGGTGCGGCCGAGCCGCCACAGCGTCCACGCGCTCTTGAACAGCGCCAAATCGTACAAGTCGCTGTTCTTGGACTTCAGCACCTCTTCGTATTCGCGGTACGCGGTCTCGTAGTTCGGCGCGTCCTTGGTGAATTCGTATTCGGCGCGGACCATGTGCGCATCGGGAATGAAGCGGCTGTTCGGGAACCATTCGATGATTTTGTTGAAACGGCCGAGCGCGTCGCCGAACTTGCCCTCTTCGTTGGCCAAAAAGCCGTCGACATACAGCGCCAGGTCGTATTGGTCGAACGATTTGTAATTCTTCAGCACGCGCAGAAAGCGTGCGCGCGGCTTGCTGTAGTTGGGCACCGGCGGCTCGTTGCGCTGATCGGCCGGTGTCTTCTCCCAACGTTTGAAGTCCTCGAGGAACTGATCGCGGCCCTCTTCCCACTCCAGCTCGCCCATCCGCAACAGCGCCTCGGGCATCTCTGCAGTGTCGGCCGGTGACTCGTCGATGAACTTGGTCAAGAGGCCCATGGCCTCGACGCGCAACGTCTTGCTCTGGCCGATGTTGCGTTCGATGCGGCGGTC
>FSUE01000772.1_pt1 | contig 11381 bp, 9 predicted proteins | sample 1637031 | NCBI WGS metagenome assembly FSUE01 (sample SAMEA3914819, study PRJEB12502) | metagenome | biome: forest; material: soil | place: Canada | collected 2010-06-26 | depth 0.3 m | reverse complement strand
GGGGTGAGGTTAGACGCAGCCTGCGACGTGCTCGGCGTGGCGGCTCGCACGGTGCAGCGATGGCAAAAGCAGCCGGCCGATGCGAGGCGCGGCCCGAAGCGTGCGCCGCCACATCAGCTCGCGAGAGCGTGGGTCGCTCGCTTCGTCCATTGGTACAAGCCGCGCGCTTGGCGGCGCCCGGAAACGGTCACCTTGAATCCCGAGTGCCTTCTGCTCACGGCCGTGAAGGCGGAATCATCAGCCGCCTGACCGGGCGACAACTACCTTAACGAATCCCGGCCGCGTGCTCCGCTCGCGCTCCCGTTGCACGCTGCACCCTCGCGCTCGCGCGCTCGCCGAAACCGAGCGCCGCTACGAAAGCTTCTGCAATCAAGCTGCATTTCGGCAGCCCAGGCCGCTAGCTACGGCGTTTCGGCGGAGATGATCGTGGTCGTGGTGTGACGCGCCTCGGCGGCGAGGCGGATGCGATGCGCGCCGACGTTGGCGGCCTCGACGCACAGCATGCGTGGCCAGGCGCCGTCGTCGAAGTCGGACATGCGCCGCGCCTTGTCGAGCCACGGATTCCAAACCACGGTGGTGCCGGAGCTGGTCTTGTCGATCAGTAGCCGGCGTTTGCGAGCCGGGTCGAGCACCGTGACGCGCTCGGTGCTGTCGTAAACGCGGTCGGTCTCGCCGACGAAGCGCAGCGGCGCGGGGCCCTCGACGCAGCCGCGCGCGCCGCTCACCTTGTCGTCGTAGCTGGCGCCGGCGAGGCCAACCAGCTCGACGTTGCGCACGTCGCTCACGCCCAAGTAGGTGTGCAGCGCCAGCTCGTAGTCGAAGGCTTCGGCGCCGGTGTTCTCGACCTCGAACGCCACGCTCAGCTCGCGCCCGACCGAGATCCGCATGCGCGCCATGAACGCGTACGGAAATAACGGCCGCGTCTGCGGGCTGCTCGTCAGCGACAGCTCGGCCACGACGTTGTCACCGCGGCGCTCCGAGCCCTCGAACTGAAATGCCGTCGTGCGCGCGAAGCCATGGGCTGGCAACTGGCCTCCGGTCGGGTGGGCGCCGAACCAGGGAAAGCAGATCGGCAGGCCGCCGCGCAGCGCCTTGCCGGCGGCGTAGACTGCCTTGTCACTCATCCAGAGCAGCTCGCCGTGCTCTGACGTTCGAAACGACGCGAGATGGGCCCCGTGCAAATAGACCACGGCTTCACTGCCGGAGGCCCTCAAGCGCAGCGCTTTCAGACCGTGAGCTTCGATTTGTTCCGTGTGGCGAGCATCGCCGGTCGAGTTCTGCATAGCGAGGTTCCAGCAGGGTGGTGGATTTGCCGAGAGCCGGGTTATTCTGCACCCGTCCCGGGATGCAGGTCGTCGATTTTTTCAACCTGGAGCGAAGCCTCCAAGATCGATTCGTCGAAGCTGCCAGTGGCTCGGTGCCGCCCACGCCGATCGCGTTCACGCGCGCCCGGCCGCGCACCGGCGTGCTCGGTTGGTGGGCGGTGTGCCTGCTCGCGGTCGTCGCTGCCGTGGTCGCGCTCGCCGCGGGATTTGGCTCGCTCGAAAGCTCGCTCGCACTGCTGGGGACGCCGTGGGCGGTCGTGCTGGCGCTGCTGTTGTCGTTGGCGGTGTTCGCGGCTCTGCGCGCGCTTTCGCTGGATCACGACCGCGACAGTTTGCCGTACCGCGCTGGCGCGTACGTGTTCCCGATCGGGGTCGTCGACGCGCAAACCGAAGTCGTTCGCGTCTACCGTTTTCCGGAGCTTTCGGATGTGGCGCGGCGTGACAAACGCGTGACGCTGGTCTTCGAGAGTGGGGTGCGCTTCGATTTCGAGACGGCCGATCCGGCGCTGGCCGAGCAGCTGATGCAGCTGGTCGAGCAGAATCGCCAGCGCGTTTCCGGTCCCTCCGGACCGCCCAGCAGTCGCGAGCTGGCGGCGCTCGATCCGCTGGCAGACACCGGTTTCAAGAGCCCGTTCACGCCGAGCGAGCCGCGCCGAAAGAGCTCGCCGCGCTGGCTGCGCTTTGGTTGGTTGGAGGCGCTGCTGGCCGGTGCGCTGCTCGGACCTTTGGCATGGAAGGGGCGCAACCTAGTGAGTGAAGAGCGGCTGTACATTGCCGCCCGGAACGCCGGCACCACCGCGGCTTTTCGGGGCTATTTGGCGCGCGGCGGCGTGCGCCCCGACGTGACGCAGATCTTGCTGCCACACGCGGAGCTACAAGAAGCGATCGCCAAAAACTCCGTCGCTGCGCTCGAAGACTTCATGACGCGGGGCAAGCACGAGCAAATCGAGGTCGAGGTGCAGGCCGCGTTGAGGAAGGCGCTGTTGGCCGCGCTCGCCGACGTGGCCGCCAAAAACTCACTCAGCGCCTTGCAGGCGTTCGAGCGCGACCAGCCGCACCACCAGCTGATTTCGCACGAGATCGATCTAAAAAAGCAGGAACTGTATCAAAAGGCGGCGCGTGCGTTCACGGCCGTGGCCCAGCAGACGTCACCTGGGTTGGTCGGGTTCTTCGGGCGCTTGTTGTTCTATTCGCAGAAGCACGGGCCGGAGGTCGAGATCGCGTTTCGGCGTCGCGTCGCCGATTCGTCGAAGGACGCCGAAGCGCAGCTGATGAAGAGCGCCTACTTCATGGGCCAAGACACGCTGCCGTCGCGCTTCTTTCGCCCCGAAGACTGGGAGAAGCGTGAAGCCGATACCGGCCATGAGCTCGAGGCCCGGCTGAATCGCGAATTTTCACCTGATCTGCTGCATTTTACGCTGGTGCCCACGCTCGAGGACGACGGTACCGACGCACCGAAGGTGTCGAAGCCGACGCTGGTCATCACGCATCGCGACGAGCTATCGGGCGCGTTCATGAGCAAGAAACCGCGCGGCGCCTTCATGGGCCTCGGCTTGACGGTGCGTTCGGCGTTCATCATTCCGGGCGACGACCAACCGCCGCTGACCTTCAAGTTCTCTGCCTGGTTGCCGCCTGATCTCAAGAAATGGGAAGAGCCCGGCACCACACCCAAAGATCTGTACGAAGCCCTGGCCCGCGACGGCTTGAGTCGCTATTCGAAGAAGCAACTCGCGTTCCTATTCAAAACGCCGTGAGGATAGTTGGCAGTTAGGAGTTAGCAGTTAGGAGCGGGAAGCCCAGACCCAACTGCCAACTGCTAACTCTCTCCAACTGCTAACTCTCTCCGTCCTTGGCGCAGCGGAAGCCGGCGACCAGCATGCGCCAGGTTTCGGGATGGTGGACGCGGTTGGAGGCGCGCAAGCCGGCGGCGTCGTAGTTGAAGGCGCCGCCGCGCAGCACGCGCTCGCACAAAACCGGGATCGGATTGTGTCCGGTGAAGCCTTGCTGCTTGGTACGGCGCAGCAGATCTTGCGTTTCCAAGATCTCCTGGCAGCTGCCCGGAATGCCCTCAGCCGCGCCCGGGCGGCGGTAGGCGAAAGGATCGTACAGATCCGCCGTCCACTCCCAAACGTTGCCGGTCAAATCCAAGTGCCCGTACGGCCCCGCACCGCCCGGGTGCGAACCGACAGCCGACGTGGTGGCGCCTTTGGCGCCGGGTTTTCGGCCATAGCAAGCTAGCTCGGGCGTCGGCTTGGCGTTGCCCCAAGCAAACGTGCGGTTGTCGTCGCCGCGCGCGGCGCGTTCCCACTCGGCCTCGCGCGGCAGCCGCTTACCGCGAAATTCGCAGTAGCGGCTGGCGTCGACGAACGAAACGCCCACCACCGGCTGGTCGTCGCCGCGAAATCCGCTTTCCGGCCCCGCGCCGAAGCGCCGCGCGACGTCGTCGCGAAACGGCACGCAATTGCCGGCTTGCACGCACTCCAAGTAGCTCTTGTTCGTGACCTCGGTGCGGTCGAGCCAGAAGCTTTTCACGCTCACGGCGTGCGCCGGTTGTTCGTCGGACTCACCGACGCCGTCGGCGCCCATCGTGAACGTGCCGCCCGGCACCTTCAGCATCTCGGCCGGCACAGGCTCGGTGGCGCCATGCGCCGCAGCGAGCAGGGGAGCGAGCGCGAGCAAGAACCGAAAGGGGAGTGAGCGACGCCGCACGAGCTTCATTTTGAGGATCGGTTTATTTTTTCAGCTGCCCGCCCGCCAAGCCTGGTTCTGGCAAGGCTTTCGCGAGCACCGGAGCGGAGCGTACTCCTGTACGTGCACCGAAGCCGCCTTGGCGGCGAAGGTCCCGAGCACGGCGAAGCCCGCGCGCAGGCCACACCGGAGCGCAGCGAAAACGCGGCCAGAAGCCAGGATCGGGGGGCGTGTTCAACCGGTGGAGGCGAGTTCATGGCCGGGGCGCATGCTCCAGTAGCACCGAGAAGCCGACTCGACGGTCCGCCGGATCCGCCTCGGCCGGCCGCGCGCCGTTGCCGAAGACTTTGGCGGTGGCGCCAATCGTCAACAGCCGCGTCAGCGACACGCCGTGTGCGGTCAGCAATTCGCGCACGGCTTTGGCGCGCTGTTCCGCCAACGCCGGTGGTTCGCCGCTGGCGATTTGACCGACGATGCCCAGGCACTCGATGCCTGGCTTTTCGCGCAGCAGCGTGGCGACCTCGGTAGCCAGCGCATCGGCCGTGGCCGGCAATTCCGACGAATTGGCGGCGAATGCGATGCGTTGGCTCACCACCGTTTGCGTCTTTTGCGCGCCTTGCAGCTTGTCTTGCGCGCTGGTGGCCTCGATCTGCGCGCAACCCGTGACCGGTGGTGGGGCGTTGGCGCGGGCCGCGTTCGGATCGAACGGTGGCAACGAAATCGAGATCTTACCCGTCGCGCACGCGCCGTTTTGCGGCGGCTCGGTGCGACACGCCACGCGCGGATGCGCTTCGAGGTAGTCGTAGAGCGGCAGCTCGAATTCACCGCGGGCGTCACTGCGGAGCGCCATCGCGCCCGGCGTGACGCCCGGATTTTTCGGGTCGGCGATCGGCCGGTAGACGGCTTCCATCACCACGTACGGGATCGGAAACTCACGGTCTTCGACCTTGGTCACACTGACCAGCTCGCATTCGCCTTCCCAGCTGCGGGGCGCGCAGCGCGAGCCGCCTTCGCCGCCGCCGCCGGCGCAGCCGATGATAGAAGCGACACACACTGCGAAAACCCATGCCTGGCGCATGAGCTCGGAGCTTACCAGGCTTGCCCGAGGCGCGCCGTCAGTTGCCGGGCCCGGGCATCTCGATCGTCGCCGGCACGTCGTCGTCCGAGTGGTCGGAGACGGCGCGTTCGTGCTTGCGGCCGCTGCCGGCGGCGACGGGCGCGTCCTGCCCCAGCTCGAGCTCGGTGAACGGGGCGCTGCGGATCTGGCCCGGATTGCCGATTTTGCACAGCCCTTTGCCGGCCAACGGACGGCCGTACGGAAGCTTTTTCGACGCGGGCGCCACGAACACCTGCCCGGGTCCGACCGGTCGCGGGATGACGGCGCCGGTCGTCAGCGGTCGACCCCCGCGCGCGGCCTCGACCAAGACCACCACGTCGTTGCCCGAGATTCGATAGCCCCAGTACGAGGCGCCGAGGCTCTTCTTCGGTTCGCCCTTGCAGGCTTGGCCCTCGGACGACAGCGCAATACTGAGCTGGGTGCTCTCGTCGATGTCGGGTGGCACGGCGCTCCACGCCATGCCGTTGCTGTGCGAGCCGCCGAGCGCCACCGACAGGCATTCGCAGCTGGCGGTCGCCTTGCCCGAACGCAGCTTCAGGTCGTGACGGGCGCCCAGCAAGACGCGCGAGCTAGACAGGGTTGCGGCGGCGTCGGCGGGAGCCATGCCGGGCGGTCCAGCCAATGCTCCGCGCGTCATTTCGCCCTTGCCTTCGGCGTCACCCGAGGCCGAAGCGCTCAGATCGGCGTCGCCCTCGGCGCTGGCTCCCTTGCCGCTGACGTTGGCGTCGGCGTTGACGGAGGCTTGGCAGCCGAAAGTCAGGCCGAAAACCAGCGCTCCGGCGAGGCTAAGGCAAGCTCGTGCTTTCACGGCCGAAATCGTGGCACCGATTCGGTTGCTCGGGCAAGTGTGCGGCGGGAGGACTTTTGACCCGTGCTCGGTCACTCACCAGGGCGCGTCGGAAAGCACCCCGCCGGGCCGCAAGATCGGGTCTGCCGAACGGGCGTCGAACTCCTCGGAAACGGCGCCCCAACCGGGTTGGTAAGCCCACAAAAGCGCGCCGGAAAAGCCCCAATCTTTCCACTGGCCGATGCGCTCACGCGCCCGGTCGGCGCGTTTTGTCAGCGCGGCGGCATCGGCGCCGTCGAGCAGGAACGCACCTTCGCCCACGATCGCCGGCTTGTCGATTTGGCCGAGCGTGCGCAACAGGTTCGCGTCGAGTGGCTCCAGCGTGTCCTTGAACGAGTAGTCGTCGATGTCGACCAGGTCGACGACCGGTAGCTCTTGGAGCGCGCGAAAGTTGCTGCCTGACTCGTCATTCGTATGGTCCCAGTCGAGGTCGAGCGACAAGAGCTGGTTGGGTGCGACGCCGTGCAGCAGCTGGCCCATCTCGGTCACGAAGCTGGTGAGCGCGCTTTGGCTAGCGTGACCCAAGCCCTGCAGCAGCACGTAACCGAGCACGGTCGGCTCGTCGCGGTAGCGGCGCGCGACGGACTCCGCGAAGTCGCGGTACGACAGCGCGTAGTTTCCATCCGGGCTCTGGTAGCCGCCGCTGTACCAGGCGTTGTCGCGAGCCATGCCCTGCGAGCAGCCGCCGTCGGCGTGCTCGAGCACGAACTGGAGCCGGATGCCGGCGCGGCGCGCGTCGCGCACCGAGCTGTCGAACAGCGTAAAATCGTCGCCGTTCGGGCCGGCGCTGCTTTGAAAGGCGAAGAAACGCGCGACCTTGGCGCGCGCCGGCACCAAGTCGTCGTAGGCGCGCTGCGTCCACGCCGCGCGGTTTTCGGGTTTGGTGCTGGTGCACTGGTCCAGTTGCTGCAGCGCCCAGCTGGCGACACCGGCAAAGCGGAACGGAGCTCCGTTCAAAAAGAAGCTGCGCTCGACGCGGCGCACGAACGGATCTCCACCGCCACACAGGCCGGGCTGGCAACTCGGATCGGTGCTTTGGCAACCCTCGGCGTTCGGCTGAAACGAACAGCCCAGCGTGGCGTTTTCTCGGCACTCGCTCTCACCGACGAAGCCGAGGCACGGGTCGTCCTTTTCCGCCTTCACCAACAGGTCGAGATCTTGGCGGCCACAACCGGCGCTGAGCAATGCCAGCGCCACCAGCGCTTGGGTTGGCTTCACAGCTCGACCTCCAAACCCGTCGAGCACTGCAACCACGGTCGACCCCAGACCTTGACGTCTTGGCCGTCGGCGCGCAGCGACAGCTCGCTGAAGGCAAAGCCCAGCGACGGCTCGAGCGCCCACCACAGCTGCTTGTGCAGCCGAATTTTCGAGTCGATGCCCAAGGTTCCGGCCGGTGTCCACACCGAGTGCGATTGCCCGCGGTGCGTCGCGTCCACCGCGAAGCCAGACGCCGATAGGCCCAGCAACGTCAGCTGGGCTTGCAGCCCGAGCGCGACGCGGCTGCCCTCGCGACGCGGCAATAACAAGAGCTTCGGACCCAAACCGAACCAGCGCGCCACGGCTTCGATGCGGCCGGCGTCGGAGGCGCGGCCGCCTGCCGTCAATTGGCTGCCCAGCGTTGCGCCGAGCTCGAGCCGCTCGAACAGCCGCGCACCGACCGTGGCTTGAAGCAACGGCGTGGCCGACAGGCCTGGCGCTACCAGCACGCCGCTCTCGGCGCCGAGGCGCAGCCGACGCTCGGGACGCCGAATCGTCTCGGGTGCGACCGCGACCTTGGCCACCACCGGCGTCGCCGGCAAGTCGCCGCGCGTCGGGTGCGGCGCTTCGATTTCCATCAGGCTCGCGCGCAACAGCTCCGAGGCGCGCAGCGCGACCAACTCGCGCGTCGTCGGATCGGTCAGCGAGCGCCCGAGCAGCTCACGGCGCAACGTCTTGCCGGTCACGCGATCGAGCACCGTGATTTCGACGCTACCCTCGGCGGTTGGGCCGATGCCAATCGCCGCAAACGCGCCAGCACGCCGCGCGTCGGCCGCCAACTCCGCCGGCCGCGGCTCGTGCGTCCGTGACTGCACCGAAAAACCGAGCGCTTCGAGCTCGGCCGCCACGCGCGTCGCTAGCGCGCCCGCACGCTCGTCGACGACCAACAGGATCGTGCCGGGAGCCGATGTGGCTGCGCCCGCGCGTGCCGGCCAGGCGGCGAGCAGGATCAGCATCATAACGAGCCAGAACCGTCGTGCGTCGCCGCTCATGGGCGAGCGAGCACGCTGCGCGCCAATGCTGCGTGTGGCCCCGTCGGATACCGCTTCAGGTAACTTTCGGCGGCTTCGCGCGCTCGCGCGGTGTCGCCGGTCTGGCCCAGTAGCTCGATCAAGCGGCCAGCGGCCTCGCGCGCCAGTGGGCCGTTCGGTTGCTCGGTGAGGTAACGTTTGAACCAACCGGTAGCATCGCTCGCACGCCCGGCGTCGGAGGCCAAGCGGCCCAGCGAAAAGGCCGAGATGCCTGACTCGGAGCTGTTCGGGAAGCGTCGGCGCGCAGCCAGGTACGCCTCCTTCGCGCGATCGGCGCGGCCAGCCAGGCGCGCGGTCGAGCCGAGCGTCAAAAGGTCGCGCGCGCCCAAGCTTTCGCACGAAGCGGCGAAGCCCTGTTGCTCGATCGCCGCCAGCGCCTCCTTGTAGTGACCAGCCGTCGACAGCTCACGAAAATCGGGCTTGTGCTCGGCCGGCTTGCGTGGGCGGATCAGCTCGTCTTCGTCGCGCACGCCGTCGGCGGTGGCGTTTTCAGGGTTGGGCTCGGCCGAGGCTGCGGCGGCTGGTGGCTCTGCCAGCGGCGCGCTCTGCAAGCCGACCGCCGAGCTGGCTGACAGCTCCAGCACCGAGCCGGCCGTGAGCTCGTGCTTGGGCCGGCCGTCGCCCGTTACCTCGACTTTGCCTTCACTGACGCTGACCGCGAGCTTCTCGGTCTGCGGATCCCAATTGACGCGAAAGCGCGTGCCGGTGACGTGCACGACGAACGGACCGGCGGCGACTTGCCAGCGCGAAGCTTCGCGGTGCACGACGTGGGCGTCGACGTGGCCGCGCTCGAGCGTCAGGCGCGCGCCATCTGGCGTCGTCTGCATCACGCGCGTGGTGGTGTGCGGACCGGCGACGACGCTCGAGCCGTCCGAGAAGCGTAGGCTCTGCTCGGCGTCGCGCGCCGTGACCCACTCGTCGACGTGGCCTGTGCGTTCTTCGACCCAAAACCGCAGCGGCTCCTGCTGCGCGGCGGGGGTAACCCACAAAAACAGCCCGGCCGCGCCTGCGACCAGCGCTGCCCCAGCGATACCAAACCGCCAACGCCGCTGGCCTGGCTGCCGCGCCGTGACGCGCGCCAGCAGCTGGCGTCGCGTGCGCGCATCCGCTGCCCGCTCGACGTCCTCGTGCCGCTCTAGGTCGTCGCGCAAACGCGCGCCCAAGGCTTGGAAGCTATGGCTCTTCATGGTTCTCCCTCGGCGGCCCAGCCGCTCAGCGCGTCGTCCTTTTGAGCTTCGGCGTGGAAACGGCGCTCGGCGCGGGCCAGCCGGCGCTTCAACGTGGACAGCGACATTTCGCAGACGTCCGCCATTTCCAACAGGTCCAGGCCCGACACGTAGCGCAGCGAAAAGACCAAGCGATCTTCGGTCTCCATGCCGCGCATGATGCGAAAGGTGGCTTGCACGGCGTCGGACGCGTTCTCTTCGAGCATCGCGGCGGGCTGAGTTTCGACTTCGTCGCCCTCGGGCCACAGCCTGAGCCACCAGCGCCGCGAGCTGCCACGCAGGTGCTTGCGCGCGGTGCGCACCGTGACCTGAAACAGCCAACTGCGCAGCGCGCCCGCCTCGCGCAGCGAACGCACCGACGTGAGCACGTTGATGAACACGTCCTGCACCAGGTCCGCTAAATCCAGACGCGGACCCAGCGTGTGCAAGAGGATGCGCCGCACATCGGCGACGTAGCGGTCGTACAGCGCGGCCATCGCCAGCGCGTTACCGGCCCGCACGCCAGCCAGCAGCGCTCCGTCGTCGCCCAGAAACGTGACACCGCGCGCATCTTCGAGCCGACGGCTCTCGGTAGGCTCGGAGGCAGGCCGGGGCGGCATAGTCAGATAAGTTCCCAGACCCAACGGCTTCGGTCCACGGCGGCGCTGTTCGGACCCGAAACGGCGCTGTTTGGACCCAGATTTTTTTACACGGAGATCGGGAGATCGGGAGGATTTGGGGGGTCGAGACGGGCGAAGGCGCGCGAAATCATCAACGTTTCCACGCAGAAACGTCCGTCTCGCAACCCAAAATTCTCGCCTCTTCTCGATCTCCCGATCTCCCGATCTCCCTGTGAAAAAATCTGGGGGGCGCATAGCCTTTGCGGGTGGATTTGGAGGCGTTGAAGGCAAAGCTTTCCGAGACGTCTGCGCTGCGGCCGGTGGGGCGTGTCGTGGGCGTTACCGGGCTCTTGCTGCGCGTGCAGTTGCCGGGAGCGCGGATTGCCGACGTGCTGTTGATCCGTCGGCGCGGCGAGCCGCTGTTGGCCGAGGTCGTGGGCTTTGCGCAGGGTGAAGCGTTGGCGGTGCCGCTCGGCGAGCCCACCGGTGTTGGACCGGACGATGTGGTCGAGGCGACCGGGCAGGGACTGCAAGTCAGCGCCGGCGTGGCGCTGCTGGGACGCGTGCTCGATGGTTTGGGGCGACCGATCGATGGTCGGCCGGCGCCGACCGGGCTCACGCCGGTGCCGGTCGATCGCGCGCCGCCGCCGGCGCTGTCACGGCGCCCGGTCAGCGCGCCGCTCGAAACCGGCGTGCGCGCGATCGACGGCTTGATCACGCTCGGCGTCGGACAACGCGTCGGTTTGTTCGCGGGCTCTGGCGTCGGCAAGAGCACCTTGCTCGGAGCGATCGCGCGCGGCGCCAGCGCCGACGTGGTCGTGGTCGCGCTGGTCGGCGAGCGCGGCCGTGAAGTCGGCGAGTTTCTGGAGCAGTCGCTGGGCGAAGCCGGGCGGCGCCGTTCGGTCGTGGTGGTCGCGACCAGCGACGCGCCGCCGGTCGAGCGCTTGCGCGCGGCGCAGGTCGCGACGGCCGTCGCCGAACATTTTCGCGACTTGGGCAAAAGCGTGCTGTTGCTGGTCGACTCGATCACGCGTTTTGCGCGCGCGCAGCGTGAAATTGGCCTGGCCGCCGGTGAGCCACCCGCACGGCGCGGCTATCCACCCAGCGTTTTCACGCAGTTGCCGCGTCTGCTCGAACGCAGCGGCCAAGGCGAAAAAGGCGCCATTACCGCGATCTACACGGTGCTGGTCGAAGGCTCCGACATGGATGAGCCGATCGCCGACGAGGTGCGCGGCATCCTCGATGGCCACATCGTGCTCGATCGCCGGCTGGCGGCGCGCGGTCACTATCC
>FSUE01000665.1_pt1 | contig 11388 bp, 9 predicted proteins | sample 1637031 | NCBI WGS metagenome assembly FSUE01 (sample SAMEA3914819, study PRJEB12502) | metagenome | biome: forest; material: soil | place: Canada | collected 2010-06-26 | depth 0.3 m | reverse complement strand
GCCTTCGCCTTCGCCTTCGCCTTCGCCTTCGCCTTCGCCTTCGCCTTCGCCTTCGCCTTCGCCTTCGCCTTCGCCTTCGCCTTCGCCTACGACGTGCGCACGCGCTCGCGCCACGTGAACAGCGACAGCGGCAACCACAGTGGGAACAGCAACGGCATGGCGCGCGCCAGCTCGCGCCACGCCGAAAGGCCGCGGTGAACGGCGCCCAGGCGGTCGCGCACGACCAGCAGCGCGCCTTGGCTATCGACGTGCTCGTGGTGAAAGCGTGCCAAAACGTCGAGCCGCGCAAACAGCGCGCCGAGCTGGATACCGGACCGACTGCGCGCGTTCCACGACAGCGTCCGCTCGCGCAGCTCGGGCGTCACGAACACCAAGTAGCCGCTCAACATGGTGTAACTGAACAGCTCGACACGCGCCGAAACCTCGACGCCAGCGTGGAACATCAGGCCCAGCCACAGGCACAACACGCGCGTCCGCGGAAACCACAAGCCGAACGCCAAGAACAGCTCGCTGCCGATCGCGGTGACGGCGGCCAGCTGTGCGAACCACGGCGCGGACAAGAAGCTCGTTGGCAGGCCTGGCAGCAGGTGCTCGAGCACAGGTCGCCCGAGGGCGAGGCGCGGCAACAGCACCACGCCACTGCGCCAATCGGCATCGAGCAGTTTGCCGAGGCTCGACGCCAGGTACACGATCGCCAGCTGCGCACCGACCAGCTGCGCTGCCCAACGCGGCGCCGTGCCGGGGCGCGCGTCGCCGAACAGCAAGAACGAGCGATCACACGGCGACAGCGCGACCAACAGCGCTAGCAGCAACAGCTCGTAGCGGTTGTTGTGATACCCCAAGCGATCGCAGAAAACGCCATACAAGCCGCACAATGCGGCTACCAAAAGCGCCGGCCGCGCCAGCACTCCGACCAGCGACAGCAGGCAGCCGGCGGTCTGTACCGCCAAAATCGCCAGGTATGCCTGGCGGCCGGGCACCAGGCTCTCGGGCAATAACGGCATGTGGAAGACGTCGCCAAAGTATCCAAAGCGCAACAGCTCGCGCCAAAGCCGGCCGGTGTAAAGCAACAGCAACAGGGCAAACGCCAAGCGCGCCAGACCGAGCACATGCGCGTCGCGCTGCTCATCGAGCCAGCTGAGCCAGTTGAGCTTCACGGCTTGTCGGCTCGCAGTTCTACCCGGCCCGGCTTGCCGTTGCGCAGCGTCTCGACCTTGGCGACCAAGGCCCGCGTCTGGCTGTCGCGCTTCAGGTGTGCGACCACGTCGTCGAGCGCGGCTTGCAAGCGGAACAGCTGAGCCGAAATCCCATACGTCGCGCGCATGCGGAGGTCGAGCGTGTTGAGTGGCAACGCAGATGGCCCCACGCGATCTTGCCAGGCAAAGTCGCGCAGCAGCCCGCTCGCGTCGGGCGCTTGCCAGTGGCCGTCCGGCACTGCGACCAGCACGCGCCGGTCTTTGCGCTCCACCTCACGAAACAGGTGAATCGTCAGTTGCGAGGACTCGTTGAACATCTGAAAGCCGAGCGCATGGTCCGGCGTGCGCTGGCCATAGGCAATGCCGCCGAGCTCTAGCCCGAAGAAAGCGACGGCGAAGGCGGCGCGAGCGCGCCCGTCAAAACTCGACCGGGTAAAGTGCGGCAGGCCGCTACTTTGGCATTTCTTTGATGCACTTGGCCGAGCAACCGTCGCCCGAAATCGCGTTGCCGTCGTCGCAGTTTTCGGTTGGGTCGTCGATGTTTCCGTCGCCGCAGCGCGGACCCAGCGTGCAGTCGGGTTTACAGCCGCCGTAGCCGCCGGCGTTGGTCCCGTCGTCGCATTTTTCACCGAATAGGCTGTCGAGCTTGCCGTCGCCGCAGAAGTCGGGAAGCTTGCAACCCGGAGCGCAGCCAAGCTTCGTCGGGCTGTACGGCGTCAGATTCTTGCCGTCGTCACAGGCTTCTTGCGGCATTTGCTGGGTGCCGTCGCCGCAGCGCGGGCCACGTTTGCACTTGGTGGTGCAGCCGCCGTAGGCCGCATCGTCGTTCATCTGACCGTCGTCGCACGACTCACCGGGCGTCTGCGTGCCGTCGCCGCACACTGCCGCGCATTTGCTCTTCACGCTGACGAAGCCGGTGAGCGAGAGCCGGAAGTTCGAGGCGTCGCTGTGGCGTTCGGCGTGGAACAGCGCAATCTCGTAGACCTTGCCCTTGAGCAGCCCGAGATCGCGCTGCGCGGTCGCGCAATCCGTCAAGGCGTCGAAGGTCATCGCGCCCGGTTCACCCTGTTTGCAGTCGACGGTGCCGGCGGCGTTCAGGCGAATCGTGCGCACCTCGACCGGGTGCACGCCACCGATGTCGAGCGCCAGCTTGCCGTTGATGAAGACCCAAACGTCGTCGTCGCCGTTGAACGTCAACAGCTCGCCGCCGTCGAATTGGAACCAGCGCCGCACTTCGGTGGTGAAGCCGAAGTTGTGGTTGCCGCGCTTCAGCTCGTCACCCGAAGCCACCCAACCGTCGTTATCCAGCGGAAAAAGCGCGTTGGAATTGAACTGATAGGCGCCGCCGCTCAGCGTCAGTGTGGTCGGCACGAGCTTCTCTTTGCTCACGCCGTCGCTGGTGCGGTACCAAAAACTCATCGGATCGCCCGGGTGCCCGGCGATTGGATGCAGGCCGTGCAGCTGATCACAGCCGTCGAACTTGGCCGGGTCGACGCAGGCTTCGTGCGCGTCGCAGTTGCCGCCGGCAGGATCCATGTAGTCTTGGGTCAACGTGCAGCCTGCCGCCAGGTTGCAGGTGCCGCTGTTGACCGGTTTACCCTCGGCGTCGAGCGAGGCGTTGACCATGCCGTTGGCTTGCTGGCCCAAGCAGCGCGCCTGAAAGTCTGGATGACGCTTGAGCGTCGTCGTCATGCTCGGGAAGGCGATGAAGTCGCGGAACACGAACGGGATCGAGATCGAGGCCGGCAGCGCGCCGGCTTGTTTGTCGCATTTATAGCCAGCCTCGACCTTGCACGTGGCCGAGCAGCCGTCGCCGTCGCGCTTGTTGCCGTCGTCGCACTCTTCGTTGGCGTCGCCATCGAGCAAGATGCCGTCGCCGCAGCTCGACGAGCAGCCGTCGGCGTCGGTCGGCTTGGTGCAGATGGGCTCGGCTTCGCAACCGGGGCTGCAGCCGTCGCCCACGACGGTGTTTTTGTCGTCGCACGGCTCGCCACCTTCGACCACGCCGTCGCCGCAGACGGCCTTGCGGCAAGCCTGGCCGGCCATTTCGCAAACGAAACCGGGCTCCAGTGCGCAGGTGTCGGAGCAACCGTCGCCGGCGGTCGGAGCCAGATCGTCGTCTTCGCATTGCTCGACGCCGGCGATGATGCCGTCGCCGCACTTGGCGGCGACGCACGGGTCGCCGGCGGTCGGACACAGCCAGCCCATTTCGAGCTGACAGGTGGCGTCGCAGCCGTCCTTGGCGTCGGGGTTGCCGTCGTCACAGGTCTCGGTGCCGGTGACCTTGCCGTCCCCGCACTGCACCGTGGACTCGCATTTCTGGCCGGGCTTCAGGCAGCTGTAGTTTTGCTCGATCACCATGCAGTCGGCGGAGCAGCCGTCGCCCGACTCGCTGTTGCCGTCGTCGCACACCTCGCCCAACGCGGCAGCTTGCAGGACGCCGTCACCGCAGCCGCTGGTGTCGCCCGGCGTGCCGCCGCCACCGGCTTTGCCCGAGGTGCCGTTGCCGGTGCTGCCGCCAAGCTCGAGGTTCGGCGTACCGCCCGCGCTCGACCCGCTGCCGGCGCTGCTGTTGTGCTTGCTGCCGGCCGTGCCGCTGGCGGTTCCGGCGTGCCCGACTTGCGAGCCGTCGGGCGCCGAATCGCCCTTGCTGGCGCTGCAGTTCGCCAGCAGCGCCGCCCACATCGGCACGCAGACCCAAATGCGCACGCTAAGCATCTTCAAAGCAGTGTCCGAGCAGCCAAGACCAAATCACGAAATCGAGCCGCAACACATTTTTCCACGCCGCCCACTCACGCCTACATCTAAGGGCCACCCGTGCCACCAACCTTCAACGTCGGCGCGCATAAATGTGCTGCATTCGCGGCTGCCATTCGGCCTTCCGAGAGGCGGGCTGCCAAAACTCAGCCCGCCTTGCAGAACCTCACGTGACGTCCGTGGGCAGCCATGGGCGGCCCGCTCGCGTTCCACGCAACCCGCGAGCAACCCGCTCGCGCCCCGCGCAAGCCGCCCAACGCCAACCGCGCCCCGCAACCCGCCCGCGCAAACGCCGCAGCCGAACGCTCGCGCCCATAAGTGCGATGGCGGCCAGCGGCCGCCCGCCGGCGGCCGCTGGCGCCACGGTTCCTTTGGCGCAGTAAGCCGAGCGCAAACCCCGATCCCTCAGTTCGGATAGTAGGTGTTATCACCTAGTAAGTAGGTGATAACGCCTACTATCCGAAGCGCGATCAGGCCCCCGAAGCGCGACCAGGCCCCCGAAGCGCGACCAGGCCCCCGAAGCGCGACCAGGCCCCCGAAGCGCGATCAGGCCCCCGAAGCGCGCGATCAGGCCCCCCAAGGTCTGAGCGGCTCCGCTTGGGGCGCTCGGCTTGACGGCGCTCGGTGAATTTTGGATCGCAGGGCGCGCGAGCGCGAGCCGGAGCGTCTGCGAATAGCGGCGTGCCGCGGGTTGCACGCGGCGTGGGCGCGGGGCGTGGAGCGCGCAAAACCCGCCCGCGCAACCGCGAGCGGATAGGCTATTCGCACGCGCTCGCGCCCCCGCCCGTTGCGTCGGTGAGAAGAATCTCGAGCCGCACAGCGGTACCCGGAATCGCTACGATAGTTTCTGCAATTTGAGCTGCGATTTGGCAGCCAAGCTAGCGGGGCCGGCTACTCGGCTTTTTCGATGTGGCCGTCGATGTGGCGGGCGAAGCGGCCGGCGTTGGGGTCGTGCACGGGATCGTCGGCGGGCCACGGCCAGCCACCGAATTGCGTGCGCTGGTAGTCGGCGAAGGCTTGTTGGATTTCGGCGCGGGTGTTCATCACGAACGGCCCGTGTTGCGCGACGGGCTCGCCGATCGGGCGGCCCTGCAGCATCAAGAGCTCGCAAGCGGTTGCACCCGCTACGAGCGTGACCTCGACGTCCGAGCGCACCACCGCGAGGCAATGCGCGTCGAGCACGCGGTCGTCGACTTGGATGCTGCTGCCGACGAAGAAGTACAGCGTGCGAATCGTTTCGGGGTGATGCGCAACGGGCAGCGTCCAGCGCGCGCCGGCTTCGAGCTTGAGGCACCAAATCGCGACGTCGGTGTCCGGGCGGGCAGCCCACGACTTGGGCGGCGGCGGTGGCGGTTGCTTGTCGGCGAGCGCCCCGGCGACGGTGACGACTTCGGTGCTACGCCCGGCGTCGTCTTTGAAGGTGTGGCGTGGGATGGCGCCGTCCCACAACATGGCGAAATGCGGCTTTACCAGCTTGTCTTCACCCGGCAGGTTGAGCCAAATCTGAAATAGCTCGACCGGGTTCGGCGCGTCCTGGTCGAGCAGCGGGAACATCTCCGAATGCACGATCCCGTCACCGGCCGTCAGCCACTGCGTGTCACCGCGGCCGAAACGCGCCGCTGCGCCGAGCGAGTCGGAATGATCGATGTAGCCGCGGCGCGCGATCGTGACGGTCTCGAAACCGCGGTGCGGGTGCTGCGGAAAGCCGGGCACTATTTGGCCGTGGTACATGCGAAAGCCGTCTTTGACGACGAAGTCGTTGCCCAAATTGCGGCCCGCCAGCGACGCTTTCGGTCCGAACTTTTCGTTGCCGGCCGGGTAGGCGTCGTCGTGGTGCACGCAGAACAGAAAAGGGTCGATCGTCTGCCAGGGGAAGCCGAGGGGGAGGGTTTCGAGGACCGCGCTCATGGTGTTGAGTGTAGTGCGGCGTCGCTCGGTTTGCCCTGCTTGACACCGGGGCTGGCGGCGTTAGGGGAAGCTGTTGCCTCGGCCCGGAGGACGCGCGCGCCGGCGGCCGTGAGCTCCAAAACTTGCGGCGGTTTCACGCCGTAAAAGGCGGATAGGCCGATGTCGATGCGAAATAGCCGCTCCTGACACGCGCTGGAGATGCCGTTCGCCTGGACGGTGTGACCTACCACCAGGCGTTTCGCGCCGACTTGGGCGAGCACGCGGCCCAGCAGCTGGCAGGTGGCGTCGTCGACCTCCGGGCTGCCGTAAACGCGGACCCAATCGGGGGCGTCGTCGCTACCGAGCACGCGCGGCAGCTCGCGCAGCTTGCCGGCCAAAAAGCTGCTGGCTTCGCGGTTGATTCGATCCAAACCGTAGTCGACGTGTGCCGGCAGCACGCCGCCGTGCGCGAACAAGCTGTCGCCGACCTGCGCGACCACCAGGTGCTGCGAGAGCTTCAGCGCGTAGGGCGCGCCCGGCGCGAAGGCGGCGGCTCGGCCTCGCTCGCTCGCCAGCACGTGCTCGGCGGCGGCGCCGGCGCGGCTCGCAAATTCGTCGAAGCTCGTGAAGCTCTTCGGCGTGACATAACGAAAGTCGAGGCCGCTGTTCATCAGCTCATGGTTGCCGAGCAGCACGTACAACTTGCTGCCGGCGGCCTGCGCGTCGGTCTCGAGTTTCTCGAGCACGTCGAGCACCTCGCGATCTTGGTCGCCGCGATCGATCTGATCGCCGGTTTGCACCACCGTGAGGTCTTTGCCGATCCAGCGATCGTCGGTGTCGATGGCTCCGGCAAGTCGCAAAGCTGCGCGCAGCGCCGTGAGATCGCCGTGGATGTCACCGATCGCGACGACGCGCGCGCTGCCGGGGAGCCGGTAGGACTGAGTGGTGAGTGGTGAGGATTGAGTGGTGAGAGGAGCGGGCGCGCTGGGCGGAGTTCGTTGCGCAGGCGACGGTGCGTCCGGCTTTGCTTCGGGGGTGCGTCCGCAGGCCGCGGCGGCGAAAATCACCGGCGTGAGCCAAGCGGTGAGCGAGGGCAAACCTCGACGCGTCAGAGTTGCAACTGACGAACGCATGTTTCTGCTCATAGCAGTGTTTTTTCAGACAGCGTCCAAAATCACGCTAGAGCTGTTTGCCCATGCGCAGTCTGGCGGCGTCATCGTGACACTTGTCTGGATTGGACCAGCAAACTGAGCGAGCCGTGCTTGTCGGGCATCGGTCACTGCGCTACTCCGGGACCCTGCGAAGAATGCGCACGCTCATCAGTTATCTGGTTTTGGGGCTGGTCACGGCTTGCGGCTCGTCGGTTTCGAACGGGGAGCCCAGCTCGGCGGCGGATGGCGCCAGCGCCAAAGAGGAAACCGGCGCGGACACCAAGCCGCGCATTCCCACGCATTGCGCCAAGGGCAAGAAGCACAACGGCGAATGCGTGCCGCCGCCCGGTTGGGTCAAGCGGCTGTGCGACGACGTGTACCCGGACGTGGCCTTGCACATGTTCGCGCCCGGCACACCGTGGAAGCGCATGTACATGTTGCAACGCGCCGAGCCGGTCAACGCGTCGGGCGGCTCGTCACTGATTGGCGATCGCATGGAGCGCGGCGAAGAGGTGATCGCGCTGCGCCGTCGCAGTGAAAACGAGGGTGAGATTCAGGTCGGCGAGAACAACGCCGGCTACGACGTGCTGCGCTGGAACGGCGCCTGCGCGACGATTCACGACGGCGAATTCGCCGAAGATCGCCCGAGCCACATCGTGCAGTCGAAGGTCGAGTGGCGGCGGATCGGCCTGCCGCTGCGCCAGCACCTCGAGGCGCAGCCGGCGATTGCGGCGGCGTACGCGGCGCGCAGCAAGTCGTGCCACGGCTTCAGCATGGGCAATGTTTCGGGCGACTGTGAGAGCAACGACAAGCTCTTGATGCAAGAAGTCGTGCGCTACATCCAGACCGGGCCGGAGCTGCCTGAAGCCACGCGCATGCCCTGAGCTTTGGCAGTTCGAAGTTGGCAGAGTTGGTCGAGCAGAGTCACGGGGGTGCGACAATCTGTCCGCAGTCACCCAGGTGAATCGTCGGCGTGTCGGTCTCGTGCTCCACCTTGAGCGCTAGCTCGCCGCGCCCCGACTTGACTGGTGCGTCGAGCTTCAGCTTCTCGGGCGGCATGCCGGTCAGGCGAGCTACCACCTCTTGCCAGCTCAGCCCTGGCGCAGCGTAGGCGGTCACGCAGCGCGGCGCGGCGTCGCTCGGCTTGTCGTACGAAAAGACGTACATTTCCGAGCCCAGCTCGGCCCGGACCTCGGCTGGTGCGTCGCGGCTGGTGACTTTGAAGCGCCGATCGCCGTAGTAAGTCTTGACGTCTTCGGCGCGCATGTCCGCGATTTGTGGGCCCACGCAGCGCACTTCGTCTTTGCTGCCCTTGGGCTTGTAAGCTTGGCCTTTGGGGCAGGTTGGGTCACCGCTCTTGACCAGCCGCAGTAGCTCGTCGGCGTTGGGTGCTTGCAGCTTTTTGCGATTGGCGCGCTGCTCGAGCAGGTTGAGCTGCGCCGAGATTTCGTTCTTGGCTTTGAGCAGCTGTTCGCGCTCGGTGCCGAGCTTGGCCTTCTCGCAGGCAGCGTACGCATCCGATACGGCGGTCAAGCTTTGCTGCAGGCTCGGTATCGATTTGCTATCGACCGCCGCCACGATCGCCTGCGCGCTGGTCATGCGCTCGTGGCAATTCTTCGCTTCCGGATCGCAGCTCGCTGTCGCCAGACCGAGCGCGACGACCCAAATCCAAACGGCCCGCATCGCTGCAACATACCAGACCCGCTACCGATGTGTCGGCGTCGACGGCAAGTACGGCATCGATTGCCCGACGGATCCGCGCCAGCAGACGCGGATCTCGGGCGCGGCATCGGGTATTTTTCCGACCGCTCATGCGGGCTTGTCGTTGGACTTCGCGCGCCATCTCGCTGACGTTGGGCCTCGGCGCCAAGACCGGCAGCGGCGTGCGCTAGCGCACTTTCACGATCTCGTAGACGCGCGGCGGTTCGCCGGCCTGGCGGGCGGGTAGCTCGGCTTCGTCGCCCTCGCTTTGGCCGAGCAGCGCGCGCCCGAGCGGGCTTTGTGGCGTCAGCGTCTGCACCTCGACGCCGTTCACCACCACGCGCTCACCGCCGGCGGCCGGCACCAGAAAGTAGTTCAGCGTCTTTTCGTCGTGCAAAAGCTCGATCAGCGCCGAGATCGCGATGCGTGCCCCGGGCTTGAACTGCAAAAGCTCGAGCGCGCCCACGCGCACGAAGGCTTCTTCCATTTCCGAGGCGCGACCGGCTTGGCCGCGCGCCACGTACGATGCCTCGGTGGCGCGCATATCCTTGTCACCCTCTGCGCGGTTCTCTTCGTGTGTGGCGCCGTCCGCGGCGTCTTTGGCGCGCTTCTGGGCGCGGGTCAGCTCGGCTTCGAGCTGCTGCTTCAGCGCCGCAAAGACGGCCTGCTTGTCGATGTCAGCCATGGCGGACTTGCGTGACCTTGAGCACGGTCGAAAATAGCTCGCGCAGGTCTTCGAGCAAGTCGCTGCGCGCCAGTTGCGTCGTGACCGAAAAGACCGCCACCCCCAGCTGCTCGGCGCCGAGCGTGATCGGCAGCAAGAACAGCGTACGGCTGCCCTGGACCAGCGGATGATCGACCAGGCGCGAGAGCGGCAAAGCTTCCGGCTCGGGGTGGCCTTTACCGGGCGCGAACCCGAAGCAAACCTTGCCTGGGCAGTCAGGCTCCGAGCGGTCGACGACGGCCGCGACGACGCAGGCATCGACGCCGAGCGGCGGCAAGTGCTCGGCTAGCGCCCGCGATACCTGCGCCGGGTTGCCAAACATCTGTTCCTGCACTTGGCGCGTCAGCGTTCGCGAACGCGCCATCGTGCTGCGCGTCAGCGTCACCGCCACCTGGCCGAGCATCGCGGTGGCTAGGATCTGTGCGTCACTGATCGCATCTTCCAGCCGATCGCGCGCTTCGCTGCCGCTGGCGACGCAGGCCAGCGCTTGACGCCGCAGCGTCGACAGCACCAGCGGCGCCGCAGCCAGATCACTGCCGCCTTGCTCGAGCTTGAGCAGCAGGCGCTGCACGCGGCGGCTCAGCGCGCCTTGTTTGGCGTCGCGCATCTCCTCGATCAGCGCGCTCAGCAGCGGGCTCTCCCAGTCCGAGCCCGCCGCGCCAAAGCTGCCGTGCGCGGCGCGCGCCAGCTCGGCGACGATCAACTGACGACGCTGGATCAGCGCCGCCTCGAAGCTGCCGCTGGCCCCGGTGGCTTGGACGCGCGGCGTGGTCGCGGCTTCCAGGCTGGTGCAGCCGCACGAACGCCGAATCTTGAGCTCGACCGGCAGCACCGATTCGTCGAGCGCGCCGGCGCCGCCCGCCAGCAGCAGCAGGCGCTTCAAACCTTCCCGACCCAGGTCGCCGCCCGGTTGACGAATCGTCGTCAGCGCCGGGCGTGACGCCGCCGCGGACGCGACGTCGTCGAAGCCGATCAGCGCGATCTGCTCGGGGACGTTGATGCCGCGGCGCCCGAGCTCGTCGAGCGCGCCGAGCGCCATGTAGTCGTTGGCGCACACCATCGCGTCGAGCGCGTGCACGCTGACCCGCTTTTGGTCGAGGATGCTGCGCACGGCTTGAGTGCCGCTCGGGCGGTTGTAGTCACCTTCGGCGACCCAACGTGGGTCGGGGTTGATGCCGTGCGCGACCAGCGCGTCGCGGTAGGCCGCGTAGCGCACCTCGGCCTCGTCGCTGTGCGTGGGCCCGCGAATGAAGCCAATGTTCTGCTTGCCGTGCACCTCGACCAAGTGCGCCACGGCTTCGCGAATTCCGGCCGCGTTGTCGACGCGCACGCTGACGTAGCCGGCGATTGGCACGCCCATACAACAAACCGGCATGCTCGAAAATCGGCCCAACCACTCCGCCAACCGCTCGGGGCCGGCGGCGTTGCCGAGCGCGCTCGACAGCACCAGCACGCCGAGCGCGTTGTCGCGGCCGATCAAGTCGAACGCGAAGTTGCCGGCGCGCAGGTGCTCGTCGGGCGGATCGACCGGACCGCCCGCCACGACTACCAGCCGGGCGTCCAGCTCGCGCGCGGCGGCCAGCGTGCCGTGCACCACCGACTGCTCGTGCTCGTCGTCGAGCGAGTCGACCAACAGCGCATAACGCTGCCGGCTACGGTCGGGTGGGGGCCAGGAGGTGCGAGCGATCACGGGTGAGCTTTGACCTGGAGAGGAAGCTGCCATCCTATCCCGGCCTTGCCGCGCGTTTTGGGGCAAATTTTGCGACGGGTCGCTTAGCGGCTTGCGTTCCGCTGTTCTTCGCGTACTCCTGCGCGTCCGCCTCGTTCCCGCCGCCCGCCAGCAGCGTTGGCGGAAGGCGATTCGAGAACCCCCACATACACCTGGAGAGATGAGCGTGAGCCAGAAGCCGAAGGTTGCGATCCTGACTGCGGGCGGACTTGCCCCGTGCCTTTCATCAGCGGTCGGAGGATT
>FSUE01000620.1_pt1 | contig 11400 bp, 9 predicted proteins | sample 1637031 | NCBI WGS metagenome assembly FSUE01 (sample SAMEA3914819, study PRJEB12502) | metagenome | biome: forest; material: soil | place: Canada | collected 2010-06-26 | depth 0.3 m | reverse complement strand
CTCCCGCAGAGCCGCCGTTGCCGCCCTTGCCTGCGGAGCCGCCGCTGCCGCCTTTCCCGCCGCCGCCTCCAGAACCTGCGCTGCCGCCCTTGCCGCCCATCGCAACGGCACCGCCGGTGTCGCCCTCGGGCCCACCGCCTTCGCCCAGCGTTCCGCCCTCGCCCGGCATGGCGGAGGTATCACCCGCGTTCGAGCTTGGTGAGCTCGTGCCTGCCTTGCCGGCGCCAGCTCCAGCCTTGCCAGCGGCGGCGCCACCACTGCCGGCGGTATCACCCTCGTCGATGACGGTGTCTGCCTCCTCGCCGCAAGCGACCAAGAAGTGAGCGCCACAGAGGGCGAGGACGAAAGCCGTGCCGAGTTTATTTCGGGGTCGCATGCTGATTCCGGAGCATCAAATAGCTTGGCCGCACTAGCGCGAGCCGCAGAGCGTGCCGCACTTGGCCCGGGCAGCGTCCATGCGCGTCATGGCGACACCACCGGCAAACCGGGTATCGCCGTAGCGGGCGCCAACCACGTTGAACTCTTTGGTCTCGAGCGCTCGCTCCACCTGCACGCGACAGACGCCGTTGCCTTCACCCTTGATGCAAGCGTCCCCAGCCGTACCGCAGTAGCAGTCGATTGGGTCGTCGGCGGCGCACTTGGTCGCGTAGATGCAATTCAAGAGATCAGTGCACAACTCTTGGCGGGCCACACCGGCGGCTGGTCCGTCTTTGGCCGTGCCCGTTTCGTTCTTACAATCGAAGTTGGCGACTCCCACTTCCTGAACGCAGCTCTTGCACGCCTCGGATTCGGGAAAGCCACCGGGCCGCGGAACGTACTTGATCGGTTTGGTGTGTTTACCCGTGGCAACCGCGGCAGAAGCCTCGCCTGCGGGCTGGGCCGACCCGGCTTCCGGGGCGCCCTTGCGATCACACGCTGCGAGGCCGAGCAGTAGAAAGGCAACCAGCAACCGGTGGGTGGTTTGGGAGCGGTTCATGGGCGACCTACATGCCCGCCCTATAAGGCGAACCGGCATCCTTTCGGTGAAAGCTCTGCATTTTTCCAATGCCGAGCACCAACAACAGATTTGATCCCGTGAAAACGGTCATATTGCCGCCTCCCTCACAAAAGAGAAAACCGGCGCCCCTCGTTGGAGGAACGCCGGTTGTTCTGTGCTTAGAGCAGAGGCTCTAAGTCTTCACTTCTTCACTTCGAGCCGCAGACCGTGCCGCACGTGTCGCGCGAGCCGTCGACGCGAACGACGGCCGTGCCACCAGCGAAACCGGGGTCGCCGAGGCGCGTGCCGATGTCGCCGAACGCCGTGCTCTCGAGCGAAGCCTCGATCTCAGCACGGCACTTGCCGTTGGCGCCGCCCGTTTGGCAAGCCGCACCCGAGGTACCGCAGTAGCAGTCGAACGAGTCCGCCGCGCCGCAGTTGGTGTCATAGATGCAGTCGAGCAGCTTGTAGCAGAGCGAGCTGCGCGACTGACCAGCACCCGGGCCGGCCGCTGCGTTGCCCGTCAACGTGCCGCAATCGAAGTCGCCAACGCCAGCTGCAGCGACGCAGGTGGTGCAAGCGCCCGTCTCGATGACGTCGCAAGCCGCCGTGGCGCCCGCAGCCGAGCCGGCATGCAGGTCACCGCAGTTGTTCGCGCTGAAGGGCGGGTCGCAGATCTCGCTGCCGTTCTTGGTGCCGTCGCCGCAAACCGCGGTGACAACCGGCGGCGTGATGGTGTGGCAGTTGTTGGTGCATTGCGAGCCGGGAGCCGTGCCCGCCGGGAACGTCGTGCCGTCACAAACCTCGGTCGGGCCGATGAAGGTGTCGCCGCATGCCTCGACGCGCGCCTGGCAGTTCGCGCCGCAAAGTGCGGTGTTGCCGGGCTCGCAGGTCTCGGGCGCCTCGACGGAGCCGTCGCCGCAAACCGGACGGGTGCAATCCGCCGGACAGGTCGGGTCAGGCGTGCCACCGTTCGCGCCGGTGTCGCAGGTCTCGGGAGCGACGATAACGCCGTCACCGCAAGCTGCGTTGACGCAAGAGACCTTCGTGCTGAGGGTCTTCGTGCACTCGCCGTTGGCGGCCGTGACCGTGACGGTCACGAGAGCGCCGGGCGTGGTGCAAGCGAGCGACGGGGTCTTGCTGGTGGGGGGCGTGATCGCACCGAGGGGTGCGCTGGTGGTCCACGAGTACGAGATCGTCTTGCCCGACGCCGAAACGGCGCTGGCGAGCAAGCTGATGTTGCTGCCGAGCTTCGCCGACTTCGGCGTGGCGACGACGTAGTCGAAGCTGAGGTCCGGACAGGCCGTGTTGATCACGTCGACCAGCACGATCGGTTGACCGGTCGTGATGTCGGTGCAGGTCAACTTCGGCGTGATGTCAATCGTCTGGTTGGCAACGATGTTGAACCCGGCAGGCAGGCCGCCGACGCAAGTCACCTTGCCGTCGACCGACGTCGCGCTGAGGCTCAGGTGGTAGTCGGTGCCGACCGGCAGCGGAACGCCGAAGCTGAAGTCCGCGCCCGTGCCCGGGACCGCGAGGTTACCGGTCTTGACGACCGCGCCGCCGGCGCCCTGGGTGACGGTGTACGTCACGGTGTCGATGGTCACGCCGGAAACCGGCTGCAGGTTGAGGCCAGCTTCGCCATGCTTGCCATCAGCGACAGGCGTCTTCTTGCTGTCGATGTCACTCGAACAACCTGCCATGGTCACGCCGGCAATTGCCGTGGTGAGCGCGAGCAGGGCTACTTTCCCGAAAGCCGATCTAATCACTGGATACCTCCTAAAAATTTCGCAGTCCTGAGCATCGAGTGCCGAGCTCGGCGGCCCGTATTACAAGGACTGGGCCAAGCCGACGGAACCTCGTCCGTCGCCGCTAACACCATGATGTTATGACTGAATTGCCCGTCTGACTGATGTGACGATTGTCACGTACCTGCGTCGATTTCCGGAATCTGGAGGCTGCCCTTCGATTCTCGTATTCGGCCGGTCTGCTCACCGTCAGGTCAGGGTGCCAAGCACTCGACATCAAGGTCGAGCTCGCTGGCGCAATCCAGGTCGTCGCGTGCTTCGAGCGTCAACACTTGGCGACCGCGTTTCTGACACAAGTACGACGTATCGGCCTGATGCAGCTCCGAGAAAGCGCCGGTCGGTGCCGCCCATTCGAACGTTAGCTTGCCGCGTGGTGTATCGGGATCAGTCACGTTGACTAGGATCTCGGTCGTGTCCCCGAGCCGCAGACTTCTCGGTAGCAAGAGCCACCAACCGAACTCCGGGCAAACGTTGGCCGTCGAAACAGGCGGCTTCATCTCGCTATCGTCACGCTCGTGCCTCACCGAGTCGGCCGCGCCGCACCCCAAGGTCACCAAAGCTACGAGCGACACCGCCAGCGCCCAACCGCCTGCACCTGCACCGAACGTCCTCGGTCTTCGCGCGCGGCCTCGGGGCTCAGCGAACATGTTCATTCCTCTCGCACGAGCACGTCGTCGAAGAGGGCTTGCGTCGGCGCCTGCTTGAAGGGCTTGACGGTCACCAAGCGAACGTAGGCCGAGTGAGCCGCGAGCGGGGCCTGCACCGTACCTTGGATTACGCCCCACGCGTCAGGACCGCTGACCATCATCAACGGCGGCGCGGCCGAAAGAAAATAGTCCTCGCAGCCGTCGATGCCATAAAAAGAGATGCTGATGCCAGCGCTGGCCTCGCCTTGACCCCCGGGGATGAACGCACGGGCAGCGACCAGGTATTTCTTGCCGCCGACGGTCGGCTGGCATTGCCGCGAGCCGCCGAGGGTCATGCCTTCCCCTTCGTAAATGAGGGCGTTAGTCACCGCCAAAGCGCCTGAAGTCTGGTCGGGTCGGGCGTTACGCGGATCCCATTTCACTGCGGTGCTGGGCTCGGCTTGCCAGCCCGATTCGTCGCGATTGAAACGCGGATTGCTGAGCACGGTCTCCGCGCAATCTTGCACGGCGTCGTGATCGAGATCGCCGCAGCCGCCAGCGCCGTATTCATCCACCGCGTCGGGCTCGCCGCCCGAGGCTGCGCCGCCGCGCGACGGTACGCCGGGGTCACCTCCCGAGGCTGAGGGTGAGCCGGCGCTCGACTCGGCGGCGCCCGCGGATGCCGCAACGCTGCCCGGCGAAACATCAGGCTCGCCACCCCCGCCAGGATTGGATGTGCCCGCAACCGCCGGGCCACCAGCCGCAGAAGAACGACCGGCGCCGGCCTGCAACCGCTCGCTCACGAGCAAGCGTTCATCGACCGCGCAGCTAGCCAACCCCCCCGCCGCGACCACGGCCTTGAGGGCGTGCCGCCTCAGCAGTGACGGCTTACTTCCGTTGAACCAGGACATTGTCGAACAGCACCTTGAACGAGCGCAGCTTGAAATCTTTACCCGCCACGAGCCGCACCTCCATGGAATTGAACCCGTTCGGGACGACGAAGCGACCGGACACAGGAGTCCAGACTTCGGTATCCTGAACCAAGTCGGTCGTGAAGCTCATGTCGGTTCCGCTGTGGCTCGCGTTACAGTCAGCCATCTTGTAGAAAAACACGCTCAGCCCGGCCCGGCCTGCGGCAGACTGCGCGGGAATGAATACGTCGGCCGCCATGTCGTAGACGGCGCCCGGGGTCGCCCCAATACATTGAAGCGCGCCGGAGATGACCTCCCCCGCTGCATCACCAAATAGGGTGTTGTCGACCGAGAGCGAGCCCGATGTCGTCGACGCGGCCGCGTCCTGGTCGGCCCAGGAGATCTGCATGGAAAGGCTCTCGCCGGGCCAGCCGACGACGCCCTGGTCGAACCCTGGGTTGGAAACGAGGGTTTCGCAGCCAGCGACCACGGCCTCACCCACGTAGGCGCAATCAGGCGGTGCGGGTGCGTCCCAACCCGGCGGCTGCCCCGCGCCCGAGCTCGAGCCCGCCGACCCGGCACCTCCGGACGCGCTGCCTCCGGATGCATCGGCCGTCAGCAGAACCCGCTCGTCGAGACCGCAGGCGCCAAGGCTCGCTGCCACCGCCAGCACCAAAGCCGACCGGCCAAGCGCGGCGGCCCCACGGCCCTTGAACAAGACCTCCAACGGACGATTCATGACGTTGCACACTGCGCCGGCAGGCAATAACACCCGCGCGCTGTCGTGTAGCACACGGCACAAGTCGCCTCAAGAATGCGGCCCGTCCGAGTACCGCAATGACAACGTAACTTCCAGATGGCGCGACAGTGGCGCGACGGTGACTGGCTGCAGGTTGCCATCCAGCCCGGCTACGGCTGCTCGCAGTAGCCTTGCGAGCAGGTTTCGCCGGCCGCGCAGTCACCTTGCACTTTGCACGCTGTGCAGTCGGTGGCTCCGGTCGCTTTCTGCTCGAACAGGCACGCGCACGGGTTCAGCGGTGTGGCGGGCGTGATCGCGCCACCGTCGGCGCTGCGTGTGACGCGCATCGCGCACTCGGGAACGAGCCCGCTCTGCGCGTAAACATCAATCAGGTTGACGCCGTTCGGCAACGCCTTCGCACCCGAGAGGTAGCCGACCACATCGATCAGCTCTTGGCGAACAGCCTCGTTCTGGGGGTCGCCCTTGTCGTTCACTTTGTAGAGCAAGTGCATCGGGCCCCAAATCGGGTAGTGGCCGTCACGCACGTTGCGCTTGTCTTTGGCGTTGTCGCTCGAGTCCGGCGTGACGGCGCAAGCCTGATGGCTGTCTTGGAAGGCGAGCATGCGAATTTGCGCTCGCAAGTTGCGCGAGTCGATGTAGTCAGCGCCTAGAATTCCGAGCGTCGCGTCGGCAGCTGCTTGCGTCGCCGTTCCGGCCTGGAGCGCGTTGGCGACGTCGTCCGAGCTCTTGTTCGGTGTGCCCTTCCAAAGGCCCGGCGCAACGCCGATCGCCGCCGCCAACATCACCTGCGTGCCGGAGCTAGCACTGCGTTGCAACAGCGCAGACTCATCGTTCCAAATCTGCTGACCGCTGGCGTCGAGCACTTGGCCATCTTTGCCGAAGCCGAAGACCATGTAGGCTGCCTGTTGGCTGATCTGATGGTGTTTGGCGTTGGCCGGCACCGCGAACGTCATCGTCTGGATTGGCCCGTGCGCGTCACGGATCTTCAATGCTTCCAGATTGGCAAGCTCGAAGCCAGGGCAGCTCGGTGCAAACACGTCCGAGATGCCCAGATCGGCGTTGACACCCGCCTCGGCTAGGTCGCACGCCTTGCCGGTGCTCGAGCTCGAGTCCCAGTAAGTGGCAGAGGCAGCCAACGGCGCGGCACCGGTGCGCATCAAGGTTCCGTGCACGATCGCGTCGACGCCGGTGCACGAGCCGACCGACGTGTAGACGACGAACACCTTCTGCAACGCCAGTTGTTGCGCGATCTGCTGCAAGAACGGCTTCGCGGCGGTCGAGCCGGTGACGTAAAGAACCGTACCGCCCTCAGCCAACGAGCTACACGCAAAGCCGACGCCAACGCCGCCACCCGTACCAGCCGTACCGCCGCTACCGCCAGCGCCCGCAGAGCCGCCGGCAGCCGGCGCCGGCAGATCCGGCAACTTGCCCGCCTTCACCGACGGTACGCGCAGGCTATTGTCGAACGGCTGGCAAGTTGCGGTGGTGCAGGCGTTCTCGAGCGAAACGATGTCGAGCGGCGCGCAGCGGAAACAACCGAGTCCATCGAAACCGCGCTCGTCGATACAGCCGTTATCGCCCGCACCGCCGTCGTTCGCCCCGCCATCAACGCGATTCGTTCCACCGTTGCCACCGGCATTGCGTCCGCCCGAAGCGCCTGAACCGCCCGTCGCCTGCGCGCCAGTGCCTGCCGTGCCGGCGCTAGCGCTATTTTCCGTGCCAGCACTGCTGGTGACGCTGAAGGTATCCGCGCCGCTCTCTAAATGTGTGCAACACAGCACGCTGGCGATCGTCGCGAAAAGCCACACGACATGCGACGGACGAGTCGACGGTTGCAAACGCGCTTTCATAAGTGGGTCTTTGAACCGAGAGGCCGACGCGATGTAACAGATCCGTGTGGGGGCTTTGCGACGAGCTGGTGACGACCGCGTTCACGCCGCAACGTCCGCCACCGAAATGTTGCGCGCGCGATGGACCACGCGCGCTGGCGGGTCGCTATGCTTGCCGTCCAATTTCTGGATCTCTTCAATGACTCAACCCGCTCCGACCCCCGAGCTGAGCCTCGCTCCCGAGTCGCGCACGAAGCCGATCTCGAGTCGTGGCCTGCGCTTTCTGTGTCGTCTCGGCCAAGGTGGCATGGCCGAGGTACATCTGGCCAATGCGGCAGCGCCCAACGCGCCGCAGAACCTGGTCGTCGTCAAGCGCATGCACCAGCAGCACGTGGACGACCCGGCCACGGTGCGGATGTTCCTCGATGAGGCGCGGCTCGCGCTGTGCCTCTCGCATCCCAACATCGTGCGCGCCGACCGGCTCGGCATGTTCGACGGCCGTCACGGCATCGTGATGGAGTTCCTCGAGGGCCAGCCGTTTCACCACGTGCTGAAGCGCGCGTACGAGACGGAAGCCAGTTTTAGCCTGGAAATCATGGCACAAATCGCGATCGCGGCGCTCGACGGGCTGCACTACGCCCACGAGCTGAAGGACGTCGTCGGCAACGCGCTCGGCATCGTCCACCGCGACGTCTCGCCACAGAATTTGTTCGTGTCTTACGACGGCGCGGTCAAGCTGCTCGACTTCGGTATCGCCAAGAACGCGATGCAGGACGGCCGCACCCGCACCGGCTTGCTCAAGGGCAAGCTCTCGTACATGGCGCCCGAGCAGGCGCGCGGCGAAGAGATCGATCGGCGCGCCGATCTTTGGAGCCTGGGCGTGGTGTTGTGGGAAGCCGTGACCGGCAGCCGGCTGTTCAAAGGCGTCAACGAAGCCGCAACGTTGAACCTAACGCTGAGCGAAGACGTCTCGTCGCCCAGCATCCGCCGGCCGGACCTGCCGCCGGAGCTCGAAACGATCTTGATGCGCGCGCTGAAACGCGACCCGGCCGACCGTTACGCCACGGCCGCGGCCATGCGCGATGATCTAGAGACCTGGCTCAGCGGCCGAGAGTTCTCGCCCAGCGCATCGGTATCGCAGCTGATGCAACGCTTGTTCGGCAAAGAAATTCGCGAGCAACGCCAGCAAATTCAAGGCCTGTTGCACGCGCAACCCGACGTCGCCAACGAGAGCGGCATCACGCTCGTGGCGCCGTTGTTGGGCGGTACCATGCTGACCGGTCTGCGCGGCGGCACGCAAGTGTCCAGCGTCACCGATCTCATGGACGAGCTGACGCGCCAACGCCGCGTCACCACACGCCTGCTGAGCGGCCTGCTGCTGCTGGTGGGCCTGGCGCTGGCGTTCGGGGTGTATTGGACGCTGGTGCTGCGCCCGGCGCAGGTCGTCGCGGCCGCGCCGCAGCCAGCGGCTGTTGCCCTGCCGGCCACGCCGCCAACGACCAAGGCGCCGGAGGCGGTCGTCGCCGAGGTCGTTCCCACCAAGCCGACCACCAAGCCGGCCACGTCCGTCGGGCGTGCAGTCGCGATGCCGGCGGCAACGCCCAAAGCCTCCCCAGAGTTGCCTACGGCCGCCGGCTTAGCGCGCACGGGCAAGCTCGCACACCACACGACGGCCCACGATTTGCCCGAGCCAGCGGTCGTCGAAACCGGCCTGCTCAATCTCGATACCACGCCGTGGTCGATCGTGAGCGTCGGCGGGCGCGTGCTGGGCCAAACGCCGATCGTCGGCGCAGCCCTCCCCGTCGGCACCCACACCGTGCTGCTCAGCAATCCGGAGCTGGGCCTCAGGACCACGTACCAAGTAACAATCGCGGCCGGGCAAACCACCGCCCGGCGCGTCGGACTCGACTGATGAACAAGAACCAACTCCGGCTCATGCGGACGGCGCTGAGCGCGGTCCTGCTGGCAACTCCCGTGGCGTGGGCGGATGGCACCGTGCGCCTGGCCGACGCGCAGAAGGCCTACGCAGACGTCGACTACGAAAACACGCGTCGCTTGGCCAAGGCCGCGCTCGAACGCGGCGGTAATGATCGCGCCTCGACCGCGGAGCTGTACCTGCTGTGGGGCACGGCGGCGGCAGCGCTCGACCAGGCCGACGAGGCGCGCACGGCGTTTCTCTACGTGCTGGCGATCAACCCCGAAGCCAAGCTCGAACGCAGCCTCTCGCCGAAGATCCGCGCGCCGTACCTGGAAGCGCGCGGCTCGATGTCGCAGGCCGATGGCAAGGCATCGCTCGGTCTCGGGCTGCAACGCCGCCAGCAAGAGTTGGAGATAACGCTGACCGACAGCGCACACGTCGTGGCCAGCGTCGAAGTTGCCACGCGCTCGCGGCAAGACGAGCGCTTCGCGCGCCGACGTTTGGACGCCGCACCGCGCAAGCGCGTACCAACCCCGAGCGGCGCCGAGCTCGAGTTCTTCGTCCAAGCGCTCGATCGCTACGGCAACGTGCTGTTCGAGCTCGGCAACCAAGATGCCCCCGAGCGCCTGGCTTTGGTCAGGTCCCCCGCGCCGTCTCCAAGCGCGAGCGCACCTCAAGTTACCGACGTCAACCGCACGCCGTACTACATCACCGCTGGCGCATTCGCGGCGCTCGGCATCGCGGCAGGCGGCATCGCCACCGCCCAGTACTTGCGGCGCGAGGAGGCGGCGAAAGACTGGAACGGCTCGACCTGCGAGCACCCCGGCATGACGCGCGAACAGCAGTGCGGCAACGTCGACACCCGCCGCCAGCACGCCGAGTCGATGGCGATCGGCTTCGCCGCCACCAGCGGCGCGCTGCTGCTTGGCGGCGTTGTCACGCTGATCCTCGCGCCGTCGTCGACGTCCAAACCGACGGTTATGGTCGACGCCAGCGCTGGAAACGTGATGTTGCGCCTGCGTGCGACGCTGTAGCGTTACGGCGACGCCACGCGGCCGCCACGCAATCCCCGCACACTCCGCCCGCTGTGGCGTTTGAGAATTGGAGCGGCAATAACCGTGATGTCCTGCGGCTGAAACGCCTGCTGGTCAGCTGTTCCATCGGTTTTGTGGCGCTGATGGGCGTCTTCATTTACCTGCTCAAGACCGCGCCCAAGGCGCTGGCCGAAGAAGCCGAAGAAGAAGCCAAGATCGTCGAGGTCGAGCTCGCCAAAGAGCCAGATCCCGAACCGGAACCGCCACCGCCACCGCCGGAGCTGCGACCCCACAAAGCCAACCCCGGTCCGCGCCTAGAGAAGATCGAGACCCCGACCACCATCTCCGAAGAGAAGGTCCAGGAAAAAGAGGTCAAACCTTCGACCGGCAGCGGCACCGATCCGTACGAAAAGGGCGGAGGCGACGGCACCGGCACGGCCGAAAAGGCGGTCGTCGCACCCGCGGTGCCGCCACCACCACCGCCGCCGCCCAAGGCGGTCACCAACAAGCCGGTCCCGGTTGGGGAGAACGACACGCCGCCCGAGCGGATCGGTCCCGCGCCGATTCCTGAAATGCCCGCCGAAGCCAAAGCCGCTGGCATCGAGGGGACGGTGGTCGTCAAGTTTACGGTGACCGAAACCGGCGCCGTAACCGATGTCAAGGTGGTGAAGGGTCCGCCCGAGCTTCACGCGGTTTGCATCGCCGCCGTCAAGGGCCTGCGCTTCAAACCCGGCCACCACGAAGACGGCTCGGTCGGTACCTTCACCCGGTTCTTGAAATTCAGGTTCCAAATCAAGACGTAATGTCTGCCGCCTCGGAAACAGTCTGGAGAATCGTAAATGACCTTTAATTTCGCAGAAATGTGGGCCCACATGCCGCTGCTCGGCAAGGGCATCGCGCTGTGCCTGTTTCTGATGGCGGTGTCGTTCATCGGCGTCACCATCGAGCGCGTGATCGCGTTCTCGCGCTCGGCGCAAGAGTCACGCACCTTCGCGATGCAGGCCGGCAAAATGCTCGAGGCCTGGCACATCGAAGAAATCGTGATGCTGGCGCCGAAGTTCAAGAGCTCGTCGCTGGCCAAGCTGTTCGGCCCGATCATCCGACGCTACGCGCACGCGCTGGCCGAGGGCGAAGAAGGCGGTCTGGCACCCGTGCAGCTGGCGCGCAACGAAGCCGAGCGGCGCAAAGAAGCCGTCGGTGAAGAGCTGCGGCGCGGCATGAACGTGGTCGCCACCGTCGGCTCGTTGGCGCCGTTCGTCGGCTTGCTCGGTACCGTCGTCGGCATCATCGGCGCCTTCCAGGGCATCGGCGCCGCCGGCAGCGCCGGCATTGCGCCGATCATGCGCGGCATCTCCGAGGCATTGATCGAGACGGCGTTCGGCTTGTTGGTCGCAATTCCGTCGGTAATCGCCTTCAACTACCTGAACGCGCGCATCTCGGGCATCGAAACCGCCCTCGCGCGCTCGGCCGGCGAGCTGCTCGACGAGCTCGAGAATCACCAGGGCCAGAGCCTCGGCAGGCGCGAAAAACATGCCGCG
>FSUE01000236.1_pt1 | contig 11407 bp, 11 predicted proteins | sample 1637031 | NCBI WGS metagenome assembly FSUE01 (sample SAMEA3914819, study PRJEB12502) | metagenome | biome: forest; material: soil | place: Canada | collected 2010-06-26 | depth 0.3 m | reverse complement strand
TGGTGGCGGCCAGTACAACATCCGCGTCGACCAAGGTGGAGCCATCGTGCGTGCGCAGCTGTCGGGTCGCATGCGTCGCCACCACATTCGCGTGCTTCCCGGTGATCGCGTGCGCGTTGCCGTGTCGCCATACGACTTGTCGCACGGGTTGATCGTCTACCGCGGCAAGTGAGCCGGTTCGAGCGCGCGACCATCGGCTGCTGGTGGTTCTTGGCGCTCGTCGTGGCGTGCTCACGTAAATCCAGCGAGCCTGAGCCGCCGCGCGACCGCGGTTCAGCGGCTAGCTCGGCCGCGTTGGCAACGAGCGCGACGGCTACCGCAGCGCCGCGTCAGCTCTACTTGCCGGATGGCGGCGACCTCGTCCAAAACCAAGGCCAGCTCCAGCCTGCACCGCAGTTTTTGCCGGGCGCGCCGCCACCGGTCAGCTCCGGCTGCCCGCCGGAGATGGTCTCGATCCGCGGCCAATTCTGCATCGACCGCTACGAGGCTTCGGTGGTCGACGCTCGCGAGCGCGCGCTGTCGCCGTATTATCCGCCATCGCACGACGAGCTCGTGCACATTTACGGGGTTTTTCGGCAGGTAACACCGACGCATCGCGCGCCTGCGTTGCCGATGCCGCCAGATTTTGCGTTGAACGAAGCGTTCGAGCCGCGGGCGCGGTCGTTGCCGGCTGTGGTGCCCGCTGGGTACATGAGTGGCCTGATGGCGCGGCGCGTGTGTGAGAACGCCGGCAAGCGTTTGTGTGCGCCGGCCGAGTGGGTGACGGCTTGTAAGGGTCAAGGCGCGACCAAGTTTCCGTACGGCGACACCTATCAAGACGGCGTCTGCAACGTCTTCCGCGAGTCGCATCCGGCGGTGGTGTTGTATGGCGACGCTTCGAAAAACCATCTCGATCCGCGGCTGAACCTGGCTGAAGGCGAATCCGGGCCCCTACTGCGAAAAGCCGGCGCGACCGCGCGCTGTCGCAGCGAGTGGGGCAGCGATGCCATCTACGACATGGTCGGCAATCTCGACGAGTGGGTCGACGACGAACACGGTGCCTTTCAAGGCGGTTTCTACTCTCGCAGCACGCGCGAAGGCTGCGATGCGCGGATTACCGTGCATCCTCCGTCGTATTTTGATTACAGCCTGGGAGTGCGCTGCTGCAAGTGAGCTCGTCGAGCCAAGCCTTGGGTTTGCTCGTGCAACGACCCACGTGGGTTGGGTTGGCGTTGGGTGGCGTTGGGCGGCCCCTGACCCACGTGGGTTGGGTGGTTCGAGCCACGTGCGTTGGCCGTGGCAGTCCTTAGGTGGTTCGACCCACGTGGGGGGTGCGGTTAGGCGGTCCGACCCACGTGGGTCGACAGGTCCGACCGCAACAAATTATGAGCTGACGTAGGTGGATGTCGTACCATTTGCTACATGAAGCCCCTGAGTCGTCCGTGGCTGCTCCCAATTGTGCCAATGCTAGTGATTTCAACCGGTTGCGGACACCCGGTGCAGCGCTCGCTCGAAGGGCGATGGCTAGGCGAGGCCGTGGAGAACTTTCAGGATTCGCAGCTGGCAGCGGCGACCGGCTGGGCCCGAGGCCTCAGTTTCGAGTTCGCTGGCTCGAGCGCAACGATCGCGGTGCCCGCCGAAGAGGCGCGCACCGGGCGCTATCAGGTCGGCAGCGTCCACGAATCCGACGTGCGCCTGAACTTCACGAGCAAAGACGGCAAGACCTCGACCGCACTCTTCAAGCTCGACAACGATCACAGCATCCGCTGGATGCTCGGCCAGGGCCGCGCCGTGGTGCTGCGCCGCGACCGCTGAAGCGAGTTAGCAGTTAGCAGTTAGCAGTTGGCAACCCCGAGCGGAGGCATGCTCCTGCTCGCCATCATCGCCCGCTCCGAACTGCGAACTCCTAACTGCCAACTATCTCTTGAGCTCGAGCACGCGCGTGACTTTGCTGCCCTCTCTCGAGGCAGCGAACGTCATTTGCGAGATGCTGGTGGCGGCGCACGTTTCGGCGTCGGGCGACAAAGGCGGCTGGAAATCGACGTCCGCCACCGCCCCTGAGCTGAGGATCGTAAAGGTGAGCGCGGTACGCACCGTGATCTTTACGCCCTCCGCGCTTTGAGTGTGGCGCCGGAAGCAGTCGGAGGCCGCGTCGACGATCCGCGTGATGCCCACCTCGATGTCGCTGATCGACGGCTCGCTCGGTAGCTCGGCGCTAGCAATTGGGGCGACCGCGCTGCTGGCAGGAGCGGCACCCAGAGTGCGCGACGGCGTTGGCTTGAGCAGCCCTGGGCGGCGCCGTGGGCTCCCACCGCGCGGCGGCCCGTCGATCTTGCCGGTGAGCCCGTCGGTCGCGAAATCGCCATGGACGGGGGCCTTGAGAAAAAATCCCGGCACGCCGCCGATTGGGCCGACGCCCACCGTACCTTCGCGCACGTCCACCACCACGCGGCCGCCTTCCAGCCCCACGCGGAACACCGTGCCGTGCACGGCGATGCGCGCACCCGCGGCCTCGACGACGAACGTCTCCGGCTTCGGGTTGGGTACGACCTGCGACCAGACGCTGCCGCGCTCCAACTGCACCGTGATGCGCTCGCCACGGCTCGCCAACATCGCGCTGCTGCTTGGCGCGAGCGTCCAGGTCGCGCGCCCCGCGTGGTCCACCGACACCTCGCGTTCCTGGGCTTCGATCCGGCTACCGAGCGCCATCGTATCGCCGTTTCGCTGCAGCGGCTCGTTGGCCGCGACGATCGCCGGCGGCGCCTGCGTCGTGACGTGCTGAGCGCGCTGGCCGACGAGCCACACGGCGATGGCGGCCGCCACGGCGACTGCGCCCCAAACGAAGGAGTAAGGCGAACGCCGCTCGCGCGGCGCCGAGCGCTGGGCGTGGCGTAACAAGCGTTCTTCCGCGCCGGACCAGTCGATGTCCGGCGTGGCTTCGGCGCGCGCGTCACGAACTAGCCGGCGCAGCGCCGCCTCGCGCGGATCGGACGCGCTCATGCCGGCTCCTTTGCCGGGCCCGCATCGGCCGGCACCGGCGTTTCTTCGTCGAGCTCGGCGGCTAGCCCTGCCAAGCTCGGCTCTTCAGCCAGCAGCGCGAGCAGCTCACGCCGCGCGTAGAACAGGCGCGTACGCACGGTCAGCACGGGCGAGCCGACGATCTTGGCGATCTCTCCGGGCGCCAAACCTTCGAGCTCGTGCAACACGAATACGATGCGCTTCTTTTCGCTCAAGCGATCGAGCAGCCGATGAAATGCTCGTACGCGCCGTTGACGGTCGAGCTGCTCGTCGGCGCGCGGTCGTTGATCGACGGCCGCCAGGTGCTCGGGCGTTTCGCTGAACACCGGCCGGCTCTTGGCCGAGCGGCGGTGCATCAGCACGACGTTGACCGTGACGCGATACAGCCAGGTCGAGAAGCGCGCGCCATGGCGAAAATCACGGATGCTGCGATGCACCTGCAAGAACACCTCTTGCACGATGTCTTCGAGATCCGTCGTGCGCCCCAGCATGCGTTGCGCCAGTCGCGTCACGTCTTGGCGATGCTCGCGGAACAACTCTCGGAACGCTTCGGCCTCGCCACGCTGGCAGCGCTCGACGAGGCTTACCGGTTCCACGCGTTCGATTTTACCAGCGACTGGGCGAGCTGGCTCGCACTTGGGCGCACAGCGCCACCATGCCGCAACACCGGTCGCTAGGTCCATCGAGGGCGGAAACACGGAGAGGGCGGTGACCAACCTTGTTTCTGGTGCGCCACCCCCGCTGCATTTTCACCCCGACGCTCAGAAAAGCGACTTGAGGTCGGTGGCGCTCTTCTTCTTCTGCTCGAGCACGCGGTTAACGGCGCGCAGCAGGCGATTCTTGGTCGGGCCGGAAACCGGCTTGCCGGCGGCAGCGGCGCTCAAGGCACGGCCGGTGGCCGGGCGACCGGAGCGCGGCTTGGTCGGCTTTTCCGCACCTTCGACCGGCTTCGCTTCGCTCTTCTTGGCCTGGCGACGCGCGAGGCGCTTGGCGCGATCCTCAGGGCGCAGCCGTTCGAGCTCGCGCGATGCGGCGGCGATGCGGCGGGGGTCAATCTTGTTGTCGGTGAGAAACTGGGCGAACTTGCTGGCCATTGGGGGCTTTTGCTCGAAGAGGGGTGGGCCCCCGACCTGCGGGGGAAAAAGGACGCGGACCATAGCCCGGTTTCCGGCCGACACAAGGCCGATTCCTCAAGCCGAGCCCGGCGTTTGCTTCGTCGAGCGGCCCGGGGACGCGCAACCGACGCTCAAATCTGGCAAAGTAGTGGTTTGGGGCTGCTCCCTCCTCTCGGATCTCGGAACCCGCCGACCGAGTCGGGGCGCGCTCTTTCCGGCTGAACATGGATGCGAGCGAGGCCAGCAAGCTGACGGAGGCGGCGACATTCGTTCAGCGGAACGCCGGCGGCGGAGCGCCCCGGGTCGGGCTGGTGCTCGGTTCGGGCTTGGGAGCGTTGGCCGATGGCCTGGGCGGACTGCAGCGGTTGGCGTTTTCGGCCATCCCGCACCACCCGACATCGAGCGTTGCGGGGCACGCCGGCAACCTGTGTTTGGGTGAGCTCGGCGGCGTGCGCGTGGCCTGCATGCAGGGGCGCGTCCACGCCTACGAGGGTCACCCGCTGTCGCGCGTCGTCTTCGGCGTGCGGCTGTTGGCGGAGCTGGGCTGTCAGACGGTGTTGCTCAGCAACGCCGCTGGTGGCATCGCCGAGCGCCTCCACGCTGGTAGCCTGATGTGCATCGACGATCATATCAACCTGATGGGTGACAATCCGCTTCGCGGCCCGTCGGAGCGCGGCCCGCGTTTTCCGGATATGTCGCAGGCATACGATCTCGAGCTGGCACAGCTGTGTGAGGTGTCGGCGCGCGCGGCCGGCGTGAAGCTCGAGCGCGGCGTCTACGCTGGCCTGCTCGGCCCCAACTACGAGACGCCCGCCGAGATCCGCATGCTCAAGACGCTCGGCGCGGACGCGGTCGGCATGAGCACCGTGCCCGAGGTGATCGCGCTGCGCCAGCTGGGCGTGCGGGTCGGCGCGGTCAGCTGCATCACCAACTTGGCGGCCGGGCGCTCGCCGGAGCCGCTCAGCCACGCCGAGGTCGAAGCCACGGCTGCGCGAGTGAAGAACGACTTTATCCGCTTGTTCGAGGGCTGGGTAGCGCGCGTCGGGGGCGTAGCGTGACAGCGAGCCTGCTGTCGTTGGCCGAGCTGACGCCGGCAGAGCGCGTGCTGGTCGAGGCCGCGCGCGTAGCCGCCGAGCACGCCTACAATCGCTATTCGGGCTACGCGGTCGGCGCTGCCGTCCAGAGCCCGAGCGGCCGGCTTTTCTCGGGCTGCAACGTCGAGAACGCCAGCTACGGCGCAACGATGTGCGCCGAGCGCTCGGCGATCTTCGCGCTGGTGGCCGCGGGTGAGCGGCAGATTGCGAGCGTTTGCGTTTACGCGCCGGGCGAGCCGCTGGCGATGCCGTGCGGCATGTGCCGCCAGGTGATCGCCGAGTTTTGCCTCGACGCCGACGTGTTGGTGGCGGGGCCGCGCGGCGTCTTGCGGCGCTCGTTCGCCGCCCTGCTGCCGGAAGCGTTTCGGCTGATCGTGGAGGCCAAGCCGTGAGTGGGCAGCGCGTCGTCCCGGCCGGACGCTTGATCTTGGATCAGCCGCCGGAGTTGGTGGTGCACGACGAGCTGCAGCCTTGCCCCTACCTCGAAGGTCGCATGTCGCGACTGCCGCTGCGCATTCCCGCGCGTGGGCTGGAGCGGTCCGAGCTCGAGGTGCGGCTGGCGCGGGGCGATCGGCGTCAGGGCTTGTTCTTGTATCGGCCGGCGTGCCCCGGTTGCGTGGCGTGCGAGCCGATTCGCCTGAATTTGTCGCAGTTCCAGCCAAACCGTTCGCAGCGCCGCACGCTTTTGCGCGGTGACGCCGAGCTCACCGTGGATCTGGGCGAGCCGGCCGCGGACCAAGAGCGCGTTGCGCTGTACAACCGGCACAAGGCACTGCGCGGACTCTCGGCCGGGCAGGGCGAGGTCGACGTGCGCAGCTACCGCGAGTTCTTGGCGATGACCTGCTGCGACACGATCGAAATCCGTTATCGACTCAAGGGTGAGCTGGTCGGCATTGCGATCGCCGATCGTAGCAGCGAAGCGTTGTCGGCCGTGTACTGCTACTACGAGCCTGCGCACGAGCGGCTCAGCCTTGGTACGTACTCGATTCTCAAACAACTGGAGTTGTGTCGGATGTGGGGCCTCGACTACCTGTACCTCGGCCTGTACATCGCCGAGTCCCTGCACATGCGGTACAAGGCACGCTTCCTACCGCACCAGCGCTTGCTCGACGGCAAGTGGCACGATTTTACTCGCTGACCCGAGCGCTGACGCTGCTGCGCAGCGCTGGCAACAGCGATAGCGCGCCGAGCAACGCCATGCCCACCAGACCTGGAAATAGCGAATTCCAACCGTAGGCGCTGACGATCGGCGGCACGAGCAGCCCGACGATCAACGCGCCGATCGAGCCCGTGCCGTTGACGAAGCCGGTCGCCATCGACGCGGCATTGCGCCCGCCGGCATCTTGCGCGGCGGCGCCGCACACGATCGAATCCGGCGCGAATAACAGCGCTCCGGTCACGGCCAACAACGCCACGTTGAGCCACGTGTCGTGGCCCATCAGCTGGACACAGCCGAACAGCGCCAACGCCAGACCCACCAGCGAGCCCGCCGACAGTGGCAAACGTCCCAGCCTGTCGGAGAGCGCGCCGATCGCGATCACGCCGACCAGGCCACCGGCTTCGAACGCCGCAGCGATCGAGCCGGCCTTGTCGTCAGCGTAGCCGAGCTGTTTGTGGAGGTAGTACGGCAGCCACAGCTGCAGGGCGTAGCGCATGAACTTGATGAAGAAATAACAGGCCCCGTAGCTCCACAACACGCGATTGCCCAGCACGGCGCGCTGGGCTCGGCGCCGCTCGGCGACGAATTCTTCGGCGATTGGCGTTGCGCCTGGCGGCGTGGGCCCGGGCCTGACCAACAACAGCACCAGCACGCCCACCGCCACCATGATCGCGGCCGGCACGCGAAAGCCGGTGCGCCAACCGTAGGCGTAGACCAGCAAGCTCGCCAGCGGCCCGGCCACCAGCGGCCCGACCTGGTAGCAGGTCGACCACAAGCCCATCACGGTGCCGCGATTGCTGGGCGTCGTCCATTCGGTCATCGCGCGCGTGACGCCGGGCCAGCCGGTCGCCTGCGCGACGCCGTTGAGCGTGAAGATCACCGTCAACGCGAGCGCGGTACTAGAAGAAGCGAACGCGGCGCACAGCGCCGCCGAGGCCATCAGCCCGAAGCCGACCAGGCGCCGAGCGCCGACGCGATCGCCCAGCACGCCGTTCACGAATTGTCCGACCGAGTACGCGGCTAGGTAGCCTGAATCGATGTAGCCGAGCTGCTTGAGGTCCAAGACCTTGGCGGCCTCCAGCGCGTGCTTGGCCGAGCTGAAGGTTTTTCGGCCGAAATAGTAGCTGGCGTAGGCCAGCCAAGTGGTGCCCCAGACCAAGTTGCGGCGACGCATAGAAGGGCTCACGCCGAGACTACTATCAGAGACCAGGCGCGGGCGTCGTCACTCACTCGCCACACCCCGGCACGCGCCGCTCACTCGAACGGGCGGCTTTCGGCTTCTTCAATCTGAGCCAAGGCCGCGGCCAGCGCGTCTTTGGCGCGCTCGAGCGAGCTGCGATCCTCGCTCCATTTGCTGCTGGCGCGCGCCAGCTTGGCGCCAGTAGTACCGAGCTGCTCGCGCGCGTCGTTAGTGTCACTATGGGCGGCCGCCAGCGCCGCTTCCAGCTGCACGATCTTGGTTTCGCGCGCCTCGACGGTGCTCTTTTCTTGGTCGCGCTGCGAGGTGCGCTCGGCCAGCTCGGCCTCCACCTGGGCAATCCGCGCGTCGCGCTGTTCCAACGTCAGCGCGTTCGAGTCACGCTCGTTGGTTCGCTGTTGCAGCTCGCTCGAAAGCAATGCGTTGCGCTCGTTCAGCTGCTCGGCGAGCCGCTGCGCCTCGTCACGCTCGCTGCTGCGCGCTGCAACGTCGGCTTCCAACGCGGCGATGCGCGCATCGCGTGCGGCTTCGGAGGCTTGCTTCTGATCGACGAGCGCGAGCAGCGCCGCCGAGTGATCCGCGGCTTCTTTGGCCTGCTCCTGTTCGTGCTCGGCGATGATTTCGGCTTCGCGCTCGGCCAACGCCTGCTCGGCGGCCGCAGCGTGCTCGACCAACGCCTGCCCGTGCTCGGCGCGCAGCTTGCCGAGCGCGTCTTCGTTGGCGCGATGAAGCGACGCCAGCCGCGCGTCGTGCTCGCGTTTGAGCTCGGCTTCGCGCGCCGCGACGGCTTCGGCCTTGGCGTCGTCGTGCTGTTGCGCGAGCAAGCCGAGTGCTTGCTGATGGTCAGCGTCCGCTCTGCTGTGCGCCTCCTGCCGGGCGGCTTCGGTGGCCTCTAGCGCTGCGGCGGCGGCCGCGGCCAACGCCTGTTGCTTGCCGCGGTCGGCCTCTTGCAGCGCCTGCTGGTGCTCGGCGATCAAGCCGGCAAAGCGCTCGTCCTTGTCGTCCAGGGCTGCCTGGTGGGCGGCGCTGAGCTCGGCCAACTCGGCGATCCGCGCGTCAAGATCGACCTTGGTCTTCTCGGCCTTGCGCTTGAAGTCGTCGGCGCGCTTGACGGCTTGGTCCTTGTCGCTCTTGGCGGCTTCGGTGCTCTTGGCCTGATCGCTGACCTGCTTTTCGAGCTCGCCGATGCGATCGGACAGATCGGCCCTCTCGCGCTCGAGGCCAATCGTGGTGTCGCGCAGGCCGAGTAGGTCCTTCTCCTTGTGCGACAGCTGATCGCGAAAATCGAGGATCTCCTTGTCCTTCTTGTTCAGCTGCTCACGCAAATCGAGGAATTCGCGCGCCGAGCCGGCGCTCTTGCCGCTGGACGCCAGCTTGGCTTGGACCTCGGTCAGCTCGCGCTGCAGCCGCTGCACCTCGACGTCTTTGCCCGCGCCGCGCTTGGAGACTTCTTCCAGCTCGCCGACGCGATCTCTGGAGCGCCGGACCTCGTCTTCCAGCTCCTTGACGCGAACGCGCGACTTTTCCAGCTCTTCTCGGTATTTAGCGACGTCGCCCAGGTCGGCCGCTCGCGGCGGTAACGACGACGGCCGCATCGATTGCAGGCGGGCTGGCGTCGGCGGCGGCACGACCGACGGTGGCAACGGCAGCGCTGCGGCTAGCTCGGGCGCCGGAGCGATGCTGGGCTCGGCGATCTCGACGTCGTCGAGCTCGACCTCGTCGGCATCTTCGATGTCGAGCGCCTCTTCGCCGGCTTCGTCGGCGGGCGCGCTCGGCACCGCCGGTCGCTCCGAGACGGCGATCTCGGCGTCATCCATCGAGATTTCCGCGTCGTCCGTCGCGATCTCGGCGTCGTCCATCGCGATCTGCTCGCTGGTTTGCGCTGGCTGCTCTGCGGGCGCGCTCGGCGCAGGCGCGGCGCTCTCGAGCGCGGCGGCAGCGGCCGGCTGGATCGACGGCGCAGCGATCTCGGGCTCGTCCATCAGCGCGCCGAACGCTTGCTCGGCAAAATCCTCGACGTCCGCGTCGACCATGCTGTCGCGCGACGTCGTCACCTCGGCGTCGCCGTCAGAGACCTGGACATCGCTGGTTTCTTCGATCTCGGCGTCTTCGATCTCGATGTCGTCTTCCAGCACGATCGCTTCTTCGCTCACCGGTGGCAGCTCGCTCGCGGTATCGACCGCCGGAACCAGCGAGACATACGCCTGGGCGCGCGCGACCAAGTCCTCGAAAGAGATGGGCTTGTGGACGTAGTCTTCGGCGCGCGTGCGCAGGCGGCGGTGCTGCTCGAAAGTCTCCTCGGTGGACTCCGAGCTCATGATGATCAGCGGCACGTCCTTGAGCGCCGGATCGCGCTTCAGCTTGTTGCAGACCGAGAAGCCGTTCATGCGCGGCAACTCGATGGCGAGCAGGATCAGGTCTGGCTTGTCCCGGCTGGCGGTTTGCAGTCCGTTGTTGGCGTCGTCGACGACCGAGACCTCGCAACCGTACTTGAGCAACCCCGTGCGGAGCGTCTCTGCAAACGTCGGATCACTCTCGAAGACGAGTACCTTGATGGCCATCCAGGTCGTTGAAATTAGCCTTGAAACGCCGCAAGCGGACTAGGTTTTTTCGAGCGCTGGACGTATCGGGCAGCTACCCGCTGGTATTGGCGGATTAGCGGCTGGCCTTCTCGGCGTGACCACTCTGGTGGGTGCGCTTGGCGAGCACTTCGATAACCTGGCGCAGAGTCAGACCGCGCTGCGTGAGGCCAACCATCGCGTGGTAGAGCAGATCGGAGGCTTCTGCGAGCACGCGTTGGTCGCTCTCGCTCTTGATGGCGTCGGCGAGCTCAGCGGCCTCCTCGCGAATCTTCGCGCCGATCTTGTCCGGCCCGCCCGCGAGCAGTGACTTCGTGTAGCTCTTCTCCGTGGTCGACGCCTTGCGGGACTCCAAAAGCTCACCCAGCTCGCTCAAAAACGGCGCCGCTTCGGTTGGCTGATCCGAAAGCTCGCCGCCGCTGCTCACACGCCTGAAAAAGCAGGCAGGACGACCCGTGTGACATGACGGTCCGACCGGCAACACACTCAACAACAACGTGTCGCCGTCGCAGTCGGCGACCACCGATACGACCTGCAGCACATGACCCGAGGTCTCGCCCTTGGTCCACAGCGCGCCACGCGAACGGCTGAAAAACGTGGCCTTTCCGCTCGACAAGGTCTGTTCGAGCGCGACCTGGTTCATGTAGGCCATCATCCGCACCTGTCCGGTGAGGTGGTCCTGTGCAATCGCGGGAATCAGCCCGCGTTCATCGAACTTGAGCATACCGCCCGGGTTTGCCTCACAATGGGGAGCTTGGCGATGCACAATCGCGAGCGGGCCCCGTTTTCGCCGCCGCGGTCAGCCTGTTTGGGGGCCCCGGACCCGACTAGTGCCTGACTTGGGGGCCCCGAACCACGAAGAGTCGCGTACAATCCACTGAAATCATTGAGTTTATTTCTTGGCGCGGATCGTGCTCTCTTATTCGCCAGCAGTCAGCCCGCTGCCGCTCTCTCCAGGAGAAACCATGGCCCGATTCACTCCCCACCTCTCGCTCGGAACCAGCGCCCTGATCGGCGCACTTGCGGTCCTTTCCGGTTGTTCCGGCAGCTCGTCGACGCTGCCCGACCCGGGTGGCGACAAGCCGGGCCAGCAGGCGCAAGCGGCCGGCGTCAGTAAGATCGTCTACGCGGTACGCCAGCACACCGTGGTCGAAGGCGGCAAGGTGGAGTCGATCGACGTGGCCGGTGGCATGGGCCAGGTCATGGATTACGGCCGCTTCGTTCCAGGTGGGCGCCTGGAAATTTTCGACACGCGCACGGGCAAG
>FSUE01000351.1_pt1 | contig 11474 bp, 9 predicted proteins | sample 1637031 | NCBI WGS metagenome assembly FSUE01 (sample SAMEA3914819, study PRJEB12502) | metagenome | biome: forest; material: soil | place: Canada | collected 2010-06-26 | depth 0.3 m | reverse complement strand
GGTCGGAAGATTCGCCGCCGGCACCGCCAGGAGTCGCAGCACCGCCTGTGGCTTGGCCACCAACCTGGGTCGCGTCACCAGCTGCGCCGGCCGTCGTCAAAGCACCGCCCGTAGCGCCATTGCCCGAGTCCCCGCCGGCCATGTGGCCGTCGGGCTTGACCGACCCGTCGTGCGAGCTGGCACAGGCCGGAATGAGTTGCAGGCCGACGGCGAGCAACGTGACGCCCAGCGAGCGCTGCAGGGGCGCCTCCCAATGAGCCGCCACGAAGGCGACGAAGGGGCTTTGGCGCCGTTCCATGATCCCCTCTTTAATACGGATACAGCCCACTGTTACACGCCAAAACCGGTGGCGGGGCGGAAGTGCCAGCATTTCTGGAAGGTGCTAGGTTGTGCCCGCAAACGATGGGACCGCGCACGGACGAGCAAGGCATCCGAGGCACGCTCGCCAATGATCTGTTCGTTTCCGTGCGGTCAGCGCTCGCTCCCGTCGCCGAATTCTTGGCCGCCACGGGATGGTTCGATGTCGGTCCCGGTGTCGCTGCGGTTGCGGCAGATGTGCACGTCGTTGCCGATCCGGCTGCACCACAAAAACGCTTCTTGCTCGACGAATACTACACGCGCATCGTCTGGCACGACGCGACGCACGCGGAGGTGGAGACGAATGGCGCCACGGCATCGATCGAATGGTCGGGTAGCGCCTATGACGTGCTGAAGGCCGAGCTTCGGATCTTCCCAGAAGGCGCACCGGAGAGCTTGGGGCTATTCCTGCGCCTCTTAACGTCGCTGCTCTTACCGTCTCGGAACGCGGTTCTCATCCACGCCAGCGCGGTGGTGGTCGAGGGCGAAGGGTTTGTCTTTCTGGGGGAGTCCGGGGCTGGCAAAACGACCACGGCGCGCCGAGCGGGTCGCGAAGGAGCCTTGCGGATCGCCGACGACCTTGCCGTCGTTCGCATCGAGGGCGGCGAGGGCGAGTTGCGGATTACGGTCGAAGCCTGCAGTTTCGATCGGGGCGGACGCCTTCCCGGCCGGGCCGGAAGGGCTTGGTCGCTTCGAGCCGCTTATGATATTCGTAAGGGGGCCGATCGGACGGAGATTGGAACGACGGGCAATCCCCTGGCCGCCTGGTGCGCAGCTATCGTCAGCTCAACGGGGCCGCCGGGAGGGCTGGACCCATTACTTTCATTGGCTTTCACGCTCAGCAGATCTCTGCCTCCCCAGGCTTTCCACGTCAGTGCCAGCGGCTCTATCCTCCCTGTTTTGACTTCGCCTAAGCGTCACCAGCAGCATTTGCATGCCTCCCCAGTTTACCGATGAAACGATTGTTCGGCGCACAGCGAGCGCGCTGTGGCGCCCGTTCGAGCACGAGACGGCGGTCATCCTGCCGACCGCAAGCGCGGTGCGTGTCCTCAACGAAGTGGGGGCGCGCGTCTGGGAGCTAGCGGATGGTCGGACATTCGCGGAAATCGTCGATGTTCTGGTGAACGAGTACGAGGTCGAGCGCACCCAACTCAGGCGGGATGCCGAGGCGTTTCTTTCTGAGTTGCACAGCCGGAGCTTGCTAGAGGCCCCGTAGGAGAACGAATGGGACTGCTCGAAGTTGGAGATTCGGCAGGAGACGCATTGCGCGCACTGGCAACAGGGAGCGCGACCGGTTCGATTTGGCTGCACTTACTCGTCGCGGACCGCTGCAATCACAGCTGCCTGCACTGCTACCAGGTGCAAGGGCTCAAAGGAGAGCTATCGCGAGACCAGATCGAAAATCTGCTCCGCGAGCACCGCTCGCGCGGGGGGTTCGTGGTCAGCTTCAGCGGCGGCGAAGTCACGCTCCGCGATGACTTGATTCCACTGCTCGCCTACGCGCACGAGCTGGGGCTCGCCAGCGTTCTGTACACGAATGGCTTCTCGATGACCGAGGAGCTGGCAAGCGCCATCGCTGCGTGCCACGTGTGGCGAGTCGACATCAGCCTCTATTCGGATCGGGCTGACGAGCACGACGCGGTGACCCGCGTGCCCGGATCCTGGGCCAAGACGGTCCAGGGCATCCGCTGGCTGCGCGAAAAGCGGGTCAACGTAACGCTCAAGTTTACGGCAACGTCGCGCTCGACCGTTACGATTGAGGGTGTCCAGCATCTGGCTCGCGAGCTTGATTCACATTTGCTGCTGAGCGAGCAAGTGACTGCGGGTGAGGGCGGTCGCTCCGAGCCGACGCGGCTCAGGCGTCAACCAAGCGACGCCCTGATGGACATTGGGGAATCCGAGTTGGATCCAACGAGCATGCTGGCGACCAAGCCTTGCGGCGCCGGCGAGGTGCCCAGCGTTCGCTCCGACGGTCAAGTGCAGCCCTGCGCTATGCTCAGCACTCCGATGGGTCACATCGGCGACGGTGCCACAGGGCTTGCCGCCAGCGCAGAGTCCGACGTAGCGCAGTTCTTTCGCCAGGTGACCTGGAACGACCTGCACGGGTGCCGCGACTGTGATTTGCGCGTTCATTGCAAGCGCTGCTTTGCCTCGGCGGTTGGCGAGGCCGGCGACATGCTGGCTCCGTATCGCGGCGCTTGCGAGCTCGCGGTGGCGCGCTATCGAAAGATTTGGGGCAACGGCACACTGCTCGTTCCCGATGCGAGTGAGGGCGGCTCCCAAGAACGGGATCCCATGATCGGACCTTACCGCCGTGAACCGGATGGCAACTTGCAGCCGGTGCCCGATCGGTTGACGGCTCATGATAGGCTCCTCGTCGAGCGTCATCCCTGGCTGCGCCCCTCGCGCGAGGCTTTGGAATCCTCCGCTTGTGGCGTCAATGCCACACAGCACGATCGCGGGCTGGTCCAGCTACGACGCCAAAAATTAAAGCCGCTGGACGCGGCCCGAATACCTTCTTAAAGTTGGGGAATATCTATGCGCATTGCCATCGAATCGGTTCAGCGGCGGGCTTTTCATCTGTGGTTTGGTGCCCTGGTTACCTTGTTGGGCGCCCCGATTGCCTGCGGCGATGGTGATAGTCCTGTTACCCGCCGCAGCAATCCCACGTCTGAGGGGGGTGCCGGTGGCCAACAGGGCGTAGGCGAGGCCGGAGTCGGGGTCGGGGTCGGCAACGCCACCAGCGAGGCCGGAGCCGCTGGCAGCGCCCCTGTGGCTTGTTCGGTCGTGACATTCGTCCTTCCCGAGGACAACGCGAAGCTAACCGAAGCGGACGATGCAGCAGGGCCTGCCGGTGCGGGCGGTGGCGCGGGCACGGACAGCTGTGATGACGGCTTTCAATACACCGTGAAAGCGCAAACAACGGCAGCCGACGGCACCACGGCCACGTTGTTCGCCGGCACCAACCAGGTCGCGAGCACCAAGGTCAGCGGTGGGCTGGCGACCTTTGATGAGACGCAGCTGCCGATCGGCGCCAGCGATCTCAAGGTCCAAATCGGGCCCGAGTCCTGCACGCCGGCGCTGACTCACGTAACCGTGTCGTGCAACGGCATTCCGACTTGCGACATTTCAAAGCCGGTCGTCTCGGTCACTCACCCCAGCCTCAACGGCGTGCCCGTGGCCGAGGGTGGAGATCGCGCCAGCGCTGCGGGCAGCCCCTACCAGGTGGCGTTCGAGGTCACGACGAACGTCGAAGACGGTCAGGCCGTGGCCCTGCGGGTCGGTTCGTCGGTGCAGCTGGTTACGGCGGTCGCCCAGGGGGGCAAGGCCCAGTTTCCCGGCGTGCCGCTCGCGCCCGACGGCGACTACGCCGTCGTAGCGACGTGCCAGGCACGATCCGGCAAGACATCTAAGTCGACGGAAGCAAACTTCACCGTCGACACGCTCGCCCCGGATCTTGCGGTCACCGCGCCTATTGCTGGTAAGCATTTCGGCCCCGACGAAGACTCGGACGCGGCGACGGCTGGTCAGCAGTTTCAAGTCTGCGGTAGCACCAACGCGGACGACGCGCTCGATCTCCCGGACTCGTTGGGTGCGGCCAAAGATAACTTCTGCGTCGCGCTGGGCACGGCCACGCCGACTTGTGTGCATGCCACGGGCAAGACGCCTTGCGTCACGCTAAACTGCCAAGATCGCTCCTCGTTCGACCTCAAAGTCACGCTCGGGGACAAGGCAGGCAACAGCTCGGCCTCGACCGTTCAAGGCGTGTCGTGCTCGTCCAGCCTGCCTGGCGTCGCGATCATCAATCCCGTCGACGGTACCGGAGCAGACACCTCGACGCACATTCTGTCAGCCAGCACCACGAACGCCCGCAAGGACGAAAACGCCGGCAAAGCGGGCGCGCAGTTTACAGTGGTGGCTTGCACGGACGTAGCCGCCGCTCCAATGACGCTGCTCGGCTCGGTCAAGGGCCAAACCGCCCAGCAACTAGCGACGACGACGTCGGTGGCGGCGGTGGCGGCCGATAACTGCCCGGCAGGAAAGGCGTACGTAGGTAAGTTCGCCGGAGCCACGTTGCCCGAAAGCTCCCCAGCGGTTCTTGGCGCTCTGCTCAATCCGACCGAGCTGATTGTCACTGTGAGCGATCAAGGTACCGTGGGTACCAGCCCTGCCGTCGACGTTTGGGTTGATTCCGTCGCTCCGTCGGTCGGAATGGCGACCCCGAATCCGCTGTGCGGCTTGACGCTGCAGAGTGCGACGTCGGTCGCGCTCCAGGTGACCCTGTTCACGAGCGCAGTCCCATTGACGGCAACGGTGACGAACAGCGGTACGACGTCGACCTACACGGCGACCACTTCCCAGGCCGGTCAAGCGATTCTCGGTTCGGTAAATTTTTTCCCTGGAACGAACGATCTGGTCGCCACGACGACCGACCCCGCCGGCAACCCGGGCGCGCTCGTCTCTCCCTGTGTGGTCACCGTCGGCAATATGCCGATCCTTTCGTGGCTCAGCCCCAACGGCAACAAGCTCAACATCTCCAGCGACACCGATTCCGCTACCCCAGGCTGGCAGGGAACCGTCTCGGTGCAGACTGATGTGGGAGGCACCGGCGCAACCGTCCAATTCTCGACCACCGCCGGTAATTTGGGCGCTCCCGTCGCCGTCAACGGCAGCGGAGTCGCGACCTCGCCAGTCATCACCCTCGACGACGCGGCGTCGGTCAAGTTGACGGCAACGACCAGTGACGTGCCGTCTCGCGGCGTCGGCACGATTTCGCAGACGGTGGTCGTTGACACCAGCGCGCCGAGCGCAATCACGGACCTCGCGGCGTCCGTTCCAGCCGCCCTGCGACGACAGACCACGTTTCATCTCGCCTGGACGGTGCCGATCGACGCCGGCGGCGCTGTCGCCAGCTACGACGTGCGCGTCGCTAAAGGGACACCGATCACCGCCGGCAACTTCGACGCCCTAGAGCAAATCGGCTACGGAGGGACAGCGGCGGCCGTAGGCACTACAGACGGCGTGAACGTTGCCGGACGCACCATCGAAAACGACTACTACTTCGCGGTGGCGCCGATCGATCAGGCGGGTAATCGTGGACCGCTCGCCGCGGCGGGTCCGGCCGCGGCGCACTTCAATTCGACCGTGTTGACCACCGGCATCGCTGCCGAAGCGTTTGGTTATAGGGTCGACGGCTCGACGAGTCTCGACGGGGACGCTTACTCGGACTTGGTAGTCGGCGCCGAGAACTCGAACACCGTTTACATCTACATGGGGTCGGCGACTGGCTATCCGAGCACCCCGACGTCCACCATCGTGGGCTCCTCCGTCGGCTTCGGCATAGGTGCAAGCATCGTCGGTGACATCGATTCTGATGGCCTTCCGGATTTGGCGATTGGCTCGCCGTTCGAAGGCAATGGCACTGTCTCCATCTTCAAGGGACGGCACCCCTGGCCCGCCACACTTCAGCAGAGCAGCGCTGACTACGTCGTGCAAGCAGGCTCGGGATTTGAGAGCGCTCTCAACGGCTTCACCATCGCGCCACTGGGGGACTACAATGCGGATAACGTCGATGACTTCGCCGTGGGTGCGCTCAGGTATAATGGCGGTGGGAGTGTAGGCGGCCGAATCTCCGTCGTGTACGGCGTCGCCAATGGCAGCGCATTTGGAACGGTTTCTCTGCCCGCTGACTACGGCACTCGCGCGCTCGCGATAGATGGCGTGACTGGGCAAACCCTCACGGGACTGGGCCGTTATTACGCGGGTGGCGGCACGACCTTGGTGGCGAGCTCGCCCGCCTCGGGAGGGCGCGTGATGGCCTTTCATGGTTTATCGGGGCAAGTCGGGCCGGTGACTACCGCCGATCAGGTGTTCACAGGTCCACTCGCGGGCGGCCGGACGGGCTTCGGTCTCGCGTTCTTGGGCGGGGGAGGCTCGGTCCCGGTGGTGGGCATCGGCAGCTCCGCGCAGGGGAACAACCCGCCGAACGGTCGAGTCGACCTTTTTGCGGGGAGTATTGCGACCGGTCCTTTCGGCGGTGCGCAGGCGATTTTCACCAATTCGAGGGCGACGGCAGTCGGGGACGCCTTCGGCTTGATGGTCGTGGGCAGCGCGTTCTCCAACGGCGTCACGACCTCGATCATCGGCGACGGCGCACCAGACGTGGTGCTTGGCGGCATCCGCGAGGGCGGAGCCGCAACCCACATCTACATCTTGACGGGTCAAAATGCGATCACGCCCGGAACGCGAGATATCGTTTCAGCGGCCGATGTCAGCTACCAGATGCCCCTCGGCTGGCAAGGCTGCTCCAACTACAGCGGTCCCATCAAGGACGCCAACGGTGATGGCTACGCCGATCTCGCGATTGGCGAACGGCGCCTAACGACCGGGCTCAATGGGCAAGTGCTGGTTTTGTGGTAATGGTCGGCTTGCTCCTGGAAAAGGTAGGTAGCTATGAACGAGCATGAAGCGGCCGAGAACGACACGACGGAGTGCGATAAAACGCCGCGGCGACCGTACGAAGCCCCCACTGTCACTGATTTTTTTCAGCCCATCGTGGCACTCGGGTCCGGCAATTCGACTGATTGTGCCACCCCGAGGCGGCCGTCCGGTGGAAAACCGCCCAAGCGCTAGCTGAGGCAGTGAGGGACAGCGCGGCGGTGTGGAGGGCACTCCCCGCCGCTCCGCTCCGCAGCGTGGTTGGGTTCCCCGATGCGGAAGGTATACCGTGCGCTTCTGAATGGCTGACGACCGTGGACTGCGTGCGTTCCTGACGTCGGGCAGGCTCCTCGGTTGGGGTGCGATTCTAAGCTTCGAAGTCGTTGCGCTCAGGTTGATCTACCCGGCGGCCGTCGTGCTCGTAGAGCAGGCCTGGGCTGGCTCAGCCGTAGTGCTCGCGACCCTATCCATCGGGCTGTCGTTTCTTCGCGGCTGGTCGGCGGATCGGGTCACCCGAATCGCACGCGGCCGGCTCTTCGATTCGGTGAGCGAGGCGATTGAACACTATCCGGCCCTTGCTCCCGCTGGTTCCCCCCCGGTCGAGCAACTCGAAAGCGAGATTGCTCGGGGAGTGCCCTGGGTCGAGGCGCTGGTAGCGGTAACCATGCCCGCAATCATCGGCAATGCGCTGGCGCTGCCCATGATCGCGGTCTTAGTTTGGGTTCGCATCGGTGCCCAGGCAACGTTGATCGCTTCAACAGCGATCGTCGTCGGGGTGACGGTGGGGACGATTGTCGCGCGGAAAGTCGGTACGTTCGGGGAAGTCGCTTGGAGCCACTATCAGCCGGTCGCTCGTCTGATCGAAATCGGGTTTCGAGGTCGAGTGGAGCTCGGCGTCCACCTTCGTTCCAGCGCCCACCGAGCGCGCTTGCTAACGCAGGTGGCGGGCTGGTCGACCGCCGAGCGACGGGCGTTCATTTGGGGCGGAGCTGCCACGTGGTCGGCACCGGTGGCGGCGTCGCTCACGGCCTTGGCCTTGGCCGGCCTGACAGGAGCCGAGCCGCTGCGGCTTCTGCAACAACTCGTCAGTCAGCCTAGTCGCCCCGTCGTGGTCGCGGGGCTGTTGGCGCTGACCGCCTTGCCGGCGCTCTCGTCCCTTTCTCGAGCATTGGCGGAATGGTCGACGGAGCGACCCCATTTGGACGCGCTCGAGCGCTTCGTTCGGTCGGCGTCGGGAACAATGCCGCGCGCGCCGCATACCAACGAGCCGTTGTTGCCGGCCCCTTCGCCCGTTGGCGCCATCCGCGCGCAATCGGTGCGTTTCAGTTATTCCGTTCGTAGTTCCGGGGCGGCGCCTTCGGTCGTTGAGGCCGACCTGGTCTGGCCGGCACACGATACGCTGGCGATCTGCGGCGCAAACGGCTGTGGAAAGACGACGTTGACGTGGTTGCTGATGGGCATCATCGAACCGGAGGCGGGAACCATCGGTATCGAGATCAACGGCGTAGGCCAACCGCCGTCGGCCCTAGCTGGTCGAATTGCTTACCTTCCCCAACAGCCCTACTTCGAAGAGCTGCAGACCGTCCGCGAAGCCATCCGTTTCGTGGCCACAAACGCTACCGATCGCGAGACCGAAGACCTGCTTGCGGAGCTGTTGGACGGCCACTTCACCGGCAGCGTGCAGGCCCTGCTCGAGCGAACTGTGCTGTCACTGTCGATGGGCGAGCGGCGAGTGGTAGCCGTGGCGCGGGTGCTCCTGCGCGGCTCCGACCTCACGATTTTGGACGAGCCCGAAGCGAATCTCGACGGCGAGCTCCGTCGGCGCGTCATGAATGCGCTGCGGCACGCCAAGTCTCGTTGCCGCATGCTGATCGTGACTCACGACGAGGCCTTCGCCGCCATCGCCGATCGCGTCTACCGAATGCCCTCCAAAAAGGCCCAAACCGAAACGAAGCATGGCTCTTTGGCAAGCGAGCCGACCCGCGCGGCAACGGAGGACCTCACCTCAGCCCCGCTGGCGCAGCCCCCTGACTAGGGCTCGCCCCCGGCGACCGGCGGCCATCAGCCTGGCCCAGGGTCGCATTGCGACGCGAGACAACAAGGTAACTACCGGCCCATCCAGTCGATACGAAATGGGCCCCTTGCTGAAGCGCACCGCGCGACCGAGCAATTGAGACGCTTGCACCGGCGGATCGACTCCCGCGCTCGAATCGCCACGAGTCTCGAGCCTGTCCGGTCCGAGTTGTAAGACGCGATGCGATACCATATTTTTGCCGTCGAACCAGACCGCGATGTCCCCGATCCGTAGCTCGTCGATGCTGCACCGTTCGACGTGGACGTTACCGTTGGGCCAGATCCACGGCCTCATGCAGCCGCCGGCGGTAGGGAACACGACCTCGGTCATCTGGCTGCTTTTGTCGATTTGGGGATCAGCACGGCGTGCGCGGCCGAAGCTTCATGCTCCTGGTATTGCACCACCGCGTACCCGGCCTGCTCGGCTTCGGCTACGAAGCTCCTCTCGGTGAAGCGGTGGATGCCTCCAGTGCCTCCATGCACTCCGTCTCCCACCTCGAACATTGAATCATCGGTTCCCAGCAGCTTTCGCAGATTCAAGCGCAACCGATGGGGGCGCTCGCCTTCCTTCATGTCGCTAGCGACGAAAAAGCTCAGCAGGACCGGACCGTGAGGGCATAGCGAACGGAGCGAACAAAGAAATCGAACGCGACGTGCCGCTCGGAGCAGATGCGTGTAGCTGCCCCAACCGACGATCACTGCGTCCACTTGGCCTGTCCCTGAATGCTCGTCCGAGACTGGACCTGCCGAGTCGAGCGCCTGGTGCGTTCCGACATACAGGCGATCCTTCGCCTCGAAGAGGCGAGGATCGCGTCGAAGCGCAGCGATGAACTGATCAACGGGATCGTAAGCTGACGCAATTCGATACCCAAGCTCGACTAAACCGAAGAGCTCGCGTCCCCCGCCGCACGCGCCGACGAGAATCGACGCCGGCGGCGGTGGAAAGGAGCGTTCGATGGCGAGCCGTTCGAATTCGAATAGACCCAACTCGTTGTGCGCGGAGCCGCTCGCATACTTGATCGATCGACCATACAGCTGGCGGCTCAGATCCGACCAGCCGTCTTCATCGAGCAAGCGGAACATGAGCTCCTCTCGCGCAATCGCCAAAGTGCGCGCAATTCGATCGAGCTCGAATGTCCAGCTGAGCAGACTTGAGCGTGACATCAGGTTTGTTTTCGCAAGCTAGCGGCCCATGAGCCCGCCCAGTTCCAAACTTCGCGCAGCAGAACGAGCAGGCGACCCGCGGTCAGGTGGACGGACGTCGGGCCCGGTTGGGTGAGCATGCGCAGAAATAGCCGGGTAGCATAGCCGCGGTCGAGCTGACTCGCGAGCGCATGACGCAAGAGCACCCCGGTTGGCCCACGCATCGCCGTCTCGAGATCACCTTGTTGAAGTGCGCGCGCCAAACTAAGCGCACTCTTCAAATCGCCTTCTGTCATTGCCGCGGTCAGGAAAGCGCCAGCCTGTTCGAACGCTCCGTGTCCCGCTTGCTCTAGGTCGGCAAGATCTGCAAACGTCTTGAGAGGTGAGTAGCCATGGGGTGAGCGAGCGTGCTGCACCAGACCGTGGGCGAGCGCATGGGCCGTAACGATCACCGGACTCGGAAGAAGGGCTTTTCCCGATTGGCGAGTCAGGCCCGCCGAGAGCAAATCGTCTGCGTGCGCGAAGGGCTGCCCGGCGCCCAGAGTGACCCCTGGCAAGTGAAGATGCACTTCGACGAGCGCGCCATTCGAATCCCGCAGAATGGGCAGCTGATGAGCGGACTCCGGCTCACTGACCTGCTGGTAACCGGTCTCCAAGAGCGCGTCTTGGAATCGTTGCGCCGAGGCCTGCGGCACGAGCACGTCGATGTCGCTTGCCGAGCGTGCGCCCGCTCGCAGCGCTCCCATTCGATTCAATGCCGCGTACTTCAAGAGGATGCACGGCACGTTCGAGACTTGGGCCTGCTGCAGCAGCAAATCCAACGCGCGCTCCAGCAGCGCCTCGCGCGCCACGGTGGCAACATATTGTTCGCGCAAGCGATGCGCCGCCTCCGGACCCATCTCTCGCTCGAGCAGCGCGCGCGGGTGCCGGGCTGCGATGCGCCCCGCGACATCCAGCCGCAGCGCGACCTCTGCCGCCTTTGTCCCCGCCAGGGGCGCCGCCGGTGACCAAGCCAGCGGCCCGAGCGCGCGCTTCAGCACCCATTCCAGCTCCACATCGAGCGCAAACGACGGTGGACGAAAGCCGAGCGCTCTCGCGCGTGCCGGTCGCTCGCTTCGCTGGAGCAAACGCCAAGGTGCTCCGTTCAAGCGGACAAAGCGTAACACCAGGCAAGACGTGCGTGCAAGGCCGCCACACCTTCTTCACTAAGGGTAGTAGAGAGCGCCATCGCCGAGAAATGTATCTGCTTGAAGGAGTCCTCCTCCCCAGACGAGCATCGCCTTGTCGGTCCAAGTCGCCACGTGAAATGGCCGCTCCTTAGGCGCGTTCATGGTGGTCGTTGGTTTCCAGGTGTCGGTCGCTAGTGCGTATTCCGACGTGATCCGATCAGCGTTCCGACGGCATTCGATCGCCGTTCCGACAGCATCCGATCAGCGTGCCGGAGCATCCGATCGGCAATTCCG
>FSUE01000799.1_pt1 | contig 11491 bp, 9 predicted proteins | sample 1637031 | NCBI WGS metagenome assembly FSUE01 (sample SAMEA3914819, study PRJEB12502) | metagenome | biome: forest; material: soil | place: Canada | collected 2010-06-26 | depth 0.3 m | reverse complement strand
GCAACGGGCGGAGGGCGGTGGCGTGGGCGCGGTTTCGGGCGCGGCGCACGCAGGCGCGGCGAACGGCGGTTCGCCGGGGTCGGATTGGCTGGTCGCGGTGGCGGCTCGGCAGTGGGCGGCGTTGCAGGCAGTGGACGCGCGGGCGTGGCGGCGATCGGTGGTTACACGGAAGGCGGTTACGCGGAAGGCGGTTACGCGGAGGGCGGTTACGCGGAGGGCGGCTACGCGGAGGGCGGCTACGCGGAGGGCGGCGCGGGCGCTCCGATCGGCGGCGACGCTGGGGCAGGTGGCGGCGCAACCTGCGAGGTCAACGGTAAGTCTTACCGGGTGGGCGAGCGATTTGGTCAGGGCTGCTCGAGCTGCACCTGCGCGGCAGACGGTTCGATCAGCTGCGATGAGAGGCTCTGTGTGTTGCGTTGCCAGAAGTAAGTTGCCGCGTTCGCGGCCGAAGCCCACGCCGCGAGCGCGTGTGACCCACTCGATCCATTGGCGTGCCAAGCCGGCACCCGCCCCAGATCGTGAAGACGATCAAGGGCGACTGCCACTAAGACATGCAGAGGTCGGCCGTGCGTGCTGTAAATGGTGCGCTTGGCGACATCCTCGGTTAGGTCGCGGGGTTGCTCGGGTTACCAAGGCGCGCGCGCGCTGGCATCGCAATTTCGACGCGCATGCCGCTGGGCGTGGTCAATGCGAACGGGCGCTCGGCGGTCAACGACGCCGAGAGCAGCCCCCAAGACTCGGTCGAAAAGCTCACCGAGCAGCCGTCTTCGAACGTGCGAACCTCGTCGACGTGCTTGCCGCCCGGCACCACCACCAGGCACGAGCCGCTGCGTCGCGAGCCGTCCGAGCCCTCCGGAGAAATGCCGCTCATCCCAGCCTGCCCGGGAGTCCAAACCAAGATCGCGTTGGCGTTCGGCGCCGGGCGGGTCAACAGCGCAAACGGCGCGCCCGGCGCGAGCGCGCGCAGGCTGCGCAGCAAGCTCGTCGTGTCGCTGGGCAGGTTCACGCGCAGTGAGTCGTCGTGCAATAGGAAGGAGACACCCGGCGCGCGCACGCGCGGCACCTGGGTCAACCGGCTATCGGCCTCGTTGTCGGTCATGGCGCTCGACCGCTCTAAATCGCTCCAAGTCGGAAACGGAAACAGCCGCAGCTGCAACCCGATGCGTGTCAGCACGCGATACACCCCGAAATCCAGCGCGGTCCGCATCTCGCGCGCGTCGACCGAAACCGCCGCCAGTGCTTGCTCCGGCAAGCGCACGCCGGCCATGGCGCGCGCGTCGGCGTAGAGCAACCCGCTGTCGGCGCGCCCGAACAGGCCACGCTGGCCAAATTGCGTGAACCCGCCGGCGTCGACCAAGTTGCCTTCGCGCGCCCAGGCGTACACCGTGGCTACGAAGCGCACGAGCTCGCGCATCTTTTCGCTGGGGTCTTCGTCGCTCGCCAGGCGCACAGTGAACACCAGCTCGCGTTGCCGGCGCTTGGCCAACCCGTCGGTTACGGCGCTCAGAAAATTGCCGCTGAAGCCATCGACTGCGTCGTGCGCGAAGAACTCGACCACGAGCTTGCCCGGCACCGCGTCGACGAACGTCGACTTGCCCGGTTTTGGCGGCCACAGCTCGGTCCTGCGCTCCGCTCCACCGAAAAGCTTGTCGAACACGCCCATGCCCGAAACGGTAGCGCGAAGCCTCCGAATGGGTAGGCCCCGTTTGCAGGCCGCGCGGCTGCGCGGCCCCACGTTATCTGACCACTCATCTCATCCCGTCTGTGGTCACGCCCGGCGAACGACCCCTTCGGGTCTCCGCTTCGCCCACGCGTGGGCGCGGGCCGAGAATTTACAGGGAGATCGGGAGATCGGGAGTCGTGCGAGCACAGATTCTGGGGTTCGCGCTGGCGCCTGCAGATCGCCACCACCTGCCCTGCGGAGGCCTCGTGCTCACCTCCAAGGAAAATATTTTTGGCTTTGGTCCTCCAAAGACAAAAATGCGCTCTTCCTCGCAGACCTCCCGATCTCCCGATCTCCCTGTGAAATCTCGATCGGCACGAGGCCACCCGAAGCCGCCACGGGAGCTTCTGCGATTGGGGCTGCGGGGTGGCAGCCCTTGGCGTCACAGCTCGAGTTGGAACTGGGCGGTCACGCGCGTGCTGCTGCGATCGAAGTACGGGAAAGCGGGTAGCGGTTTGGGTGAGTCGATGACGGGCGTGCCTTTTTGAACGTTGGTGCGCTTCACGTCGACCAGAAAGCGCATTTGCTTCTTGAACGGAATGCCGACGCCGGCCGTGAGCTCGCGGCGGCGGCCCACGGCGTGATCGCGATCGAGATCGAGCCACTCGGCACGCACGACCGGCGTGAGCCGCAACCAGCCAGCGTGGACATCGTACGCTGCCAGCGCCCAAGCCGCCCAGAACGAGCGCGCACCGTAGCGCTCAACGACGTCGACGCGGTCGCCGATCAGGCCTTCGGCGCGCACCATCAAGTGGTGACGTTCGAAGGTGGCGTCGGCGCTGTAGGCTTTGCCGGCGGCCCAATTTTGCTCGCGCGGGTAGAGCGGATCGGTCGGGTTCGGTAGCACGTCCTTGCTCGAAGTTTCGAACGGCCGTTTGTAGTCTTGGCTGGTCGGCATGCCGATCGCGTCGACGCCGAGGCGCAGGCCCTTGAGCGGCTTGGATTCGATGCGCGCGCCGATCGCCCCGAGCGGCGAAGCGTGCTCGTCCTTGGCGTGACCGGCGAACGCGCCGAGCGAGACGCGCAGCAGCTTGGGCTTGGGTAGCGGCGCCACCATCAGCTCCACGCCGACGTCACGCCCACCAAATCCCAAATTTTTGATCACGTCGTCGGTCGCGCCCAAATCCGTCAGCTCGAAGCGCGCGATCGGATCGAGCTCCATCGTCGAGTACGGCAGCTTCAGGATGCCGAGCGCAATTTCGACGCGCTTCGGCAGCGGGCGCACGGTGGCGTACGCTTGCTTGAGCACGTTCTCGGGGTTGTTCAGCTTCGAAAAATCCAAGATCGCTTTGAAGCCGAGCTCCGGCAGCGGCTCGGCGCCCAGGCGCAGGAAGAAGCGCTGCAGGTCGAAGCCGTCACCGTCGTGCACCAAGACGTCTTCGCGCAGCGCGTAGCCGGGGCGTGAATTCTTGCTCGGCTTGGCGAAGGTTTGCCGGTAACGCGTCTGCAACAACACGCGCAGCGACAGCGCGCCGGCGCTGACCCCGCCGGCTTCGTCACCGAACGGATCACCCGCGAACGAATCTTTGGGCGGGTCGTCGTCAGGGCGCTTGTCGGCTTGCTTCGCCGCGGCGTCTTTGTGCTTCTTTTGCTTGTCGTGCTTGGCCGCTGCTACGGCCTCCGCTGGTGGTGGCTCTTGCGCCAGCACGCGCGAGGCGAACACCAAACCTGCCAGCCCCGCACCAATCGACGAAGGAAATAGTCTCAAGGGATCTCGTAGGCGCTGAGCTCTTCGACGGCGCCGGTGGTCGGATTTTCTTCGCGGATCTTGCCGACGCCCGCCGCAAACCAAAACAGCTTGGTTTCAGGGCTGGTGACGTTGTCGCGCTGAATCTTGACGGCTGTGAATTTGCCAGCCGGCACCGCGAGCTCGTCGGCTGGGTCGAGCACGGTGTACGTGTGCGTCGTCGTGCCGGGCTTGATCGCGCCCGGTGCGCACTTCGACGCCGTGCTGGCGATCACGCACACCTGGGTCCAGTCGTCGTCCAGCGTCACCGTGTCGCCAGTGCTGGTCCAGGCTTCGTCGTAGCGCAAAAATGGCGGAGCGTAGCTGGTCGTGACCGCGACCACGTCGCCGACCGCGACCTCTTTGTACGCGCGGTACACGCGCGTGCTGTCGATGACGTGCGTGCTGCGCGTCTGCTCGCCTTGCGCGTCTTCCTGATCCGACAGAATGAAGGCGTCTTCGCCCTGGTAGGTGGTCGCGACGACATCGTCGGTCTCGTCCCACGGATCGTCGACTAGGTTGGTGTGGTGGTAGGTCCAGCTGGCGCCATCGACGAGCGGGAAATGGCTGTCGCGGCTGCCAGCGGCGGGCGGCGGTCCGGCGATGCTACTGGCGCCGGCGCTGGCCTCGATCGCCGGCTTGCGGCCTAGGTCGTACGGATCGCTCGGCGCGCCGCCACCGACGCAGCCGCTCAGGCTCAGGCTCAGGAAAAGCCCGGCAAAAGCCAGGCAGGCTGCGCGAGCGAGACTGATTTTCGACTCGACCATCCGGGGATACAGTAGGCAAGAAGCCGGAACGGGCATGGTCACGGCGTTGTCACCTTTCGTGCCCCCGCCGCAAACAAAGCGATCAGACATGAAAGAAACTAGCAGCGCCGCCGATTGCCTCACCTGCTACGGCAAGGGCGAGATCGTCGACGATTTCGGCCCCAGCCGCTGCCCGGACTGCGGGGGCGCCGGTAAACAACTCGACGGCAACACCCAAACCGAATGGCGTCTGCGCGACATCGAAGGTGGGCACGTTGGTACCGCGCACGGCTGTGAAGCCGACGTGCGTTGGCTAGCGTTCGAGCTGCGCCGCGCGCGCGAAGCGTTGGTGCAAATTGTCAGCCGCAGCCAAGACGCGGACGACGATGACCAACTAGCGCGCGAGGTGCGTCACGTTGCGATCGAAGCGCTGTCGCTCTACCAACGCGTTCCGTGACTGAGCGCGCGCCAGGCTAGGGATAAACGCCGAGGTTTACCGTCGGCTGCGACGCGTCGTCGACCAATGCGGCGGGGCGCGACATGATGACGAGCCCGAGCGCGACCGCGAACAAGAACGCGGCCACGCTGATCTGCTGCCGCACGCTGAGCGACTCGACCAGCTCTTGGACTTGCAGGCTGAGCTGGCCATCACGGCTGCGTAGCTCACCGAAAAAATTGCCGAAGCTGCGGCGCTCTTCGCGCGGCGCGGGCGGCGGCGGTGCCCATTCGTTGTCGGCGCTTTGCTCCTGGCGTTCGAACCAGGCCGCGTTGCGCGCGGCGGTGGTTTCGTGCGGCGACGTGGCGGTGGGCCGCCTGGCACCGCGCGGCGCTCGGTCGTAGGCGCGGCGCAGCGCCGGATCCAACAGCACCTTGGCGGCGACGTTCAACCGCGTCATGCGCGGCACCGCTTCAGGATCTTCTTGGTTCAGATCTGGATGGCTGGCGCGCACGCGGTGGCGGTAGGCGACGCGGATCTCCGATTCGGTCGCGTCCGGCAGGAGCCCGAGCTCCCCGTACAGATCCGCGTCGAGCACGTCTTTACCCAGCCGCATCTAGCCTCCGATTATTGCGCAAGAACCTAGGTAGACAATGCAAAGGTTGCGAAGTTCCCGCGCTTGGCCGATTTTCGAGCCATGGAGCCCGCCTCCGACATTCGTCTGTTCGTGTATGGCCTACTGCTCCAAGGTGAGAGGGAGCACGGCCTGCTCGAAGGCGCCCGCCTTTTGGGCGACGCCACTACCGTTCCCGAGCATACGTTGGTCGATTTGAATTTCTACCCGGCGTTGCTGGTCGGCGGTCAGGTGGCGGTGCTGGGCGAGCTGTACAGCGTCAGCCGCGAGCTGCGCTTCAAGCTCGACGTCCACCACCAGTGCCCGGCTCTGTTTCGGCGCGTCGTCGTCAGGTTGGCCGATGGCACCGATGCCGAGACCTACGCCATGGATGACGAGAAAGTGCGCGGGAAGCGCCGGCTGCGAGGTGGCAGCTGGCGGGGCCGCTTCGAGCCGCGGAAAAGCAGCGTGCCGCCCGGCCCGATGACGGAATACGCGCGAAAGCGCTTCAGCTGATTCGGTGCGGGAGGCGTGTTAGCGTCCCCGAGGCCTCGGTGCGCGCGTAGCGTGGCGAGGGTGAGGTCGGTTTCGGAAAGTCATGAGCACACCTTCGATGCTGCTTCTGTGCGCGGGCGCGGCTGCAAGTCTGGCGGGGGTGTGGACGCTGGCTGGTTTGTCCGAGAGCTCGCCGCTGCGCGCCACGCCGCGCGTGATGGCTGCCACCGCGATCGGATTGCTGGGAGCGGCGATCGTGTACGGCCGAGTACCGGCGACCGCGCGCGGTGAGCTGGCGTTGCCGCTGCTGTTCGGAATCGTCAGCGTGCTCGGGTTGGCGGTTGGCGCCGCGAAGATCGAAGCTGCGCTCGCGGACCGCGACGGGCAGCGCGTGGTTCGGCGCTCGGCCGGGATCGTGTCGGGCGCGTTCTTCGGCATGGCCGCCGTAGGCGCGGCCAGTTTGGATTTGAGCAGCAGCTCGCTGTCGCAGGTGCGCTTGGGCTGGGCGTTGATGTTTGCGCTAGTGGCCGCGGTGTTGATCGTGTTCGCCGGGCGCGCGCGTTACGCGGGTGTGGGCGTGCAGACGCTCGGTCAACGCGCGTTGGTGCTGGCTTTGGTTGGCCTGGCGCTGCTGGTGGGTGCACGGCTAACGCGAGCATCAGCGCCGGGTGCGGTGGTCCCCGTAGCGCCACCGGCCAGCGCTGTTGCCAGCGCGGCTGCAAGCTCGCCTACGGCCGAGGTCGTCGAAGCAACCGTAGCCGCGCCGCCCGCGTCGTTGGCTGCCCTTGCATCTGCCGCGCCCGAAATTCCCGCTGCCGCCAGCGCTGCCGCCCCGGTTGCGCCGGCTCAACCCGGGGCGTTGCAGATCGAGGCGATCACGACGCGCGGCTTGCTCGAGGCCGACGCGCGCGGCGGTGTGACTCGCCGTATGGAGCGCTTGCAGGCCTGCCTCGAGGATCCGAAAAATCAACAGAGCGGGTCGTTGTCGCTCAAGATCGGTATCGATCCATCCGGTAGCGTCTCCTACAGCAAAGCCACGGGCGGTGACCTTTCAAGCACGTCGCTCGGCGCTTGCTTGTTGGCCGTCTTCTACAAAATGGGTTTTGCGGCGCCGGCGTCCAACGGCGCCAGCTTCGAGATCACGCTGCGGATTCCGCCACGGTAGGAGCGGGCGCGAGCGGCGCAGACAGGGGGTCGGCGCCATCGGTTTTGCCGGCAACCTTTCGGAAACGCGGGGCCTGCCAAAGTCCGCGATGAAGTCGGGCGCCGAAGATGGTAAGTGGCTGAGCTCCCTCGAAAATCCGCATGGACACGGCCGCAGAAGAGCTCCCCCGCCTCGTTATCGAGAGTCTTTCACCCCAGCTGGACGGGGGCCGCTACCCGATCAAGCGCCTGCTCGGGAGGGTCGTCGACGTTGGCGTGAACATCTTCAAAGATGGTCATGACCTGATCGCCGCCCACATTTTGTATCGGCCGGTCGGAGCGAGCGAATTCCGCAGCGCGCCGCTCACCTACCATTTCGACGTCGATCGCTGGTTCGGCTCGTTCAAAGCCGATCGGCTGGGTCGTTGGGAATACACGGTCGAAGCTTGGCCCGACCGCTACGGCACGTTTCGCAGCGACTTGGGCAAGCGCCTGAACGCCGGCCAAGACGTACGCTCCGAGCTGCTCGAGGGCGCGGAGATCTTGCTCAAGCAGTCGCGCTTTCTCAAGGGTGACGCCAGCAAACGCATCAAAGAGGCCGCCCAAAAGCTGGCCGATCCGTCGCTTTCGCTGGAAGAGCGGCTGCGCGTCGCGTTTGCCGATGACGTGGTCGAAACCGTGCGCGCCCCGCTGCTGCCGGGCGACGCTACCCGGCTCGAGCCGTTGCCGTTGATCGTCGATCGTGCCGAAGCTGGGTTCAGCGCTTGGTACGAGCTGTTCCCGCGCTCACAAGGCACGGTACCGGGCAAGCACGGCACGTTCGCGGACACGGCCGAACGGCTGCCGGAAATCGCGGCCATGGGCTTCGATGTGATCTACCTGCCGCCGATCCATCCGATTGGCGTCACGCATCGCAAGGGCCGCAACAACTCGGTCACGTGTGAGCCGCACGACGTTGGCAGCCCGTGGGCGATCGGCGGCCCGGACGGCGGCCACGACGGCATTCACGCCGAGCTTGGCACGATCAGAGACTTCGACGCGTTGGTGAAAGAAGCCGCCGAGCTCGGCATCGAAATCGCGCTCGATTTCGCGCTGCAGTGCTCGCCCGATCACCCGTGGGTGAAGGCGCACCCGAATTGGTTCTTCGTGCGTCCCGACGGCACGCTGCGCTACGCCGAGAACCCGCCCAAGAAGTACGAAGACATTTACCCGATCAACTTCTGGTCGGAAGATCGCGAAAACCTCTGGAACGCGTGCCGCGACGTCGTCTTGTACTGGGTGCAGCACGGCGTGAAGACCTTCCGTGTCGACAACCCGCACACGAAGCCGTTGGTGTTTTGGGAATGGCTGATCAGCGACGTGCAGCGTGAGCACCCGGACGTGATCTTCTTGTCCGAGTCGTTCACGCGGCCCAACCGCATGAAGTCGCTCGGCAAGCTCGGCTTCACCCAGAGCTACACGTATTTTACGTGGAAAAACTCGGCCTGGGAGTTGCGCGACTACGTGAACGAGCTGACGAAGACCGACATGGTCGAGTACTACCGGCCGAATTTCTTCGCGAATACGCCGGATATTTTGCACGAGTACCTGCAGCACGGCGGGCGCCCGGCGTTTCGAATCCGCTTGGTGCTGGCGGCGACGTTGTCGCCGATTTACGGCATCTACAGCGGGTATGAGCTGTGCGAGCACGTCGCCGTCAAGCCGGGCAGCGAGGAGTACCTCGACTCCGAGAAATACGAGATCCGCGTGCGCGACTGGAACGCGCCCGGCAACATCAAACAAGACATCAGCAAGCTGAACCGAATTCGCGCCGAAAACGCCGCGCTACACGAGCTTTCTAACATCGAGATGGTGGCGACCGATTTCGACGGCATCTTCGCGTACCGGAAGCACACGCCCGGCAACGAGCTGCTCGTGATCGTCAACTTGGACCCACATCGAGCTCACGAAACCATGGTCGACGTGCCGATCGCCGCGCTCGGCATCGACGTCAACGAGCCGTACGAAGTGAACGATCTGCTGACCGGCATGCGCTACACCTGGCGCGGCTCGCGCAACTACGTGCGGCTCGACCCCAACGAACGCGTCGCGCACCTCTTCCGCATCACGCGCCGCGCCTAACCCCTCCTTTTTTTTGGCATGCGTACTCGTCCTGGCTCTCCCTATCCGCTCGGCGCCACTTGGGATGGCGAGGGCGTCAATTTCGCGATTTTCTCGCAGCACGCGACGTCGGTCGAGCTGTGCTTGTACGACCGCGAGACGTCCGAAAAGGAGCTGATCCGCATCCCGTTGGTCGAGCGCACCAACCGCGTCTTTCACGTTTACCTGCCCGACGTGCGCCCGGGCCAGCTCTACGGCTACCGCGTCGAAGGTCCGTACGCGCCCGAGCAAGGCCACCGCTTCAACCCGCTCAAGCTGCTGCTCGATCCGTACGCCAAGGCGATCTCCGGTGAGGTGCGCGGGCTGGACGAAATGTTCGGCTACAAGATGCGCGACCCGGGCGGTGACATCTCCAAGAGCGAGCTCGACAGTGGACCGCTCATGCCCAAGTCGGTCGTCGTCGAAACGGCGTTCAGCTGGGGCGACGATCGGCCGCCGAGCGTGCCGTGGAGCCGCACGCTGATTTACGAGTGCCACGTGCGTGGCATGACCATGCGCCACCCGGACGTGCCCGGCCACCTACGCGGCACGTACTTGGGGCTCGCGTCCGACGCAATCATCGACCACCTGCGCTCGCTGAAGGTGACGGCGGTCGAGCTGTTGCCGATTCATCACCCGGCCGGTGAGCGACGGCTCGAGGATCTGAACCTCACCAACTACTGGGGCTACAACACGATCGGTTTCTTCGCTCCCGACCCGCGCTTCGCAACCGGCGCGCTCGGCCAGCAAGTCACTGAGTTCAAGACGATGGTCAAGGCGTTTCACCGCGCCGGCATGGAGGTCATCCTCGACGTCGTCTACAATCACACCGGCGAAGGTTCGCAAGACGGCCCGACCGTCTGCTTCCGCGGCATCGACAACGCGTCGTACTACCGGCTGAACCAGCAGAACCCGCGCCACTACGTCGACTTTACCGGTTGCGGTAACAGCTTCAACGTCTTGCACCCGCGCGCGCTGCAGCTCGTGCTGGACAGCCTGCGCTACTGGGTGACCGAGATGCACGTCGACGGTTTCCGCTTCGACCTCGCGTCCACGCTGGCGCGCGATCCTTACGAATTCGACTCGTTTTCACGCTTCTTCGCGCTGGTGCAGCAAGACCCCGTGTTGCAGAAAGTGAAGCTGATCGCCGAACCCTGGGATCTCGGACCTGGCGGTTACCGGCTGGGTGGCTACCCGCCGGGTTGGGCGGAGTGGAACGGGCGTTACCGCGACTGCATCCGTCGCTTCTGGCGCGGTGACGAAGGCCAGGTGCCGGAGCTGGCTTCGCGCCTGTCCGGCTCGAGCGACATCTTCCACGGTGGTGATCGCGGGCCGTACGCCAGCATCAATTTCGTCACCTGCCACGACGGCTTCACGCTCAAGGACTTGGTCAGCTTCGACCGCAAGCACAACGAAGCCAACGGCGAGGACAACCGCGACGGCAACAGCGACAACGCCAGCAAGAACTGGGGCGTCGAGGGCGAGACGCGCAGCGCGCAAGTCTCGCGGCTGCGCGAGCGCATGATGAAGAACATGCTGGCCACGCTGGCGTTCTCGCAAGGCGTGCCGATGATTTCCCACGGCGACGAGATGGCGCGCAGCCAGAAGGGCAACAACAACGCCTACTGCCAAGACAACGACTTGAGCTGGCTGTCGTGGGATCTCGACCCGGCCCAGACCGAGTTGCTGGATTTCGCCAAAAAGGTGTTCGCGATCACGCGCACCAATCCGCTGTTCCGTCGTCGCCGCTTTTTCGCGGGCGGCGCGGTTTCCGCTCACGGCGTCAAAGACGTGTCTTGGGTCCGGCCGGATGGCGCGGAGATGACCCTGGAAGATTGGGGTAATCCCAAAAACCACATCCTCGGCATGCTCATCCCGGGTGAGGCATCCGACGACGTCGATGAGCGCGGCCGGCCGAACCAGGGGCAATCCTTGCTGCTGCTGCTCAACGGCAGCAATCGGTCACATAAGTTCGCCCTGCCGAACCTCCCACAAAAGGGGCATTGGCAGGAGGTCGTGAACACCGCTCAAGCGACGCAACGCATCCAAAAAGGTAGCGGGATCAATGTTGCGCCGCACTCACTTGTACTGCTTTGCTACCTCCTCGACTGATGGCTTCCCTTATCCGTACCCCAGGTTTTCAATCGTCCGATCCGGTTCTGCTCGGCGATGTAGAGAAGCTCACCAGTCTGCTGGAGGATCGCTGTCACGAACCGCACGCGGTCTTGGGCGCTCACCCGGCCCAGCACGGCGGCGGCGCCGGCATCGTGGTCCGCGCGTTTCATCCCGACGCGACCGGGTGCGAGGTCGTGATGGGCGGCAGCTCGTGGCCGATGGCGCTGCTCGCGGGCGGCGTGTTCGCGGTGTTCTTGGCCGGGCACCGGCTGCCCATCGACTACAAGCTGCGCTTCCGTTTCGCCGACGGCCAAACTTGGGAGCGCGAGGATCCGTACCGGTTCCTGCCCTCGCT
>FSUE01000079.1_pt1 | contig 11531 bp, 7 predicted proteins | sample 1637031 | NCBI WGS metagenome assembly FSUE01 (sample SAMEA3914819, study PRJEB12502) | metagenome | biome: forest; material: soil | place: Canada | collected 2010-06-26 | depth 0.3 m | reverse complement strand
CGTGTAGTCGGCGCCGGCAGCGGCCGGGCGGAACGTCGCCATGTCGAGGCCGTTCGGCAAAAAGATGTAGACCAGCCGCACCGGCGCCGTTTCACCCGCTGCGCGCGCAGCCCTGGGCAACGCCGACTCCAAGAACGGCAGCCCGAGCAGCGTGGCGCCACCGCCCAGCAGCAATCGCCTTGAAATTTGCAGGCCGCGCTTCATCGAGACCCTCGCGGGAAGGCTTCGGTCGACCCACCCGTCAAGCCCGGCTCCTGGCGAAGTTTTCGCGAGCACCGAAGCGCAGCGTAGGTCGCTACGTGAGCATCGGAGCGCAGCGAAAACACAGCCAGGGGCCGGGATCGGCGGGTGACGTACCCGGTGGAATCGCGGTGGAAGACGGCGTGCTTCATGGCGTGCCTCCGGCGGGTTCACCGCGTCGATTCGTAAAGGTAGGAGCGGTGACGATGCGGACCGCCAGCTCGCTGAAGGCGAAGTTGTTCTTGGTCAGCGCATCGACCAGGCCGTCGAGCGTCGGGCCGTCCATGTGACCTGCCGCTTCGACTGGTGGACGGCCGAGCGCGTAGCTGTACAGCTTGGACGCCGCGCAACGCGCGAACTCCGGCTTGGCGGCAACCAGCGCCGCCAGCTCTTTTGCGCCGGCGAACATTTCGCCGGTTGGCAGCTGGCCGGTCGGGTCGATCGGCTTGCCGGCGTCCATGTCGCGGTAGGCGCCGATCGCGTTGTAGTTCTCGAGGCCAAGGCCGATCGGGTCCATCAGTTGGTGACAGCTGTTGCAGGTCGGGTCGGCGCGGTGTTGGGCCAAGGCTTGGCGTTGCGTGAGGCCTTGCTCTTTGGCCATCGCGACGCCGGCCAGATTCACGTTCGGCGGCGGCGGCGGAATCGTGGCGCAGAGCAGGTTGTCGAGCACCCACTTGCCGCGCACGACCGGTGACGTGCGATTGACGTGCGAGGTGAGCGTCAAGAAGCTGCCCTGGGTGAGAAAGCCGCCGCGCTGGGCGTTGCCGGTCAGCTCAACGCGCGTCAGCTCGGTTTTGCCGACGGCGGGCAAGCCGTAGTGCAGCGCCAAGCGATCGTTGACGTAGGTGTAGTTGGCGGTCAGCAGCTGCACCAGCGGCGCGCCTTGAAACGCGATATCGCGGAACAACAGCTCGGCTTCCGAGCGCATCGCGCTGAGCAGCGGCGCGTCGACGTTGGGGAACAACATCGGATCGGGCTGCAGGCTGTCGACGGCGCGCAGACTCAGCCATTGGCCGGCGAAATTGTCGATCAACGAGTGTGCGCGGGCGTCTTGCAGCAAGCGCGCGGCCTGCTCTTTCAGGGCGGCAGGCGTGCTGAGCGCGCCGCTTTCGGCGCTGGCCAAAAGCGCGCTGTCGGGTGTGCTGCTCCACAAGAAGTAGGACAAGCGTGAAGCCAGCTCGAAGGCGGTGAGCGGGTGAGGGGTGAGCGATGTCGGGTCGGCGTCGAGCTCGACCCGGAACGTGAAATGCGGCGAAAGCAGCACCGCGCGCAGCCCTAGGCCGAGCCCGACCTCGGCCGTGTCGCCGTTGGCTTTGGCAACGTTGACGACCGCTAGCAAGCGCTCGACATCGGCGTCAGCGACCGGACGACGCCATGCGCGGTAGGCGAAGCCCTTCAAAACTTGGCGCAGGCAAGCGTCGCCCGTCGCGAGATCGCAAGTGACGATGGCGGCGCGTTGCGTGGCATTGCCGAGCGCTTCGGCGACCAAGGCTTTGGCGGCGGTGTGGTACACGCTGAGGTGAAGCGGCGACAGCGTGAGCACATCGGCCATGTTGTCGAAGCCGAAGCCGCGGTCATCGATCGGAAAATCATCGGCCGGCGTCAGCTTGGTGCCGAGCAAGTCGCGGACGGTGTTGTTGTATTCGGCGCGATTCAGCCGATGCAGCGTGACGCGGCCCGGATCCGTCGCTTGGGCGGACGCGCCGCCGGCGCCGTTGCCACCACTGCTCGTCCCGCCGCCGGGATTGGTGGGCAGGCCACCGGGCTGGCCTTGCCCGTCGAGCCGCGCGGTGCAGCCGATCAAGCTCAGCGCCGAAAATCCCAGTAGAGCCGCGGAAAAAAGCAGGTTTCGCACTCTGTTAGATGAGTGCCCGGGTGCACGAAGGTTTGGGCGGCTCTTCTCACAAACTGAGCCGAAAAATGCTGCCGTTTGGTCGTCGTCGGAACATTGCAGCGTGTTTGGTGGATCTGCGTCCAGCCTACGACCTTTGACCACACGCGAACCGCCACCGGACCCCTGACAGCTTTGTTGCGGTGACGGTGACAATGTCGGCTCGCGCTCGCACGTATCGACCAAACCCGATGCGCTGCATTGCTCGTCTGCCTCCGTTCGTCGTGAGCCTGCTCCCCTTGCTGGTCGTGACGCTCGGCCTGGCTGGGTGCACGGCGGAGGTCCAGGGCGTGTCCGGGACGCCGGGCGCCGCGGGAAGCGCTGGCACCGGGGGCACCGCGCAGGGCGGTTCGCCCACCGACCTGCCCGGCATGCGGCCCGGCGATGCTGAGCTCGTGGTCGGCACCTCGATCATCCACCGCCTCACGCGCGCCGAGTACGCGAACACGATTCGCGATCTGCTCGGCGCATCGCTCACCTCGCTGGATAGCCTTCCGCCCGACTCTGGCGCCGACGGCTTCACCAAGGCCTCCGTTTCGCAGGCGTCCAGCGCCAATACGTTGCAGGCCTACGAGGCAGCGTCGGACGAGCTGGTCGAGACCGTCTTCAAGGACGCGAAGCTCCGCGCGCAGCTGGTGACGTGCGAGCTAACGACCGGCAACCCCTGCATTCGGTCGACGCTCGAGGCGTTCTTGCCCAAGGCCTGGCGCAGGCCCGTGCAAGCGTCCGAGGTGGACCGGCTGATGACGCTGGCTGGTACCGAGGCGCTGGCGGGTGGCTCGGCCGAAGAACAGCTGCGGCTCGCACTGCGCGCCGCGCTGATCTCGGCCAAGTTCCTGTACCTGATCGAGGCGGACCCGAACCCCGCCGACACCGCGCCCCACGCGCTCGGCGACTACGAGCTGGCGAACCGGCTTTCGTACTTCCTGTGGAGCTCGATGCCCGATTCAGCGCTGACCGCGCTGGCGGCCCAGGGCACGCTTCACGACGAGACCGTGCTCGCGCAGCAAGTGCAGCGCATGCTGACCGATCCGCTCAAGGGCGCGGCGATCACCAGCGAGTTTGCGTCTGAGTGGATGCAGCTTCAAGCCGTCCTGCCCAAGCAGCCGGACGCGAAGTTCATGGTCACCGACGCTCTGAAGCAGTCGATGCTGGAGCAGAGCCGGATGTTCTTCCAGGACCTGCTGACCAGTGGCGGGCCGATCTCGAACCTGGTCTCTTCCGACTACACGTTCGTCGATGCCAGCCTCGCCCGCCTGTACGAGTTGCCGGCTCCGCAGGGTTCCGGGTTCGTGAAAACCAGCCTAGCTGGCACGACGCGCATCGGCGGCCTGCTCGGGCAGTCGAGCTTCCTGATGCAGTTCGCCAGCCAGGTCAGAAGCTCGCCGGTGAAGCGTGGCGCCTGGGTGCTCGACAACCTGTTCTGCTCGCCCTCGCCACCGCCGCCGGCCGCCGTCGCGGTCGCCAACGCGGCGCAAGAAGCGGATCCGGCGTTTCAAGCGAAAGTCGCGCAGCAAACCTGGCGCGAGCGGCTCGCCGAGCACCGCGCGCCGCCCCAGTGCGCCGTGTGTCACAATCGGATCGATCCGATTGGCCTTGGCCTCGAGAACTACGACGCTGTCGGCCAGTATCGGACGATGGACGTCGGCAAGGTCATCGACCCCTCGGGTCAGCTCGATCTCGCGGATCCCAAAACCGCGTTTAGCGACGCCCGCGGCCTGAGCGCGCTCTTGGCGGCCGATCCGCGCGTGGCGAGCTGCTTGGGGCAGAAGCTGCTCACGTTCGCCCTGACGCGCGCGCCGACGCCGAGCGAAGTCGCTTACATCGGCAGCCTCACCACCGGCAACGGTGACGCGCTGTCGAAGCTGATCACCAAGGTTATCACCGGAACACCGTTCCGCGTGCGCAGGGGGGCAGGCCTCTAATGGCAAATCTGAATCGATTCGGCACGCGTCTCGACCATTTCAGTCGTCGTCGGTTCTTGGGCGGCACGGGCGCGGCGCTGATGATGGGCCTGCCGATGCTGGAGACGCTGGAGTCGCGCAAGGCCAAGGCCGCGGACCCGGCGCCTACCCCGCGGCTGCTGTGCATGGCCAGCGGCAGCGGCGTGCCGATGGACGAATTCACGCCGAGCGCGCCCGGTCCGAACTACACGTTCAAGATGGGGGCCGGCAGCTGGGGCAGCGCCACTGTCTGGCGGTCGTTTGCTCCGCTCAGGAGTAAGACCAGCATCTTCACTGGCCTGGGCATCGACGAGGGTAAACATAGCCCGGGCGATCACGGTGGCGGCATGCCGGTGATCTTCACCTGCGCCAAGCCGGTGCAGCAGTACGGCGACACCAACGATCAAGACTACAAAGATCCCAACGCCAAGCCGGCGCATCTGGGCATCTCGATCGACCAGCTGATGGCCAATCACTACGCGATGGCAACGCCGCGCCTGCCGATCGGGCTTCAAGTCGGCATGTCCAAAGGTCTGCCGCTGGGTGATGGGCCGTTTGGGCCCGTCTACTTGGAGAACCTTTCGTGGAAGTCGGCGACCGAGTGGAACCCGCCGCAGCTCGATCCCGCACAGGTCTTCGACAAGATCTTCGCGGGCTACGACCCGAACGCGACCGGCGCGGAGAATGCTCGGCGCCTCGCGCGGCGAACGAGCATTCTCGACTACGTTCAAGACGAGGGCAACGCGCTCTTGCAAGCCGTCAACAAGGACGATCGCACGCGCCTCGAGCAATATTTCAGCGCCGCGCGCGACCTCGAGAAACAGCTGCAGGTGGCGCAGATGGGCGGCGGCGCGCTGGCGTGCACCCAGGGGGCGAGGCCGGCCTCGGGACTCACGTATCCGGCCCAGGTCAAGGCGATGGCCGATCTGATCGCGCTCGCCTTCACCTGTGACGCGACCCGCAGCGTGATGTTCCAGCTGAGCTGCTATCGAAACGACGCGATGTACGGCTTCTTGAACGACGCCAAAGTGAACGACAATCATCACTCGCTGTCGCATGCCGGCGACACGCATTCAGCGGATTCAGGTTGGCGCAAGGTCGATCGGTGGATCTTCGATCAGATGTTCTATCTTCTGAACAAGCTGGACGAGGTCAAGGAAGCCAACGGCCTATCGATCTTGGACAACAGCCTGGCCGTGTACAACAACGACTGCGGCGACGGAAACAGCCACGATCACCTGAACCTGCCGATCGCGGTCTGGGGCAGCGCGGGCGGCAAATTTCCGACCGGAAATTTCTATCAGTTCCCCTCGAACACGCCAGCCAACGGCCTCTTCGTCACCATGTTGAACGCGCTCGGCGTCGATAGCGTGCAGACGTTCGGTGACAAGCAGAGCAAGGCGCTCACGTTGCCGGGCGTGTGATGTTGCAACCGCAGCACTCCGTCGGCGTCTTGGCCTTGCTGTTGTCCGCTGCGTGCAGCGACGTCGCTAGCCCGGCCAGCGCTGCTGGCGGCAGCTCGGGAAGTGCTGGCAGCGGCGGCGTGATCGACAACGTCAACCCGTTGAGCGGCCAGGCTGGCGTTGGCGGCAGCGCAAACGCTAGCGGAGGAAGCGCCGGAACGCCCACCGCGGCTGGCGCCGGTGGTGGCGGAGCGGGCGGGGGTTCGCCCGGCGGCAGCGCCAGCGGCGGCAGCAACGGCGCCGGCAGCGGCGGCACGGCTGGGACGGGCGGTGCGCCGCTGGGCGATCCGAAGCCGCCCTACCGCTTCTTGCACGGTTATTCCGGCGGGAGCCCGAAGGGGCTGCGCATCATCGGCAAGAACGAGCAAGTCGAATGGGAGCTGCCGCTCGACTACGAGGAGGCCAACGACGCCTGGGTCTTGCCGAGCGGCAACGTGCTGTTCGGTTTTCGCTCCGCGGACAGCTCGGAGACCGGCTGTCGCGAGGTCAACATGGCCAAGCAGACCGTCTTCGACTACCGCGCGCCGTCCGGCGGCGAGACCCACTCCTGTCAGCGGCTGCCCAACGGCGACACCTTGGTGGGTGTCTCGTTCGCGAACAGCACGAGCCAGCTGCTGGAAGTCGGCGCGGATTTGAAAGTGCACCACATGGTGACGATCTCCGAGGGTGGGGACCGTCACGGCCAGTTCCGCGAGGTCCGCAAAACCGCCAAGGGAACCTACCTGGTCGTACAGCAGCGCGGCGGAGGCAAAGCCATGGAGTTCGATGCCGACGGCAAGAAGCTGCGCACGTTTGCCTGTGGCAGCTTCGTCGCGATTCGGCTTCCGAACGCGAACACCTTGATCTCCTGTGGGGATGATCACCGCGTGATCGAAGTCGCGCCCGACGACAGCATCGTTTGGGAGATCACCGAGAGCGAGATCCCAGGCAACAAGCTCGGCTTCGTGGGTGGGTTACAGCGCTTGCCCAACGGCAACACGCTGATCTCCAATTGGCCGGGCCACGAAGCGGCTCTGCGCAGCGAGCCCGAGATCTTCGAGCTGACGCCAGCGAAGCAGGTCGTCTGGCACTACACCGGCCCGGACACGCTCCAGGTATCGAGCTTTCAAATTCTGGATCCGGAGGCCTTCTTTCCAGACGGGAACAGTTACCGTTGACAGAGCCACCTACAGTTGCCCACCAGTAACCTCGCGCCCACCGGCTAGGAGGCCGTTTACAGCCTGGTCGTTCGGGTTAATCCGGTCGAGTTGGTTTTTTTCACGAGCGCGCGCACCAGCGGCGGACAATCACAGTCGAGCCAGATTTCACGGCGTGAACACGGCGTGATTGCTGCGTATTCTGAAGCTGTCAGCTGTCGGTTGCCATGTTTCAAGAGTGACTCCTCCGATCTTCAGGCGCGTTTCCAAGTCGGGTGGCGTGGCGCTGCGCTCGGTGCCGCTGCTGCTGTTGGCGGCCTGCCAGGGGCAGCTCACGGGCTCGACACCGGATGGGCCGGACGCGAGTGGTGCGTCGGGCAACGGCAGCGGCGGAACTAGCGTCACGCAGTCGGACTTGCCGCGACCCGCGCTCGGCACCTTCGCCGGGCCGATCGTGGCGGCGCCGTCGACGACCACGCGCTTCACGCGCTTGAACCACAAGCAGTGGGAGAACACCGTGCGTGACGTGCTGAAGCTCAGCGCGGTCACCGGCTTGTCGAAGTCGTTCGTGGCTGAGCCGCTGCGCAGCACCTTCGACACCAACGGCGCGCTGTTGTCGGTGTCGCCCGACACGTTTCAAGATTATCAGAACGCGGCCGAGTCACTCGCGAGCACGGTCGCCCACGACGCGGCGATCAAGGGCCGGTTGGCACCGCAGCCCGACGCCACCACGTTGATCAAGAACCTGGGCAAGCGCGCGTTTCGCCGTCCGCTGACCGACGCCGAGGTCACGGCGATCAAATCGTTGTTCGACAAGGGCAAGGCGCTGATCGGTAGCGGCGACGACTTTGCCGATGGCGTGCAGCTGGTGGCCGACTACATGTTCCAGTCGCCGCACTTCATCTACCGCGAAGAGCTGAGCAGCACCGCGGTCGCCGGCAAGGTGCCGCTGAGCGCCTACGAGGTCGCCAGCAAGCTGTCGTACGCGATCACGGCGTCGATGCCCGACGACGCGCTTTTGGCCAGCGCCGACAGCAATGCGCTCACGACGCGCGAGCAAGTCGCAGCAGTCGCCAAGCGCCTGCTGACCACGCCTGGCGCGACCGACAGCTTGCTCGACTTTCACGACCAGCTGCTGGTCATGCGCAACTACGACAACATCTCGAAGAAGGCCACGTTCCCGGGCTTCGAGACCGGCGCCATCGACGACCTGAAGCAGGAAGCCAAGCAGTTCATCCAAGACATCGTGTTTCAGCAAGATCACGGCTTCACCACGCTGATGACCGCGCCGTACACGTTTGCCAACGCGCGCATCCGCGGCCTGTACGGGCTCGACGCCGGCGGCGCCAGCGCAACCGACTTCACCAAGCTGCAGCTCGACCCGACCGAGCGCGCCGGCTTGCTGACCCAGATTGGGTTCTTGGCCGCCAACGGCGAGCAAGATACGCCGAACATCATCATTCGTGGCGTGCACATTGCGCGCAAGATTCTGTGCGCCGCGCTGCCGCCACCGCCCAAGAACGTGCCGCCGCTGCCGGCGATCGCTCCCAACTCGACCAATCGCCAGCGCGTCGAAACGGCGACGAAAGACGCGCCGTGCAACGGCTGTCACACCACGATCATCAACCCGCTCGGCATTGCGCTCGAGCACTTGGACGGCGTCGGCAAGTACCGCACGCTCGACAATGGGCAGCCAATCGACTCGTCCGGCTCCTACACCATCGACGGCAAGCTGGTGCCGATCAGCGGCGCGGTCGAGCTGGCCGGTGCGATCGCCAATAGCGACCAAGCGCACGCTTGCTACGCGCAGAACCTGGCCGAGTACTTGTACGGGCGCGTGGTATCGCGCGAAACCGACAACCAACTGGTGCAGCAGGGCGGCTGGCTCTCGCGCGACAAAGAGTCGGTGCAGAACCTGATCGTCAACCTGTTGGCCACCGACGCCTTTTTGACTCGTTTGCCGTGACGGAATCCACCATGAAGTCTCCCAAGCTCGTCAATCGTCGTTTGGTGCTCCGGGGTCTCGGCGGCGTAGCCGTGGGCCTGCCGATGCTGGATATCTTCGAGCCGAAGGGCGCCGCCGCACAGGCGGCTGCGCGGCCCGTGTATTCGGCGCTGATGCTGCAGCAGAACGGCGCCGTGCAAGGCAACGGCAAGGACCCGGACATGTTCTGGCCCAGCCAAATCGGCGCGATCGACAAGGCGACGCTGGCCGGCAAGGACGCCGCGCAGACGATCAGCGAGCTTTCGGATTACGCCGACAAGCTGGCGTGCGTGGAAGGCATGGATTTCCACTACTCGAACAACCACGACGGCGGCCCGATTGCTGCCAGCTGCGGTTCGCCCGTGACCGGCGACGGCACGAAGCAATTGCCGACCACCGAGTCGATCGACGTGTTCATCGCCAACGCGATGACTCCGGGGACGCCGCCGCTCACGCTGTACGCGGGCGTGAAGGGCACGTTCCGCGACGACGCCTTCTCGTTCAACAAGGGCGGTGTGCTGCGCATCGGCGACAACAATCCGTTCAACGTCTACAAGCGGCTGGTCGGTATGCAAGGCATGGATCCGGCCATGGTCGACAAGATCGCGCAGCGGCGGCTGAGCGTGAATGATCTGATCCGCAGCGACTTGAAGGCGCTGTTGGCGCGCACGGACCTGAGCAAAGACGACCGCGATCGGCTCGATTTGCACCTGACCAGCGTGCGCGAGCTGGAGGTGAACAGCACGACAATCATGGGGCCCGAGCTCGATCAGGCGGCCTTGATGGCGGTCGATGGCAAGGCAGCGACGGCCAACGAGAACATGGAAAAGGTCGTGCGCCTGTTCTTCGACCTGATCGCCTTCTCGTTCGCGTCGAACCGCTCGCGCACCGCCACGCTGCAGGTCGGCGGCTGCAACGACCACACTCGCTACACGATCAACGGCACGATGCAACCGCCCTATCACTTCATCTCGCATCGCATCCAAAGCGACGGCGACAACGGCGCGGTCATCGAAAATGCGATCGATCTTCACCACGAAATCGACCGGATCCACGCGCGCATGTTCAAATACCTGCTCGATCGGTTGAGTGCTTACACGTTGCCGGGTGGCGGCACGCTGCTCGATTCCAGCGTCAACCTGTGGGTCAACTCGGTGTCCGATGGCCCGCCGCACAGTGGCAACAACGTTCCCCACGTGTTCGCTGGCGGCGCGAACGGCTTCCTCAAGATGGGCCAGCACTTCGAGGTCGCGAAGGGTTACACCAACCTGGCCCTGAACACGCTGGCCACCGCCTGCGGCGTCCGCAAGCCCGACGGCAGCAACATCGACAACTTCGGCGACACGTCATCGCCCGGCTTGCTCACGCAAATGATTGCGTAACTCCGCTGATCGCGAGCCGCGCATACCTCAGATGGGCTGCCAAGCTGCAGCCTGAATCGCAGAAGCTGCCGGTGCGGAACCAGGTCGCCACGCGCCGAGTGCTGAACAGAGCTCGAGAGAGTCCGCTTCTTTCGCGGTTGCCAAGTTGCATGGGCCAGCCAAGGTTCATTCGGGTCCGTTGAGCTTGCGCGCGGCGATCGCTGCGTCGACGTGAGAGCGCCCGAAGTCTCGTTCGGCGAGCAAGCAGTTGTGGTTGCGACACAACAGCTCCAGATTGTCGAGCGTGTCGCTCCCGCCGCGCGCCCACGCCTGCCGATGATGGAATTGGAGGAAAGCACGCGCGTTGCAGCGCCGCCCGTCGCTACCCACGAAAGCACAACCAACGCCATCTCGGGCCAGCAAGTCGCGACGAGTCTGCCGAGCAACGTGTTTGCGCCGCCGCTCGCGCCCCAAGTCGTGGATTGCTCCGGGCGCCGGTACGGCTACCTCCGCAACCGGCGCCTCGGCGCGCACCGTGTCGGGTTGCCCGCGGCCATTCTCGAGGGCGGCTACCTGCCTTCCGGTGTCGGTCTGCTCGCCGCCGTGGGCGATGGCGGCTGGTTGCCTCCCGGTGTCGGTCTGCTCGCCGCCGTGGGCGATGGCGGCTGGTTGCCTTCCGGTGTCGGTCTGCCCGCCGCCGTGGGCGATGGCGGCTGGTTGCCTTCCGGTGTCGGTCTGCCCGCGGCTGCGGGTCATCCAGACCGACCTAACCGGCGTTGAGGCACTGACGTTCGTGGCGCCTGCCGCTTTCGTGCGATCGCGGGCCGGGCGTGCTTGCGCGCGACCAAAGCGCCGTTTCTCGAGTCGCTCGATCAGCTCGTCGAGCGCGCGCTCCACCACAATCGCTAGATCTCCGCCGGAATTCGCGTGGCTCAGCAGATCGCGAGCCAGCTCCAGCTTCTCTTTCTGTTCCGCGCTCAGCGTGAGCTGCAGCCGGTAGCGCCCCGGAGACAGCGGCTCGAGCGCGGGTAGCTTCTTCAGACTTGCGGCCACGTCGGCCTGCGGAAAGCGTTGCGCCAAGACCTCGCGAATTTGCATTTTGGTCTTGCCGCAGACGGCGGCCAACAACTCCCGATGATTCTCGGCCGTCAAAAACTCGCGCACCTCGCAAATCGCCGTCAGGTGCAGCTCGCGGCGCCCGAGCATCCCGAAAACAACCGGGTACTGGCGCGCGACCCGCGCCGCTGCAATTCGAAGGAACGCCTCGTACTCGCTCAACCCCAAACGCCTTCGGCAATAGTCGTACAGCGACGAATACCCCGCGAGCCAATGCAGCCGCCGCGCCTCCACCTCCGCCAGGTGCGCCACGATGCGTGCCTCCACCCGCGCCCCCGCACCCAACAGCCCGCTCAGGCCCGCCTCCAATTGTTCGTCCGAAATTCCCCGAAACACCCAGAATTCCCGCCTGTTCATGCTCGAAGCCTAACATGCCAATTCTCGAGCTCCTCAGTTG
>FSUE01000714.1_pt1 | contig 11534 bp, 10 predicted proteins | sample 1637031 | NCBI WGS metagenome assembly FSUE01 (sample SAMEA3914819, study PRJEB12502) | metagenome | biome: forest; material: soil | place: Canada | collected 2010-06-26 | depth 0.3 m | reverse complement strand
TCGAGGCGCTCGATCCGATAGGTAACTCCGCGAATCTGAACCATGCCTTGACTGGAGATGGGTCTCATCGTGCCCGAGCTTACGGGCGCTTCGTAACGGCACGTATGCGGGAACGTATCGTGTTCGTTTATCAACGACCGTAGAAACTACCGAGTCCTACAAAGTCACACCCAAGGGTTATAGTTGGGCACCATTGGCCGATTCGGCCACGCGAAGGAGCGAAATGCGCCGTGCTCCACCAGAGCTTGGTGCTTGAAATTCTTCGCCTAGCGTGGGTGTTCCCTGGCGCGCGCAGGCGTAGCCGAGCACCCCGAGTTGGGGCGGCCCGTCACGATACAGGCCCTGGGCCACGGGGCGCCGCAGTCTGGGTCGGGTATTGTCCGACACCGACACAACCTGGCCGACTCGCACACGACGCTGTCCGATACGTGCACAACTCGGCCGATTCCGAGCCAGCCTGCGCGAACGGTTCTGGCGGGCCTCGACGGCGAGTGTGCCCCGGGTACACTGCTTGCTATGTCGGGCGGCTTGGACGGCGCTGACGAAACTCGATCCGCCCTGGCCGCTGATCCTAGGCGCTTCGATTGCCCGCGTCTGGTGGCGGTCTGGGACGGCGGCTCGGCAACCTGCACGATCCCGGCGCGCGGCAAGCTGGTGATCGGTCGCGCTCCCCATTGTGACCTGCGCATCAGCACGCCCTCGGTGTCGCGCGAGCACGCGGTCGTTCACGCCGGCTCCGCCCCGACGCTGGAAGACCTGGGTAGCTCGAACGGCACCTGGGTCGACGGCAACAAGCTGTTAGCCAAGGAAATCGCGCAGCTCGGCTTCGGCCGCGTCGTGCAGCTGGGCGACGCGCTGTTGGTGCTGCAAGCGGCCATGCTGCCGTCGGTGCAAGAGGTCGCGCCGGCGCCAATTTCGCCCCCTTCCGACGAGAGCGCCATCGAACGGCTGGGGCGGCTAGTGGAGCTCGTTGCCACCTCCACGCTGCCGGTGATCTTGCGCGGCGAAACCGGCGCTGGCAAGGAAGTGACGGCGGAGCGCATTCATGCGCGCTCGGCGCGCTCGGCGTTTCCGTATCTCAAGATCAATTGCGCGGCGTTCCCGGATTCGATGGTCGAATCCGAGCTGTTCGGTCACGAGCGGGGCGCCTTCACGGGCGCGACTCAAGCCAAGGCCGGGCTGTTCGAGGCGGCGCGCGGCGGCACGGTGTTGCTCGACGAGGTGACGGAGCTTTCGCTGCCGGTGCAAGCAAAGCTGTTGCGAGCGCTCGGCAATCGCGAGGTCATACGCGTCGGGGCCACCAAGCCGACGGCGATTGACGTGCGCTTCATCGCCGCGACAAATGTTGATTTTTCCAGGCTGGTGGCGACTGGCCGCTTCCGGGCGGACCTATATTTCCGCCTGAATGGCATTACGCTCGAGATCCCGCCGTTGCGTGAGCGGCGCTCGGAGATCGTGCCGTTCGCGCAGGAGTTTGCGGCCGCAGCGGCGGCGCAGCTCGGGCGTAAACCAGCGCAGCTCGACGCCGCCGCGCGCGAGTGGGTGCTGGCTTACGCCTGGCCCGGCAACGTGCGTGAGCTGAAGAACGTCATTGAGCGCGCGACCCTTTTGGCGCAAGGCGGCGCGATCGGGCTCGCGCATCTCCAAGCCGACCCGCTCAGTCGCCCGGACGCAGCAGCCCTTGCGGTCTCGGCTCCGCTCGACGCGCCGGTCGTGGGGGCCTGGCCGCCGCCGCTCGCCTCGACGTCCACTTCCAAGCTACGCCAAGAGCTCCAAGAAATCGAGCGCGAGCGCATCGTGCACGCGATGTCGCAGGCGGGTGGCAACCAAACGTCGGCAGCGCGCTTGCTCGGCATGTCGCGGCGCGCGTTGATCACGCGGCTCGAGAATTTCAAGCTGCCGCGCCCGCGCAAAGGCCAGTAATGCCGCCGAGCAGAATCGGGCGCTGTGCGGTGTTCGGTGAGCTGGCGGCGGGTGGCATGGCTACCGTTTACGTGGGTCGGCTGGCGGGCGCCGCGGGTTTCGCGCGGCGCGTGGCGATCAAGAGCTTGCACGCGCAGTACGCCAAGGACCCTGATTTTCTGGCCATGTTCTTGGACGAAGCGCGACTGTCCGGGCGTATTCAGCACCCGAACGTGGTGCGCGTGCTCGACGTGATCTCGAGCGAGGATGAGCTGCACCTGGTGATGGAGTACATCGAGGGTGAGTCGCTGTCGAAGCTCGTTCGCTTGCTGAGCTCGCGCGGCACATGCCTGCCGCTGCCGATCTCGGTAGCGATCCTGATCGGTGTGTTGGATGGCCTGCACGCGGCGCACGAGGCGCGCAGCGAGGACGGCAGCCCGCTCGAAATCGTGCACCGCGACGTGTCGCCGCAAAACGTGCTGATCGGCAGCGACGGCTTGCCGCGAATTCTCGATTTCGGCATCGCCAAGGCCGTAGGTCGCATGCAGAGCACGCGCGGCGACCAACTGAAGGGCAAGCTTGCGTACATGGCGCCCGAGCATTTGGCGCGCGCGGCGCTCGATCGGCGCGGGGACGTGTACGCCGCGGGCATCTTGCTCTGGGAGCTGTTGACTGGCGAGCGGCTGTTCCACGCCGACGACGAGATTTCGACGTTTCGCCGCGCGCTCGAGGCCAGAGTCGTGGCGCCAAGCAGTGTTCGGCCGGAGCTGCCGGCGGCGCTCGATCAGATCGTGCTGCGCGCACTGGCAAAGTCGCCGGCCGAGCGCTTCCAAACCGCTCGAGATTTCTCCTACGCACTCGAGAAGTCGGGGCTCGCAGCTTCGGTGCGCGACGTCTCGGTTTGGGTACAAGAAACGGCACACGAATCGCTCTCCGAGCGCGCGACGCGCATCGCTGACTACGAGGCCGCGCGCGACGCTTCACGCGGCTCGGCGGCGCTGGCCGACGTCGAAGGTTCGCCCAGCGCAGTGTTGCCGCGCGCGTTCTCCGACCGGCTGCGCGCCGAGCACACGGAAACTGCAATGCTGAAGTCGCCGGTCAAAGTAGCGCCTGCGCCCGCCAGAAAACGCGGCCTGCTCTTGGCGTTGCTTTTGGCGTCATTGCTCGCCGGCGCGGCGCTCGCTTCGAGCAGCTTTTGGCGTGCACCCTCGCGTGACCTCGCAGCTGATCCGCTACCAACGAGCGCGCCGACCGTGGTCGCCGAGTTGCAGGCGGCCACGCCCAGCGAAGCACGACCGGCCACGCCTCTCCCGCCTGCCGACGCGCATCCGCCAGCCAGCCCTCCGGCAGCTGAGCGCGCGACGGCTCCGGCACGGCCGGTCGCCAAAGCCGGCGTCAAGGCAGGCCGAAGAAGCGACTGCGAAACGCCATTCACGGTGGATGCCCACGGGATTAGAGTGCCGAAACTCAAGTGCTTGTAAAACGCGGTCGCTTCTGGCTCTTGCTGCTGCTGCCTGCGCATGCCTGGGCGCAAGAGGCGCCTCCGGCGGACGTCGCAGCAGCGGACGCCACCAAGCTGCGCTGCGCCCACGCCTTCGAGATGGCCCAGCGCGCGCGTCAAGACGGCAAGCTGCAAGAAGCCCGTGCTCAGGCGCTCGTCTGCGCCCAAGCAGCCTGTCCGGCAGTCTTGAGTGGCGACTGCACGACTTGGCTGGCCGAGCTCGAAGGAGCCATCGCCAGCGTGGTGGTGGAGGTTCGTGACGCCAATGGCCAAACGGTGCCGAACGCACAGCTGAGCGTCGACGGCACGCCGCTCACGCAGTCGCTCGACGGTCGTGCCTTACCCGTCGACCCGGGCGAGCGCCATTTCTCCGTTGTTTTGCCGGACGGCGAGCGGCTCGAACGCACGCTGGTCATCACGGAGGGCAAGAAGGGCCAGTACCTGGGCTTCGACGCCGCACCCAAAGTCGCGGCGCAAGCGCGCACAACTAGCCGACGTCTCAGCCCGTGGGCGTACGGCGCCGCAGCCGCTTCGGTGATGGGCGGCGTCGGCTTCGCCTATTTCGGCCTGCAAGGCCGTGCGGAGGAGAATCGCTTGGACGATTCGTGCTCGCCCCGCTGCCCGCGCTCCGACGTATCTGCGCTGGAGCGCACCTATTTGGCGGCAGACGTATCGCTCGGCGTCGGCGTGGTGGCGTTCGGAGTGCTCAGCTACCTGTGGCTCACGAGCGGCACTGAGACGCAGCGCGCCGTGGGCGCGACGGCATCGAGCGCGGGCGCCGCGCTCAGCTATCGCCAGAGCTTCTGAACCAGCGCGTGTGCGCTGTGCGATCAAGTTGTGCGCGCGTCGCACAACTTGATGCACGCTCCGCACCACTTCGCCAAAATACGGCGGAAATATGCCAGAAAAGCCGCGGCATCGTTCTTGCGATGGTCAACGCAAGGAGCCTGACATGGACCTTTCGAAAGCCGTCGCGAGTGCTGCACTACTTCACGCCGTAAGCGGTTGCGCCGCAGAGCCGGCCGATCCGAACGCCAACAGCGGAGGCGCGACTAGCCAAGCGGGCACGAGCTCGAGCGGTGGTAGCGCCACCAGCGCGGCCGGCGCCGCACCGAGCTTTTCCGGTACCGCGCCGACGAGCGGCGGAAGCCCGCCTGGCGCCGCCGGTACCAGCGCAACTGGCGGCAACGCAAATCCGGGCAGCCGCTGTCCCGCGATCGACCCGATGGCGCTGATCTCGGACTTCGAGACCGGCAAGGCCGAGGTGATCGCGACGGCAGGTCGCGACGGCAGCTGGTTCTTGTACAGCGACGGCACCGGCGTGCAGACCCCCGTCAAGGTGGCGAATACGCCGCTTGCGGCGGAGGCCGGCGGAGCCTGTGGCAGCGGCTACGCGTTCCACACCACCGGCATGAACTTCACGGTTTGGGGGGCCGGTATCGGCAGCGATTTCGCCCCAAAAACTGCCGGAGCGCGCACTCCCTACGATCTAAGCATGTATTCCGGCATCGCGCTCCGTGCCAAGTCGGCTAACACCGTGCCGCTGCGCGTCAGCATCTCCGACACCAACACGGCACCGGAGGGCATGAAGTGCGTCGACACGACGGACGCCACGAATCCGGCGCGCTGTGGCGACTACTTCGGCGCAGAAATCACGCTCGGTGCCGATTTCCAAGACTTCACGCTCAAGTTCGCCGACATGAAGCAGCGCGGCTTCGGGCTGCCAGTGACAACGGGGCTCGAGAAGACGAAGGCGTTCACCGTGCGCATGCAAGTGAAGGGCAGCGCACAAGCGCCCGCCAGCTTCGATCTTTGGTTCGACGACGTGCGTTTGGTGCCGTGAGTCCGTCGCAAAATCAGGCCTCATGCATTTGCGTTTCCTCCTGATCGCGGCGGTGACCTCGTTCGCCGTGCAGGCGCTCGCACAAGCGGCGCCGACCGAGGCCGACGACCCCATAGAAACCTCCGGCGGCCTCGGTCTCGACCCCGGGCAGCCGGAGTACGGTGGTGAGGTAGACGCGACGCCAGCGAAGCCGGACGCAGCCCGCACCGCCGAAACGCCGGCGGATGGCGGCAATCATTTCGAAATTCACGGCTATTTGCGGGCGCCGCTGCGCGTCGGCGTGGGTAAGAAGACGGACGGCACCGCCGGCACCGAGCTGCACGCGCCGCCCCACGTGCCTGACGGCAGCTTCACGGACTGGCGCTACATCGACAGCCTGCAGGGTCCCTGGTCGGAGCTGCTCTTCAGTTACGGCGGCGCGCGCGCCAAAGGCACCGTTTCGATTGCCAGCTACAACCAGACCATCGCCGGCTATCGTGAGCTGCAGGCGCAGCTCGGCATCAACCAAGCCTTCGTCACTCTGAATTTTCCCGGTGCGTTTGGCCGCCACGGTGATCTTTCGCTCGTCGCCGGCTCGTTCAGCAACCGCTACGGTGCCGCCGGCAAGTACGACGCCGGCATGTACGAGACGTACCTATTTGGACGCACCAAAGCCGTCGGCGAGACACTGACGGCGCGCATCGACGTTACACCGCAGCTCACCATCGTCGCCGAGCACGGCGTCGGGGGAAAGCTGGACGTCATCCCGTTCGACACCTTGAACCCGCGCCCCGACTACTTACCGTTCCCCGGCCCAGTCCCGCAAGGCTCGACCTTTTTGCACCACGCCCACCTCGGGTTCGAGCTGTTTCACAAGCTGCGCGTCACCGGTCACTACATCACCAGCTGGACGCCGGACGACAACCCGGCACCGGGAAAGCTCTCGAATCCCGGGCACATGACCGTATTTGGCGCTGAAGCCAAGCTCGCGGGCGGTGTCCTTGGTGACGGCTATCTCGGCTTCTCGCAAGTGCGCGCCAAAGACATCCTGCCGCTGGCCGACACGCTCGAAGTACTCCACTCGTCAGGTGGCTGGCAGTTCAAGAATAACTACTTTGGTCGCTTCGACCCGCGCACTAGCATGACGCCGCCGGATGACACCGGCGCCGTCAACAGTTTGCTGTTTCAGTATTCGCTCAGCATCGGCAAGCTCGCGCGTTACCCGGCACGCTTCAGCGGCAACGGTCCAGATTTGACGTTGACCTTGTTCGGCATGTTCAACGCCGTCGACAGCGAAAACTTTGCGCACAAGATGCTCAAGTATGGCGCGGAAGTCTTGTATTCGCCACTCGAGGTGCTGGCGCTGGGCGCACGCGGCGACTTGGTGCAGCCGGACCTGGCGAACCGCGAGCAGTCGTTCTCGGTGCTTTCGCCCAAGCTGATCTTGCGCACGGCGTATCTGGCACACGAGCGTGTGACGCTGCAGTACTCGCACTACTGGAATGGCAGCGCCGCCTACGCTGCGTTTCCCTACAACCGTCTGCCAATGGCAGACAAGAACGTGCTGATGCTCTCGGCCTCGATGTGGTTCTGAGCGTCACGCAAATTCGGCAAATCGAGCCAAAAAGGAGACATCTGTGACCACCCTCGACACTTCAAGACTGCACTTCAAGAACACCGCCGCCGCACTCGGTCGGAGCATCAGCGTGTCGCCAAAGAACAGTCAGCTCAGTCATTTGAGCTACGGGCGAATTCGTCTGAGCAGCGAGCTGCCCAATGTTCGCTTCGAGACGCATTCGCACGAGACGGCGTTGATCTGCCTTTCAGGCTCTTGCAGCGTGCGCGTCGGAGACGTGAAGGAGACGCTCGCCCAGTACGACTCGATCTACATCCCACGCGGCTCGCTAGTCGAAGTCCAAACGTCGACCGACGTAGATCTCGTCGAATGTTCGTCGCAGGTCGACGGTGACTATCCACTACAAGTCGTGCGCTATCCGGACGTGGTACGCGACCCTGCGCTGCATTTCACGGCCGGCGGCGAGGCGACGACGCGCGAGCTGAACATCTTGATCGGAAAGAACGTGCGCGCAGGCAGGCTGGTCGCTGGCTTCACGCGCTCGCTGCCGGGCCACTGGACGAGCTGGCCGCCGCACGAGCACGCCGACTTGCTCGAGGAAATGTACGTCTATTTCGACATGCCGGCGCCAGCCTTCGGCGTGCAGTTCGTGTACGACGACGCTGAAACGCCTGAATTTGCGGGTATCGTGCGCGATGGTGACGCGGTGGTCATGCCGCGCGGCTATCACCCGAACGTCTCGATTCCCGGCCACCCGATTCACTTCGTGTGGCTGATGGCTGCGCGGCGCGAAGTCGAGGACCGTGTCTTCGGTGTCGTCAACGTGCAACCGGACTTCCGACAAGGCGGCTCGGGGCTCGAGGCCAGCCGGCGCTAGGCAGCCAAATGCCGATTGATCCCGTGCTTCCAGTCAGCGACGCCGCCGTTTGGCAAACGTCGACACAGGCTGCACCGCTCGCTCCGGTCAAGCCGCGCGGGCGTGTGCGCTGGACGATCTGCGCGCTCTTGTTCGGCGCAGCCACCGTCAACTACCTCGATCGGCAGGTGTTGAGCGTGCTCAAAGGCACGCTCAGTCACGAGCTGGGTTGGAACGAGCTCGACTATGGCAACTTGGTGACGGCGTTTCAAGGCGCGTACGCGCTCGGCATGCTGTTGATGGGCAGGCTGATGGACTCGCTCGGCACGCGGCGCGGCTTCTCGCTCGCGGTCGGTTTCTGGAGCCTGGCGGCGATGGCTCACGGCTTGGCGACCAGCACGCTCGGCTTCGCCGGCGCGCGTTTTGCGCTGGGTTTGGGCGAAGCCGGCATGTTTCCAGGGGCCGTAAAGACCATCGCCGAGTGGTTTCCGAAGCGAGAGCGGGCGCTCGCTACCGGCATTTTCAACTCCGGCACGAACGTGGGCGCCATCTTGTGCCCGATCGTCGTGCCGGCGGTAGTAACTGTTTGGGGTTATCGCGCGGCCTTCGTCGTCACCGGCAGCGGCGGCTTGCTGTGGCTGGTCGCCTGGCTGTTGCTATATCGGCCGCCGGCAGAGCATCCCAGGCTCACGCACGAGGAGCGCGCGTACATCGAGAGCGAGCCGCCGGCCCGTGGCTCACGCCTGCGCTGGCGTGAGCTGTGGCCGCATCGTCAAGCCTGGGCCTTCGCGGGCGCAAAATTTCTGACCGACCCGTTCTGGTGGTTGTACCTGTTTTGGATCCCCGACTTCTTGCAGAAGACCTACGGGCTCAAGTTGCTACAGGTTGGTCCGCCGCTGGTCGTGATCTACTTGATGAGCGACCTCGGTAGCGTTGCCGGTGGCTACCTGTCGTCGCGCTGGCTCGCTCGCGGCGCCTCCGTCAACCGAGCGCGCAAGAGCGCCATGCTGGTCTGCGCCCTGGGCGTCGTGCCGATCTTGCTGGCGACCCGCGTCGATTCGCTGTGGAGCGCGGTGCTACTGGTGGGCTTGGCCACCGCAGCGCACCAGGGATTTTCGGCCAATCTGTTCACGCTCAGCTCGGATTTGTTTCCGGCGCGGGCGGTGGGCTCGGTCGTCGGCTTCGGCGGCATGGCCGGCGCGCTTGGCGGCATGTTGTTGGCGCAAGTCGCCGCTCACGTTCTGCTTTGGACCGGCAACTACACCTGGCTCTTCGCAGCCGCATCCTCCGCCTACTTGGCGGCGGTGGCCTGGATTCACGCGCTGTCGCCCGAGCTCGAACCGGCGACGCTTGCAAACACGGAAGGGGCTACGTCATGAATTTCAGCTTAGGGCTCGAAGGCAAGGTCGCGCTCGTCACCGGTTCTGCCAGCGGCATCGGAGCCGCCATCGCAGACCGCCTGGCGCAGGCGGGCGCCGACGTGGTGTGCCACGGCAAGGACGATGCCGCCGACGAAGCCGTGGCCAAAGTGCGCTCGTACGGTCGTCGGAGTTTTGGCCTGCGCGCAGATCTAGGCGAGCGGCAAAGTCACGCGCCGCTGATAGACTCGGTCGTGCGCGAGCTCGGGCGGCTCGACGTGCTGGTCAACAACGCCGGCTTGATCCGCCGCGCGGACGCCGTCGACTATGCGGAAGACGACTGGGACACGCTCCTGGCCGTGAATTTGTCGGCCGTTTTTCGACTTTCCCAGCTGGCGGGGCGGCACATGCTCGAACGCGGCTCGGGCAAGATCGTCAACATCGCGTCGCTGCTTTCGTTTCAAGGTGGCGTGCGCGTGCCCGCTTACTCGGCGTCGAAGGGCGGCGTCGCCCAGCTCACGAAAGCCTTGGCCAACGAGTGGGCGAGCCGTGGCGTGAACGTCAACGCCATTGCGCCCGGCTACATCGCGACCGCCAACACGCTCGACTTGCGCAACGACCAACAACGCAGCCGGCAGATCCTCGAGCGCATCCCGGCGGGGCGCTGGGGCGAAGCATCGGATATCGCAGGCGCGGCCGCCTTCTTGTGCTCCGAGGCGGCCAGTTACATCCACGGCCACGTGCTGGTGGTCGACGGCGGATGGCTGGCCCGATGAGCCGCGCTCTCGCCGTTCGCGGCATCCAAACGACCGGTCTCGTACCAGTGATTCGCACGCGCTCGGCCGAGCTCGCGCTACGCGCAGCCAGCGCCTTGCGCGAAGGCGGCATCGACGTGCTGGAAGTAACCATGACGGTGCCCGACGCTCTGCGTGTCATCGAAGCTCTGCTCAGGCGCTTCGAGGGCAGCGCTTTGATCGGTGCGGGCAGCGTGCTCGACGCCGAGATGGCGCGGCGTTGTCTCGACGTCGGCGCGCAGTTTCTGGTCTCGCCAGGCTTCGACCGGGAGGTGGTACGCCTCGCCCACGCCGCCGACGTTGCGGTCGCGCCCGGCGCCTTGACCGCGACCGAAGTGCTGACCGCGCGCGCCGCCGGCGCCGACTTGATCAAGTTGTTCCCCTGCTCGGCGGTTGGCGGCGCGCGTTACGTGCGTGCCTTACGCGCGCCGATGCCCGATGTCGCGTTCCTGCCGACGGGCGGCATCTCGCTGGCGGCGGTACCCGAGTATTTCGCGGCCGGCGCCTTCGCCGTCGGCATCGGTGGCGAGCTGGTCGACGAAGCGCTGCTCAGCGCCGGTGACGACCGCAAGCTCGTCGAACGCGCGCGCCAGTACGTCACCGCCGTTCGCATCGCGCGTCATCCACAGCGCTGAGTCACAGGAGTATTCGCATGAGCGTCCATGATCCCGAGCTATCCCGCGCCGCTGCCGAACCTCGAGTCTTCACGCCAGAGCCCGGCCTGACTCGGCGCATTTTGGCGAATAACCCCAAATTGATGCTGGTCGAGCATCACATGACGCCGGGCTGGGTCGGCGCGCGGCATAGCCACCCGCACGACCAGTTGGTGTACGTGCTGGCCGGCCACCTCACGATTCATTGCGGCAACGCGGAGCCGTTCGACGTCCGAGCGGGCGACAGTTTCGTCGTCGGCGGAGGAGTCGAGCATCAGGCTTCGGCCCACGAGCCCTCGCACGTGCTCGACGTGTTTACGCCGACGCGCAGCGACTATCTACCGGGAGCGAGCGAGTGACGTGGGCCACGCTGCTGCGCTTGGCGCTGCCGGCCTCGCTCGGCGTAGCCTGCTTGTCGACGCCGGAACCTCGCAACGTCACGAGCGGCGCTAGCGCGCGCAGTGGCGGCGCTGCCGGCACCGCCACGGCGTGGTCTTCGAGCTTCGAGCGTGTCAATTGGTCGTCGGAGTGGTTGCCCAAGAACAAGGGTAGCTTCGGGCTCGACAACACCAGCGTCGAGACCGACCCCGAGAGCCCCGGCGGTCGCTACCTGCGCGTCCGCTATTACCAGGGTGGCGCGAGCCCCAGCGCCAGCCGGCGCGTCGGTGTCAAAGAGGGCGGCGCGCAGCTCTTGGGTCAGCTGCCGAATGGCTCGGCTGATCGGCTATTTTTGCGGTATTTCGTGCGGTTTGCGACCGACTTCGACTTCGTGAAGGGCGGCAAGTTGCCCGGCTTTTATGGCGGGCAAAACATCAGCGGCGGCCACATTCCCAATGGCACCGACGGCTTCTCCACGCGCTTCATGTGGCGCACGGCCGGGCAGGGTGAGGTGTACGTGTACATGCCGTCGAGCACGCGCTTCGGCTCGAGCCTCGGTCGCGGCAGCTTTCGCTTCGAGCCCGGCAAGTGGCATTGCATCGAGCAAGAGCTCGACCTGAATACGCCAGGAGAGCCCGACGGCCGGCTGCGTGTCTGGCTGGACTCGAAATCCGTTTTCGAGCAGAGCGCGCTG
>FSUE01000641.1_pt1 | contig 11549 bp, 11 predicted proteins | sample 1637031 | NCBI WGS metagenome assembly FSUE01 (sample SAMEA3914819, study PRJEB12502) | metagenome | biome: forest; material: soil | place: Canada | collected 2010-06-26 | depth 0.3 m | reverse complement strand
GCTGGCCGACCGACCACTACTTACCCCGCGGCCGAGGCGATGGCGCAACCGGAACCCGACGACGAGCTACGACGAGAGCTGAGGGAGCTACGTGCCCGCGTTGACGAGCTGACGCGCAGCGCCGAGGCGGCGGAGCGCGACGCCACGCGCTACCGGTTGCTGCTCGAGCACCTGAACGTCGGCGTCTTCGTCTCGAGCCTCGACGGCAGAATGCTGGAGTGCAACGAGCGCACCGTGCGGATGTCCGGCGAAAGCCGTGACTCGCTGCTGAACAAGAACCTGGCCACTCACTACGGCTCAACGAGCTGAGCGAGCTCTTGGCGCGGTTGGTGGCCCACTAGACGGGTCGGGTGAAAGGCCAGCGGCGACCAGCGCGATCAACTCGCGCATTTCGTAGGGTGCGTGCAACACACCGATGACCCCACGATGATTGGTCTGATTCAGGCGCGGCGGGTGCCCGGAAACGATCACCACCGGGATCCGCATCAGCCCGACGTAGTTGCTGGCGACGCGCAAGAACTGCCAACCGTCCATCACGGGCATGACGAGATCGAGCACAATCAGATCGACCGCACCTGGCGCATGCGACACCAGATAGTGCAGTGCCTGCTGGCCATGGGCCGCCTCGACAACGGCGTAGCCGCGCTCCTCCAGGGCTTCGCGGACGGCATCTCTCACCTCGACGTAGTCGTCCACCAGCAGGATGCGCCGAGCGTCGCTACGCCTCGCTGTGTCGGCCATCGATACCCGACTATGATTGACCAAGACCGCCGTCAATTCCACGGCTGACTTAAACTCAACCATCCCACCCCGGGGAGTGTGGCGTTTTGTACTAAATCTCGATCGCGTTTGCCTGCACAGCAGCCAGTGCCTCGGGCAGCGGGACATTGCGGACGCGAGCTCGGGACTCCTGTACGGCAAGCGGCAGTCTGACGGAGAATGTCGTTCCCTGCTCGACCGCCGAGCGCACCGAGATACTGCCGCCGTGCGCGCGCACGATCTCGTTCACGATGAACAGGCCGAGCCCGAGGTTGCCAACACCTCGACCGGTATTACCGCGCCGATGCGGCTGGAACAGCTCCGGAATCAGCTCCGTCGGGATCGGTTCGCCCCGATTGTGGACATGAAGCCACACCTCGGACTCGCTGCCGACGACCTGCACTACGATTGGCGCGTCGGCGCCGTACGTGCACGCATTGCCGACTAGATTGGCGATGACCTGCGCCACGCGGTCTCGATCCCAGCTTCCCTGGCTGGAACCAGTGCGCTCGAAGACGAATTCCGCCGAGCGAAACGAAGCCTTCAGCTCGTCCACCAGCTCTCGGGCCAGCTCGAACAAGCAGAACTGCTGGAGCTTGAGCGGTGGGGCTGTGCCGTGCAGGACCTGGGTGTAGTCGAGCAGGTCGTGAACCAGCCGCGCAGCGCGGCCCGCGGCAGACTGGATGATCTGGAGCGAGCGACGATCGCGCTCCGTCGTCTCCCCTCGCTGCCGCATCGACTCGGCGGCCAGAGAAATCGCGTTCAGCGGGCTGCGCAAGTCGTGACTGACGACGCCAACCAGGTCCTGTTGGAATCGTTCGCGTAGCGCCCGCTCGTACAAGCGGAGCTTCTCGCGTTGCACGTGCAGCTCGACGAAGACCGAGACTTTGGCCACGAGCACCTCTGCAGCGTACGGCTTCTGCAGGAAGTCGACGACGCCGGCAGCGTAGGCTGTCTTGATTTCGTCATGCTCAGGCAGATGCGCCGTGAGGATGATGACGGGCGGCTGCCGCGCCGGATCACGTTCGCGCATCAGCCGCGCGGTGTCGATGCCATCGAGTCGTGGCATCCGCCAATCGAGCAAGAGCAGCGCGAAATCCTGCTCGGCGCTGCGCGCGAGCGCTTCCTCGCCGGAGAGCGCACGCACGATGCGCACCGGCAACCGTTCCAGCACCGCTTCCAGCGCGACCAGATTTGCCGGACGATCATCAGCGATCAGCACCGCCGGGCGCTCGACCACTATTTCGTCGGCAGCCAGTGGAACCGACGCCAAGCCAGGTTCATTCTGATAAGCCATGGGTTGACCCAAACTGGCTTTGCCGAGAGTCACGTCATCGGCCAGCACACGATGACTCAAGCTAATATTACACCTGACGGTGAAGGCGTCGCTAGAGCCACCTCGCCTCGTCTAAAGGCGAGGCATTCCGCCACGCGCCCAACGAGCGGTGGCGTCACGCGCGTTACGCTACTGCACGCCGACGACGTGCTTGCAGACCGGCAGCCAGCCGTTCTTCGGATTGTCGTTGCAGAACACGGTGTGGCCGCCAGGCGTGGTGCCGCCGTCGCCGCCGACCATCTCGAACAGGTGCTGGTCGGCCGTGTACGGGCCTGGGCTGGTGGGCGTGACCATCGTAACCGTGCCGGGCCAGCCCGCTTTCATGACGTTCGGGAAGATTTCCTCGGCTTGGCCGTCGCTGACGAGCGCGAACTTTCGATCGTTGGGGGTCGCGGACGGATCGGTCATCCAGGTCGCGTTCGGGAAGCCTTCGTCGACCGGGCCCGAGGCGGCGATCACGCGACCGAACCTGACGTAGGCGGAGATCATCGACCACGCCTGCGCGCCCCACGAGTAGCCGACGACGTAGACGTCGGTCGTGCGCAGCGAGCCATCGGCGTTGAGGAAGTAGCCCCAATCGCCGCCCGGGTCATTGGCGATGCCGAACTTGATCGCGCCCAGCGTCTGCTCGACGATGCTGGTCGGCGGCGTGTACCAGTCGACGCGGTCCTTGCCGTCCCACAGCTCCGCGTGCGCCTCACCGACCTGACGATTCGCCTCGCGATCGTTGGGGTTGGCTTTCAGCGCGTCCTTGTACATCTGCGGAACCTTGCCGCCCGTGAGGTTGGTGTCGGTCTTGGGCGCGAACACGTGGAAGCCGTACGACTTGACGAACGACTCGAAGCCACCCGCGCCCGGGCCATTGCCGATGCCCGGCAACAACAGGAACAGCTTGCCTTGAATCGGCATCTTGTCCTTGTTGAGGTACAGCGGCTGGCCGTTGTAGCTCTGGCTGAACGTGCCGGTGCCCATCACGTTGATCGGCCGCGGCGCTGGCGGATCCGAGCCACCGGCGCCACCTGTCGTGCTCGCACCACTCGCACCAGCAGTGCTGGTCGCGCCAGCCGTGCCAGCGCCTGCGGCTCCGCCGGTCGCTGCGCCCGCGGTGGTCGCAGCGGCGCCCGCGGTGCCGCCAGTCGTATTCGCGCCCGCGGTGCTGACCGCACCGGCGGTTCCGGGGGCCCCCGCCGCGCTCGCGCCAGCCGTGCCCGTCGACTGGCTCGCGTCGGGCGTGCTGGAGCAGGCGGCGAGAAACATCAGGGCTGCGGCGTCGGAAAAGCGCGAACGACAGAGCGGCATCTGCAGTCTATGTCCGCAAACCGCTGCTTCTATTGGCTGCACCCCGGCCGGTATCGCGCGCCCAGAATTGCCGCTAGTTGGCGGCGATCACCCTGTGAAGCTGGAGCGTAAACTGGTGGCGGTGCTGGCGCGGGTTCGGGTTCGGGTGAGCTAAGACAAGCGGCTCAAAAGTAGCAACGCGACGAGACCACTCTCGCAATCTCCGTGCAAGACGCCGAGGAGCGGGATCGCGCGTAGCGAAAAGCTTGCGTCGCCGTCGCGCTCGACCGGCACCCCGAACAAGCTCAGCGTTCGATACAACTCGATGAAGAGCGCTGCTCCCAGTCGGTTGGGCGCAGCTGGCGTGCGCCGCGCCGACCTGCGCTATACAGGGCGCATGCCGAGCCATAGCCCGATCGCGCTCCCGGTACTTCTGACGGTTGCCAGCCTGGTGGCAGGTTGCAACAAGACCCCGACTGCCGCAGACGCCCCGCTGCCCGCGGCTTCGGCTGCGGCCGCGGCTTCGACCAGCACACCGCTCGCCTCCGCAGCACCGGCCACGGCGCCGCTGACGGGCCTCGACCCGTGTCTGGTCGGCAGCTGGAAGAGCTCGGCGTTCAGCATGAAGACCGAGCAGGTAACGGCCGAGGGCGGCGCAAACTTGGCGATGAAGATCGCCGCCAGCGGGGAAGCGGAAATCGATTTCACTCCCATGTCGGTCATCAACGGCAAGGGCGCGGGCGCAAGCTTCGACTTTCAGTACTCGGGCAAGGCGACCGGCACGCTCACCACGCCCACGCGCGGCACGATTGCCAGCGCCAAACCCAACTACTCGGCGCTGCGCGTCTCCACGAACGTGCAGCTGCCCGGAGCCGGCAAGCTCGCGCTGTTCAAGAACAAGCCGGTCAGCGAGCTGGCGCAGATGGCCTCGGCGATCGTGGGCAAGGCGGCCCCGGCCGCGGCGGCTCCGCCCGGCATCGATTCGAGCCCGATTTTCTCGAACAGCCGCTACACCTGCGAGGGCGACACGCTGACGCTGTCAGGCGACAAGCTGGCAGCGCAATGGGTGTTCGCCCGCGTCAGTCACTGAGCTGAGCTGGCGGAGGGAGCCACTACGGCGTGTCCCAAATTCTGGAAACGAAGCGACTCCTCCTCCGACGTCTTCTTCCCGAAGACCTCGAGCCCCTCTTCGCCCTCTACCGCGACCCGGAGATCCGGCGGTATTTCCCCGATGGGACGCTGACCCGGGCGGAGACGCGGGAGGAACTGGAATGGTTCCTTCATGGCCACCCAATGCACCCCGAGCTCGGGCTTTGGGCTACCATCCACAAAGATTCGGGCCGCTTCATCGGCCGCTGCGGGCTCTTGCCCTGGACGATCGAGGCTCGGTACGAAGTGGAGGTGGCCTACTTGCTCGACCGGGAATTCTGGGGACAGGGCCTGGCCACCGAGGCGGCCACCGGGATCGTGCGCCATGGCTTCGAAACGCTGGGGCTCCCGAGGCTCATCTCCCTGATCGACGCCGAGAACGAGGCTTCGGCGCGCGTCGCGATTCGCGTCGGCATGACGTTCGAAAAGGAGGTGGCGGACGAGTTCGGACGGTCGCGTCTGTATTCGATCGCGCGCCCGAACGGGAAGGACTGATGTTCTCGGCCGGAACCAGCGGAATCAGCGCCCGAGGTCGAGACAACGCTGCAGCCGCTGCATGTTCTGCTACACGCCGTCGAGCGTCGCGCTCTCGAGGGTGCGCTCGTCGCAGCGAGTCAGAATCGTAGCCTGGCGGCGCGCTTGCCGGGCAACAGCCGCACGCAGCTCTACGCCAAGCTCACCGAGCACGGCCTGCAGCGCGTCTAGCTAGCTGGTCGGGCAAGGTTCTTGCTACGCGCATGGGCGATGATTCGCAAGCTCGCTAGCGGTGGCTACCGCCTCTACTCGCGCAAGAAGGACCCCAAGACGGGCAAGCGCAGGAATCTGGGAACATTCCCGACTCGCGCAGGCGCTGAAAAGCACGAGCGAGCCGTTCAGTATTTCAAACATCACTAGGGCACGCGCAGCGCGGCGTCACGACACGCCGTCGCAATTCGCCGCGCTTGACAGTCACGGCCTTGCACCTAAACGCCAACTAGCCCAAGTCAAAAGGAGATCGCATGTCGTACATAGATGGATTCGTCGTTCCAGTTCCGAAGAACAAGCTCGAGGCCTACCAAGACCTGGCACGCCTCGCGGAGCGCGTGTGGCGCGAATACGGAGCGCTCGAGTACCGCGAGTGGATCGCCGATGACGTGAAGCCGGGCAAGCTCACCTCGTTTCCGCAGAGCGTACAGCTCAAGGATGACGAGGTCGTCGTCTTCTCGTGGATTGTCTACAAATCGCGGGCAGACCGCGACGAAATCAACGCCAAAGTCATGAATGACCCGCGCATGAAGAACGATCCTTCGGCGTGGCCGTTCGACGGCAAGCGCATGATCTTCGGCGGCTTTGCCCCGCTTTTCGGCTGAGTCGCACGGCGCGGCGTGGTGCGGCGAAGCAAGCTGCGCCGCGCTGCGTGTGGCGGCTGGCAGTGCCAGGCCACATTGGCTGGCCGGCTAGCCCAAAGTCGTGGCGGTGACCGTGACCGTGACCGTGGACGCCGCGCCTGCGGCGCCGTGAGGGGCTTCGCCCGAGCTCGTGGGCGGGCTTCGCCCGGGTTCGGGATGTGAAGCAGCCTGGATCGCACAAGCCACGATCAACCCTAGTTCGATTTTTCTTGACTCGATCTGCGCTGGGCAGCCGCATCGAGCTGCGGTGCGCTCGAAATCGGCACGTTGGGGGAGCGTGAATGGTCGTTCCATGCGGTGTTCGAGCGAGCGTTGATTCGAAAGGCATTTGGGGGGTTAAACACGCGGCAGCGTGGCGCGCAGAAGCTCGGAAATCTGGGGTGTAGGGTGAGCGAATGCACACCAACGCGAGGGTTCACGATGTCGTTGCAAAGCTGATTCCCGGTGGCGACGGTGGTTTGGCGCACCTATCGAACAGCGAGCTGCTCGACAACACGCGCGGGCTGGTCGGCAAGTCGAATCAAGTGTTCGCGGCGCTGCTCGCGCACTTGGCGGAAGTCGAGGCGCGCGGGCTACATCGCACACGCGCCTGCGCGAGCCTCTACACCTACTGCATTTACGAGCTGCGGTTTTCCGAGGACGCTGCGGCGCGGCGCGCGGGCGCCGCCAAGTTGGTGAAACGATTTCCGCTCTTGCTCGGCGCCATCGCGAAGGGCGAGCTGCATCTGACGGGCCTGTTGATGCTTGGGCCGCATTTGACGCCCGAAAACCTGGTCGAAGTGCTGGGTCGCGCCAAGTTTCGGACCAAGAAAGAGCTCGGCAGGTTGGTGCGTGAGCTGCCCCCGCTGCCGCTCGTTCCCGACGTGGTCGAGCCGCTGCATCCCGTGCCGGCGTCGCTTCGACGTCCGACTTGGGAACAATTCGTTTCTGCATTCGCGCCACGGGTGCGCGAACTGCCGCCGGGTGAGCGACCCAGCGATTGGGCAAATGATGCGGACGACACGAACGAAGAGCCTGCGTCAGTCAGCGCTGTCAGCGTTCACCGCGCCAGCGCGTGTAGAACGTCGGGGTTGGCACGGCCGCCCGTGACTGGCCCGCAGCAGTATCAGGTGCAGTTCAGTACGACTGAAGAGCATGTGCAGTTGATTGAGCGCGCGAAGGCGCTGATGGCTCGGCAAGCGCCTGGCAAGTCGTTGGGTGAATTGCACTTGCAGGCGATGAAGTTGCTGGTTGCGGCGCTCGAAAAGCAAAAATTCGCGATCACGGAACGGCCGCGAAAGAAGGCGTCAGCGTCGCCCGGCCAAGCAGGCTCGCGCGCGCCGGCGCCACGGCAGCGCGGGCGACACATCCCCGCGGAGGTGCGTCGCGCCGTCTTCGCGCGCGATGGCGGTCGCTGTAGTTATGTCGACGAGCGCGGTGAACGCTGCCGCGAAACGCACGACCTCGAGCTTCACCACCGGCAACCGTTCGGCAAACACGGCGCACATACGGTCGAGAACGTGACGCTACATTGCTCGGCGCACAATGCGCTGGCGGCCGAGCTCGACTTCGGGCGAGAGCACATGGCCGAACGGCGCGACCCAGTGCATCGCGAATCGCTCGCCTCTCAAGAGCGAGCCGCGTTGTGGGAGGCGTCGCTCGCTCGGAGTGGCCAAGCTCCGCCACGCTAGTTTCTGCGATTCAGGCCGCATTTGGGCAGCCCAAGCTGGGTTGAATGCTGAGGTCGCGGCTATGCCAGCAAACGTTGAAGCTCGCCGGATTCGACGAGGCGCTCGAGCTCGGTGAAGCCGCCGACGAACGTCCCTTTCACGAAAATCATCGGGAACGTCGGCCAGCCTGTCCACATCTTCAGCGCGAGCCGAACCCGCCACTGACTCAAGTAGCTGCCCAGGCCCAGGTACTCGTACTTGACGCCCTGCGCGTCCAACAGCTTGCGCGCTCGCCCCGGAAACGGGTTCATCGTCATGCCGACCACGACCACGCCGTGCTGCTCGATCAGCCCGCGGACGCGCGCCACTATGTCTGACTGATAGCGACCGACCTTCTCGGCGGCGGTGGGGTGGACTTTGTCCTGAGCGAAAATCGTGCGAGCCAGCGTCGACATGAGCAACCTCCTAGCGCCGCTTGCCCCCGCGCCACCAGTGCTAGGACACGTTTCTTAACGTTCGCCGCGCCGGTCGTCGCCAGGTGACTCGGCCGTGGCGTCGCCCAACGCACCGGCGAAGGTGAGAATCAGCGAGATTTGGCCGGCGCCGTCGATCTCGCCGGCGTCGAACGCCTCAGCGCTGGTGCCGTCCCGGAATTCGGCCACGGCGCGATAGCGGAAGGTGGTGCCGCGCGCGTCGATGGCGCTGACCACGCGGATCCGCAAAAGCTGCGGATTCTCGTAGAACCGGCTCAGCATCTCGGCGATGGCGGCGGGGCCGCAGAGCTCTCGACTGCCGGTGACCATGCGACCGTCGGCGGCAAAGCACGCCTGGAGCAGCTCGGCGCGACGCGCGGGGTCGCGCTCGGTACACGCCCGAACGTAAGTGTCGACGGCGACTTCGACCGGGGTCGGCATGTCGGATGCCTAGCACATCGCGTTCGTGCCGCTACGCCAGCATCTGGTCGCCCCAGTCGCGAACGTCGTACGACGCGATCAGGCCTTCCAGGATGAACGGGTCCTGTTTGACGAAGGCTTCGGCAGCCTTACGGCTGCGAAAGATCGCCATGTTTCCGCCCGTGTCAGTGAACGGGCCGATACCGATCACGTCACCGCGCGCGACGAACTCGTCGACGACGGCCTTGTGACGCGGATACACCGCCATGACAGCGTCCATGCTGGCGCCCCTGCCGGTTCCGATTACGACTGCTTTCATGCTTGCCTCGCCGCATTTTTAACACGTTTCAGGGCAATCGCGGATCGCTGCTAGCCTGCGGCTCCGGCATGATTCGCGCGGAACCGCTCGTCGGCCTCGTTCTCGTTCTTGCCTGGGGTTGCTCGGGAGCGAATCGCCCTGCGCCCGCACGTTCGCTTCGGAGCCGGCCGGTCGCTGTGGTCAACCCGTGCGCGCAGGCGTTGGCCGTGGCTGAACGGCTGGTTGCTGACGGACGGCTTTGGCAGGCGCGGCGCGCCTTGAACGGTTGCCAGGCCGGCGGCTCGTCGCAGCAAATCAAGCTGGCGGAGATCGACAACGCGTTGGGCATGCATCGAGTCGTGAGCGCCCCGCTGGCGGCGGCAGCAATCACAGCGGCTGTCTTGCAGATCGAGCAAGCGATCCGAGGTGGCAGCTGCGAGCAGGCGCTGACCGACGCCACGCAACTGTACGACCGCGCGTCACCGAACCCAGACGCCGCGCTGCTGGCAGGCCAAGCCGCCAGCTGCCTCGGTCGAAAGCCCGAGGCCAAGCGCTGGTACGCCCGCGCGATGCTCGAGCTCGACAACGCCCAGACGCCCGCCAGTTGGCGGACGTTGCCGGTGCCGCGCGAGCTGCGTTGGCTCACTTCGCGGAGCGCCAGGCTCGACACCTGGGCGGGACACGTCACCCTCACCCGCGACGACGACAAGGCCTGGATTGCGCGGCAAGACGAGCGTTTCGCGCTCGGCGAGCCGCTTTGCCACGCGGGAGAGGCGGTCGTCATCATCAAGCCCGACAGCCTGTATGTGAGCAAGCTGCCGAGCTACGAACAGCTCTGGTACCTGTCCGTGGCCGACAACGCGCACGTGCTGCAGACACTCGGTGACCAGTTACTCGTCGTGGAACCCACCGATGCGGGGTTCACCATCAAACGCGTGGACTGCGCCACCGGTCGGGTGCTGGCGAAGGGCAATGCCAAGGCGCAACTCACCTTGGGCGGACGACACCTGGTTGCGAGTCGTTACACGGACTGGGCGATCGTCGAAGACGAGCGCGCCTCACGGACGCTGGGCTACCTATTCATCGACGGCAAGCTGCACGCGCGCCGGTTCGAGATCCCGTTCGCGTGCGCGCCGCTCACGACTTGGTCGAGTCACGAATACCTGTCGGGCTGCGGCGACGCGCGGCGATTGTTCGCCGTCGATTTCACGTCGCTCGAGCCCCGCCCGCTGGCAGCGCTGCCCGAAGGCTTTCAGCTCGACCGCGCCAGCTCGGTCGTGCCGGAGCTGGCCAGCTTGAGCGGCAATGGGCTGCTGCTGCTGCGCGGAAACGCCAGCGGCGCCGAAGTGAAGGTGATAGCGCCGTTGACGAGCTCGAGCTGGCAAGCCGACTGGTCGCCCGACGGCCAGCGATTCGGGGGCGTAGCCAGCGACGACAACGGTCGAGCGCTGGCCTTGATCTGGAACGTCAAGCAGGAGCGAGTCGAGCTGGATTGGCCCGGCTACTCCGCGACCACGCCCCACCACAGCTACGGCAAGTCGCCGGGTAGCGCGATTCGGGTTGCTAGCTCGTCCGATCGCCGCTGGCTCGCGCTCGCGACCGCTGACGAAGCGCGGAGCTTCGATTTGAGCGCCGGGACTAGCTACGCTTTTGGCTTGCCACCCGACCACGCCGCACCAGCAATTCTGACGGATCCGAACGGCTTTGCGCTGGTCGCCGACGACGCCAGCGTTTCACTTTGGAGGCCAGGCGCCGCGCCCACGCTCGCACCCCAGGTTCAACTCAGCGCACCCGGATGGCTCAGCTACTCCGGTGGACCTTGGCTCGTTGGACAAGCCCCTGGCCTGCGCGGCCTCGTCGCGTTGAACCCGCGCACGGGAACGAGCATCCAGATCCAGGGCGCCGTGAGGGGATTTTCACCGGACGGAACCCATTTGGCCTACCAAGTGGACAGCGACACGCTGGGACTCGCTAAGCTCGATGCGTCCACCCTGACCGTGCCCGAGGTGTGGCGGCGTGGGGCCGGAGCCGGCCAAAGCTCGGTCGTTTTCTCGCGCGACAGTCGCACGCTGTTCTTTTCCGAGGGCGCCCTCAGGGCCCCGCGGGTTTGGCAGCAACTCGTGCTGAGCAGCCTCGAGGTTCGCCCTGAAGCCCGTGACCTGAGCCAAGCCGTCGACTTCGACGCGACCGGCCAGCGATGGGTCACCCGGGATGGCGAGCTACGCGTGGCGAGCGAAGCGCCGCGCCAATTGGAGGGCTGGAATGGTAGGCACCTCGGAGCCGATCCGCGCTTCATGGCCGATGATCGGCTGGTGGCCGCCAACGGCTTGGATGGCGCTTGGCTCTGGAGCGCGAGCGATCGGTCGTTGTTGGGCGAGTTGATACCGCTAGCGCGAGGCGGAGTGCTGTTCACGCCTCAGCCGTTGCCGGACCAAGAGGAGCAAGGCTCGACCGAGCTGGTGGAGCTGATCGGCGCTCGAGCTTCTGAGCGCTTGACCTGCCTCATCAAGAAGCGCCTGTATCCGTGGGAAATTTGCGCGGATCGCTTCGAACAACCCGGTTTGCTCGCCGACCGGCTGGCAAACCTTCGCTAGTCCCTCGTAAGACGATGCACTCGACCCGTAAGCTCAACACGCTCTCGACCGCGATCGTTCTGGGGTCGACACTGGGGGTGCTTGGCTCAGTCGGCAACCAAGACCCAGACGCCAGCGCCAGCGCCGCCCGGCTCGGTCTCTTCAAAGGGCACCGAGCTGCGACAAGCGCTTTCGTGCACGCTACACTAGGGCTCCACAAGAAGAT
>FSUE01000735.1_pt1 | contig 11563 bp, 13 predicted proteins | sample 1637031 | NCBI WGS metagenome assembly FSUE01 (sample SAMEA3914819, study PRJEB12502) | metagenome | biome: forest; material: soil | place: Canada | collected 2010-06-26 | depth 0.3 m | reverse complement strand
GTCCAGCCCGACCACGCGACAGAACCGGTGCGCCGCCGCCAGCGCGGCGTTGCCGTTGCCGCACGCGACATCGAGCACCTGCGAGCCGGCGTCGAGCTCGGCCGCCTCGCACAGCGTTTCGCCGACGATTTGTAGCGTCGTGCCGATGACCGCAAAGTCGCCCGACGCCCACATCGCCCGTTGCCGCGCCTTGACGGCCGCCAAATCGACACCCACTAAATGCAGCGGACGTGGGCTCGGAGGAAATTCCAAAATCGATGTCATGCCTTGTTTTCCTTCTGCGGTTATCGAGAGTGCGTCGACCGCAAAAACGTTGTAGGGATTCGGCATCGGGCTCGGAATGATTCCCCATCGGATCGACATGACTCTGCGTCGGCTTACGCTGGCGCGTTTGATCGAAAGTCCGCAGCGCATGACCGCACGTCCGCAAAGGCCTTTTTTCCCATGATGGACACGCTCTCTGACGTGTTGCGCGCGGTCCGCTTGACCGGCGCCGTATTCTTCGCGGTTGACGCCAGCGCGCCGTGGGTGGCCGAGACGCCCAAGGGCAGTGACGTCGCTCCGCACATCATGCCGAACGCCGAGCACATCATCGCCTACCACGTGATCGCCGCCGGCACGTGTTGGGGCGGCTTGATCGACGAGCCCGCCGTCAAGCTCGAAGCGGGCGACATCATCGTCTTTCCGCAGGGCGATCCGCACGTTATTTCCAGCGCGCCCGGCATGCGCGGTCAGCCGGACATCAACGCCTACCGCACCGTGAACGACAGCCGCGTGCCGCTCGCGGTTTCGATCCGGGGCGGCGGACCGCGGCGCGAGCAAGTCATCTGCGGCTACCTCGGCTGCGACGCGCGACCGTTCAACCCGCTGCTCGCGACTTTGCCGCGGGTCATGCACCTGCAACCGCAAGGCGAGAGCGATGTGCTGCATCGACTGGTCGAGCTAGCCGTCGCCGAGTCGTCTGCCCCGCGCGCCGGCGGCGACTGCGTGTTGTCGCGCGTCAGCGAGCTTCTGTTCGTCGAGGTCGTGCGCCGTTACGTGGCGCAATTGCCGCCGGAGGGCCTCGGCTGGTTCGCCGGTTTGCGCGACGAAAACATTGGTCGCGCCCTGCAAAAGCTGCACGAGCGCCCAGCCCACGACTGGAGCTTGGAGGAGCTGGCCAAAGAGTCTGGGCTCTCGCGCTCGGTGCTGGCCGAGCGCTTCGCACATTTGGTCGGCATTCCGCCGATTCAGTACCTGGCCGAGTGGCGCATCCAGCTCGCGGCCTCCTTGCTGCGCAGCGGCAAAGCCAGTTTGGCCGAAATCGCCGAGCGCGTCGGCTACGGTTCCGAAGCCGCGCTCAGCCGCGCCTTCAAGCGCCATGTCGGCGTCGCGCCCGCCCACTACCGTCGCCGCGACGTCGCCTGAGGAGTGGTGAGTGGTGAGGCTTGAGTAGTGAGTGCGAGATGGAGCGGGGCAGGCTAGTGGACGCGCGGTAGCGCCAGTCGGACTGCCAGTTTGATTCTGGCAAAAGCTAGACGCTTGGCGCACTCGAAGTAGTACGCGACGGACGCCCAATCATTCTCGATCGTGGTGCGGCGCATCACATTGCTCCTTCACTGTCGCGCTTTGCCGCGCGCCACGAGGAGAACGAATTTGGAAGACACCGCATACAAAGGTCGCTGCTTCTGCGGCGCCGTGGAAATCAAAGTCACTGGCAAGCCTGCCGCCATGGGCTATTGCCACTGTGAATCGTGCCGCCAATGGTCGGCCGGACCCGTCAACGCCTTCACGCTGTGGGCACCGCGCGCGGTCGTGGTCACGCGCGGCGCCGACCAAGTCGGCTCGTACAAAAAAACCGAGCGCAGCATCCGCAAGTGGTGCAAAGCCTGCGGCGGCCACCTGTTCACCGAGCACCCCGGCTGGGGCCTGGTCGACGTCTACGCCGCCACCCTTCCGGACCTGCCGTTCGAGCCGATGCTCCACGTCAACTACTCGGACACCGTGCTCCGCCTGCACGACGGCCTGCCCAAACAAAACGACTTCCCCGCCGACATGGGCGGCACCGGCCACCTGCTCCCCGAATAGCCCCAAACGCGAGGCGGCGATCCGACGTCGCCTCGCGTCCCTTGTGGGCTGCCAACCCGCAGCCTTCCTCGCAGATGCTATCGTGTCGTCGGCCGGCCGCGTCGTCGCGCTCGAGACTTCACAGGGAGATCGGGAGATCGGGAGTCATGCGAGCCCTGAATTTGGGCGCCGAATCGTTTTTCGTCGCTCGCGTCCTGCTGGACGAGGCCGTAACGGCTACTTCGAATGCGACGCAAGCGACGAAACAACGCTGCGCCCAATCTGCTCGCTCGCACGACTCCCGATCTCCAGATCTCCGTGTGAAGTCTGGGAAGCGGATCAAGCTAGCAGCAAGCCAGCGCCGAAGGACCCTCGGCGTCTACCGCTCGAGCTCGCGTTCGAGGGCAGCGACGAGGAGCGGGGCGTCGGGTTTTACGTCGGGGGCGAAGCGGGCGACGACGTCACCGTTGCGGTTGAGCAGGAACTTCTCGAAGTTCCAGGTAATGTCGACTGGCTCGCCAACGTCGATGCCGTGTTCGACCAGCTTGGCGCGCATGTCGGTGCCGGGCAGCGTGGCGGCGACGGGCTTGGCCCGAGTGAGCGCGGCGTAGAGCGGGTGCTGGCCGGGGCCTTTGACGACAATCTTTGCGAACAACGGAAACGTCACGTCGTACTTGGTGGAGCAAAACTCCTTGATCTCTTGCTCGGTTCCTGGCTCTTGACCGCCAAACTCGTTGGCCGGAAACGCCAGCACCTCGAAGCCGCGAGCCTTGTACTTGCGATACAGCGCCTCGAGCCCTTCATACTGCGGGGTGAGACCGCAGCGCGACGCGACGTTGACGACCAGCCGCACCTTGCCGGCGTAATCGGCTAAGGAAGCCGGGTTGCCGTCGACCGTGCGCACGGGGATTGTTTCGAACGAGCTGGACATGTTTGCTCAGGTTCTTAAGCCGTCAGCGGAGGCTGGCAAGCGGCCAAGCGAAAAAACACCGGGCGTTGTCGCGGTTGGGCGAGGCAACCTGCCTCAGGTGCCGCTACTTCGCGGCTGGCTTCGACGACCTCTTCGAAGCCGGCTTCTTCGCGGCGCGCTTCGACGCTGATTTCGTCGCGCTCGGCTGGGGCGCGCGTTTTTTCTTCACCAGCGGCGCGTTCGCGCGAGCGTGCGCCGCCTTGAGCGCGGTCGCGAACGTTCGCGCGTCGATCGCCTTGAGATCGCAGCGTGTAGCGCCCATGCGACCCCAACCGCCACCGACGGGCGCAATCGCGTGCGGCGCCAGCGCGCAAAAATGCGCCTGTTGTCCGAGGTCGAACATGAAGTTCAAATCGCTGCCGTTGAGCGCCAACGTGGCGAAGGTGCGGCGCGGCGTGCGAAACGCGATCCGATCGAAGTGGGGATAGGAGCTGGCGTTTTCGAGCGAGAGCGCCAACGTGCGGGCGCGTTGCGGCGTGACCGGCATGGGCCGAGCCTAGCGTTGGAAGAGCGCTAGGTCACCTGGTCACTCAGGCTCACTCGAGCGGCGCGTCTTCGCTGTGCTCGGTTGCCGTCAGCTGCATGGTCTTCGGATCGAGCAAGACCTTCAGGCGATACAGCGAGCTCTTGCCGTTGCCGTCCAGATCACCGCGCGCGAAAATTTCGGCCGATTTGCCATCTTTGGCCGCGACCACTTCGTATTGAAAATACTGCGGATCGACCAGGGCAAAATGGATCGGCGCCCACGCCTTCCAGTCGTCGGCCGAGCTTTGGTACTTCACGCCGCGCGGCACCGTCGCCGGCACGGCCGGCAACGATGCCAGCTTCTTGAGCGCGTGGTGCTTGGCGGCTTCCGGGTCGGCCAGCGTTGCGCTGTAGCTCTTGGCAATCTGCGCCATCACCGCCGGCGCTTCGCCCGCCTTCGCGTCCGCGATGTAGCGACGGACGCCGTAGACGCCGACGCCAATCAGCATCCCCACGTCGCGCGCCTGATCGATGACTGGCTCGCGTAGCTCGAAGTTGGCTGCGAAGTGTGTGCCGTGGCGTTCGACCTGGACCAGATCGAATAGCTTGGCAATCGACACCGCGGCTGGGTTCTGCGCCGCGAAGGCTTGCGCGTGCTCGCGAGCCTCTTTGACGTGGTGCTCGACCATATCGGCGAAGCCGGCATTCGGTACGTCGGACTCGACCTCGAGCCGAAAGTGCTCGGTGCTCACGCGCAGCGCGCCCTTGCCCGAGATGCCCTTCAGACTCGCCTGAAAAACCAGCTGCTGGTCGCCCTCGAGCGTGAGCGAGGCTGGAAACGGCGCGGGCTTCTTCGACGACGCCAACGCCTGCTCGACCAGCGCCTTGGAGCCGAACAAGACCACGCCTGGCTCGATCACCACCACGTCATCGCCCGTGGCGTAGGCTTCGTCGGCACCGGCCACCTTCGCGCGCTCGACCGGAAACAGCGAACCGACGCACGCCGTGCGCGCTGCTTTCACGCCTTCGGGGCCCAGCTCCAAAGCCATCAGACCAGCACGTTCGTCGACGCCAACCGTCAGCTCTCGCGACTGCGTCGCCAGCACCGCGAGGCAGTCGCGCTGTGTGCTCTTCAGAAATTCTTCTGAGTTACCCAAGATGCCTGGCACAAGGCCGGCGAACAGCTCGGTGTGCATGAGCGTGTCCAGACCCGCGTACAGCGCGAGGCTATCCTGCTGGCCGAAGATCCAGTAGCGACGAAGCTCGGCCGACGCGCTACGCGACGCGAGCGGCGCAGGCGTTGGCGCGGCACTGGCGGTGGCCGCCGGTTTCGGCTGAGGCGCTGGCGCCGCGCCGCACGCAAGCACGCCGTACGCGCAGCCGAGGAGTCCGAGGGTCTTTTGCCACATTGGCCCCCTCTAGCCTGCTTGAAGTGGGTCCGCTAGAGCCGAGCCGTCAGTTGATGACCGGGTTCTTGAGCTTGACGATCTTGGGCAAATAGATGCCCATATTTTCGATCTGCTTCGCGCCGACCAGGCTGTTACACGTATAAGAGAACAGCAGATCGCTGTCCGGGTCGGGGTTCGACTCGCCGTGCTCGATGGCCGCGTAGCAAACCGTATCTTGCGGAGCGTAGCAATTGTATCGACGGTCTGTTCCACCCCCCAAATTCCACGAACCCCGATTCCAGCCTCAACGTTCGCGTTGAACGTCGGGCGTTCGCGTTCGCGTCCGGCTCAGCCGGTGTACGAGTCGTCTTGTTCGATGCGTGAGAGCACCCAGTCGAATTCACCGGCGGTGACTTTGACGCGGCAGTACTCGCAGGTGCCGGCCATGCCGATGCGCAGTGCGGCGCCACAGTTCGGACAATTCACGTCACCGCGTGACTGGCCGCGCCGCGCGCTGCCGCGAATCCACGTCCAATACTCCGAGTATTGACGCGGACGGCTGCGGCTGCCGCTCCACAGCTTAGCGTCGTCGCCAATCGTGTAGTCGATGCTGGTCGCGAACATCCGCACCGTGACCGCGTCGTAGTGCTTGTCGCTGGTGACGTTGGCCAAGTCGATGCGCAAGATGCGCGCGTTCTCGGTCACGTTGCGGCAGCGCGACGCCACGTACAGGTCGATCCAGTACAGCATGGTCTGGAATAGATTGTCGGAAACGTACGGCCGAATTTGCAGCGGATCGCGCCCCGACCAGGCGACTTGCAACGCGCCGAACACATGCGCCATGCGACCGGTCAGGCTCTGCCAGGTCAGGCTCGGATCGCGCTGCTGTAGCTCTTGGAAGCGCACCGGCGCCGAGCTGTCGGCGATCGTCGGCAAGTCGGTGCCGGTCTCGGCCACGTCGCTGGTCAACAGCGGTCCGCGCGCTTCTTTGTTTTGGTTGCTGAGGCCGGCGATCATCCAATCGAAGCGGCCAAGTCCGACGTTTTGGCGGCAGTAGCTGCACTCGCTGCCGCGCATCGACTCGAGGGGCGCGCCGCAGTTCGGGCAATCGAGCTTGTGCGCGCGCGAAAACGGCCGCGACTTTGCGGTGTGCGACCGCGTAAGCACCAGCTGATCGACGACGTAGAAGCGGTGCGGCTGCCCATTTTTGGAAAGCTCGACGAAGTTGGCTTCGATCTCCAAAACTACCTGGAGCGCGCCGCTGCCGACGCCGGAAAAGTCCAGGTAGCGGAGCGCACCGATCACGATGCCCTGCACGTCCGCCAGGCTCGGGTCGGGCAGCGCCGCGGCCAGGCTCGGGTCGAGGTAAGCCGCCAGTGGCCCCGTGCCGATCGCGCGCGCGCGGTGCACGGCTGCGTACATCATGTAAACGAAGTCCTCGAACAGCACGAGCGAGAACTCGGGGTCGACATTGCGCAGCGCTTCGAGCTGCTTTCGTGGCTGTGAAGCCGCGCGAGTCGTGGTCGCCACCGTCGAAACGTCGGTCGTCGTCGTCGACCACGACTTCATGCCGCGCTGAATCGCGGCTCGCACCAGCATGCCCACGATCACCAGCAGCAGCAGCGGGATGCCGACCGTTGGATTCTCGATGCACAGGTAAATCAACAGCTCGAACAGGATGCCGGCGCCGTCGCCACCGCCACCACCACCGCCACCGCCGCTGTGAGAGCTGCCGCTGGAGCGTGAGCCGCCCGAGTACGAATGCCCGCCGCCCGGGCGCGCCAACGCCGATGCTGCCAAAAGCACGCATGAAAGCGCGAGCAACCATGGCAGCCAACGGCGGCGCGCTTGCCGCCGCATCACTGCACCTCGTCCGGCAGCTCGTTCACGTCATCGGCCGCGCGCGGCATTACGGCGCCCAACACCGGACCCAGGCCCGCCAAAGCGCGCTCGAACGCCGCCAGATCGCGCACTTTCACTGCTGCCGACAGCGCCGCGCAGCCCGCAATCCATTGCGGACCCAGCGCTGCGACGTCGATGCCGACGTCGGCTAGTACGACGACGCGTTGCTCGAAGGTCGAAACGAAAACCAGCACGCCGTTTCGCCCGGAGGTGCGCGAGATGCCAAGGTCGAAGAACGTGACGCGCGCGGCCGCCGCCACGCTCTTGGCCAACGGCCCTTCGCGCACCAGTAGCCGCAGCAACGCCGACACGTTGAACGCCAGCGCCATGCCCAAGCCAAAACCAAGCGCGCCGTCGAGCGCGATGTCGCCGACGCTGAACACCTGCGGCGCTACCAGCAGGTAGAGCACGACCGCCGCGCCGACGAAGAATCCAAAATGGTAAGCCGCCACCCGATAGTCGCCGGAGCGGCGCCGCACCGCGACCACGACCTCGGCCGAAGTCTGCGCCTCCACGCTTTTCACAGAGCTGGCGGTGCTCTGCTTGGCTGCGTCCCTAAAAAAATCCGCCTCGGCCACGGTGGGGCAGCGACCATACCCGGTTCTTCCAGGGCTTGCTCGCTCAAGCTGGGGGAGTCATCGTCTCGGTACCTCAATGCCGCCCGTGCGGCGCCGGCACGGTGAACCTGCCCATGTCCTTCTCAGCCTATTGGGCGCTGGCACTGCTCGGCGCGACAGCTAGCTGCTCGCGGTCGGTTCCGCAGAGCAACCGGCAGTCGGAGCCGGCCGTCGAGCACGACCCGGCCCAGCCTGGCGTGCTTGCCGCGGAAGGCACCGCCGACGCCGACACCGGCGGGGCAGGTGCGCTCGGCCAGCCCCTGGCGTGCTCGCCGCACGCGCCCGTCCTGACCTCCGAGCTGAACAACGCGCGCGACTTGGCCGGCACGCGGTTGTCGCCGAGCGGAGCGGTCGCGTGTGGCGCCGTTTTCCGCGGACCTCCGTTGCGGCTTTCGGACGACGGCTGTGCCGACGCCGCCCTGCTCGGCATCCGCACCGTGCTCGACTTGCGCATCGAGGACGAACGCCTGGGCACGCCCGACGCGGGCTGTGTCGGTGCCAGGCGGGTGCTCGCGCCGATGCCAGTGCCGTACGGTCTCGGTCCGACCGACTACCTGAACGATTTGCACGCGACGTCGTCGCTCGCGATCGCGTTCCACACGTTCGGCGATGCCGACGCCTACCCAATCTATTTTCACTGCACCTTCGGGCGCGATCGCACCGGCGTGGTCGGTGCCTTGCTGCTGCTCGCGCTCGGCGCCACCCGCGCCACGGTGATGCAGGAATACCTGCTGTCCGGCCCCAATGTCGGCGCTTACCCGAAGAGCCTGGACGCGGTGCTCGACGAGGTAGAACAGCGTGGTGGCGCCGAAGCCGTGCTGAAGGACGCCGGCATCCGTGCCGACGAGCTGGCCGTCATGCGCGCGCGCATGATCGCCGATTGAACGAACGCGGCGGCACGGCTGTTGCTAGGCTCATGAGCATGCGAGCGGGTTGGTGGCGATTTCTGGGCAAGCAGGGCCGTGTGGCACCGGCCGGCCCTGACAGCGGAGTCACGGGGCCGCGAGCTTGGTTGATGTGCGCGCTGATCATCGCCAGCACGGCGGCCCTGCTCGGCACGACGGACGAGACCGTCCAGCACTACGCGGCGTACCATTTCGCGCGCACCGGCGTCGACGGTGGCTTCGCGGAGCTCACCAGCGACGCGCCGCGAGCGACGTTCTTCGTCACCCTGACGGCCAACCAACTGGGGCCCGACGGCGTCGAAACGAGCGACAACGCCAGCGCCACGCTCGACGCTACGTTGACCGCCTCCGCGCTGCCGGAGGGCACCGACGCGCCGTTCGTCGACGTCCGGATTACCTCACCCGAAGCCTCAGGCGTGATCGACAAACAGGTGCTCGACCACCTGTCGGACACCCAAGCGCTGTCGTTCACCGGTAATTGTTCGAAGCCCACCGAGGGCGCAGCCTGTCGCGCGCGCTTCCAGGTCGACGTCTGGCGGATCGACGACGGCGCTCGCGGCGGCACGGTGCGCTTCGATTGGCTGTTCGACGTGGCGTCGTTCGGACAAATCCAGGTACCGGACGAGGCGGACACCAAGACCACCAGCGAGCCGTTGGATCCACCGTGGACGATCAGCGTCACGCAACAATGACCGGCGGCTGGGCGCTGACGTTGCTGGGCGTCGCGTGGCTCAGCGGCTGCAGCGCGCCCGAAGCCTGCCAGGCCTCGAGCTTCGGGCCAACCGCGACCGCCACCTCGCTCAGCAAGACCTTGACGCTTACCCGCGCCGGTGAGAGCGGTTCGACCAGCGTGCGCGCCACGCTCAGCAACCTGCCCCGGCTCTGGCAGGACCACTCGAACATCCTGGGCGGCAGCGTTTCGTTGGCGCTTTCGGTCGCGTACCAAGGCACGCCCGCCGGCGGTGACGGCAAGACGCAAATGCCGCGCGTCTCGGCTCGGCTTGGCTTGGCCGACACCGATAGCAGCATCGCGATCGGCACCAGCGAATTTCAAGCCGGCGGGGTCGGCGGCAGCCTGGAAAGCTTCCGCACGTGCCAGGGCCAAGATGAGCTTGGCTGCTGCCAATTCGGCGAAAGCACGTGCACCCTGCCGCTATTGTTCAGCGTCCGCCGCCTCGACGGCGCGCCCTTTCCGCCAGTCGACGTGACCGCCGTCGTCGACGCCGAGGCCGAGGTCACACGGTGCCCGATCGATGACCATCAACAGGCGAAGCTCACGCTCACGGAGTCACCGTGAGGCGCGACCCCGCGCCGGGCGGCGCGCTGTTTCACCCCGTCACGCTCGGCGCGCTGGTCACGCTGGCCGTCAATGACCATCTGCTCAAGCGCGTGTGTCCGGGGGTCGTCACGGGCAAGCTGTCCGACTTTGCCGGCGTGATATTTCTGCCCTTGTTCTTGCACGGGTTGCTCGAGCTTGGGTGCGCTCGGCTCCGGCGCAAGCCACTCACGGTCGCGATCGGCGATCGGCTACTGATCGGGTGCATCGCAGTGTCGGTGCTCGCCTTCGCGCTGCCCGAGCTGTGGCACCCGGCCGAGCAGGTCTATCGCTACGGTCTGGGCGCGCTGCGCTGGCCGTTTCGAGTGCTGTGGGCGCTGGTGTCCGGTGACGCGCTGCCCACGCTCCGTCCGGTGCGCGCCACCGCCGACGTTACCGATCTGCTGGCAACGCCGATGGGATTCGCGGCGTACTGGGTCGGCAGGCGCGCTGCGGCGCCGGCGTTGAAGCCCCCGCGCGCCGCGGTGGCCGCTGGCATTTTTGCGGTGTTTTCGCTGGCCAGCGGCCGCGCCACGGCGGCCAGCGAGCCATTCACGCACGACGGCTTTTACCTGCGCGCCGAAGTCGGACCGGGTCTGGTTTGGGCAAGCTCATCCGGCAGCATCAGCAACAACTTCCTGCAGAAGATCCCATCTTCGGCGCTGGCCCCGGTTGCGCCCGCGCTGTCGTTCGCGCTCGGCGGTACGTTCGGGCGCGATGGTCTCACGCTAGGCGGCAGGTTGGGCGTTGCGCGAGGCGTCCACGCCATCGTGCACACGCTCGACACGCGCTTCGAGATCCCAAACCACGATCTGCTCCTGCTCGAGCTTGGTCCGTTCGTCGAGTACTATCCGCAGCGCCACGGCGGGCTCCACTTTGGTGCTGGCGTGGGGCCGGCTTGGCTCGCGTTCACCGGCAGCAGCGAGGGCGCGGCGCCAGGTTTTTCCGGCTCGCTCGAAGTGGGGCACGGCTTCTTCTTCGCCCGCCAATGGAGCGTGGGCGCCACGTTGCGCTTGAGCGTGGCGCGCACCTACAGCTTCGACGGCCCCAGCGTCGGCACCACGACGCTGCTACCCGCGCTGTTGGCGACCATCACGCTGCACTGAGCTCACGCGTCGGCCGTATCCCACTCGACCTGGTAGCTGAGGCCCAGGTTCACGATGCGCTGAATCAACACCGGATATTCGACGCCTTCGGCCAGCGCGCTTTGCGCAAAATCTTCGGCTTTTTGCAGGTCCGGATTCGGATTGGCTTCGAGCACGTAGACCTTACCGTCGGCCGCCAGCCGCAGATCGATCCGCGCGTAGCCGCTCATCTTGAGCACGCGGTAGATGTTGGTGCACAGCTTGTTGATGTGCTCGGCGGTGCCGGGCGGCAGCTCGGCCGCGGCGGTATCGATGTGATATTTCTTTTGATACGCCAGGTCCCACTTCACTTTGCGGGTCGCGATGCGCGGCGCATTCTCGGGCAGCTGGTCGAGCATCATCTCCCAAACCGGAAACGCATGCAGCCGCCGGTTGCCGACCACGCCCACGTAAAGCTCGCGGCCCTCGATGTACTCTTCGGCGATCACGTCGACGCCGAACGTGTCGTGCATGAACGCGACGCGCTCGACCAGCTTCTCGTCACTGGTCACCAGCGACGCTTGCGAAATACCCAGCGACGCCTCTTCGTATAGCGACTTCACCACCAGCGGATAACCGAGCTTGCGCGGCTTCTTCGATTTGCGACCGAACGGAAACACCGCAAAGCGCGGCACGCGAATCCGGTGAAACGCCAGCAGCTGCTTGGAGATGGCTTTGTCGCGCGCCAACAGCAAGCCGGTCGGGTTGCAGCCGGTGTAGCGCTTGCGCAACAGCTCCAGGTAGCTGACGACGTGCTGGTCGTACACGGCTACGCCGTGAAAATGCACCAGCAAATTGAAGGCAATATCCGGCTCCCACTCGGCGAAGGCG